>Ga0335080_10000480_pt1 | contig 36595 bp, 32 predicted proteins | sample Lox_Sample_34_FD_206720 | JGI IMG/M metagenome (GOLD analysis project Ga0335080, IMG submission 206720) | Soil microbial communities from Loxahatchee National Wildlife Refuge, Florida, United States - Lox_Sample_3.4 | ecosystem: Environmental > Terrestrial > Soil > Wetlands | place: USA... | reverse complement strand
CCGTCCCTGCCTTTCGGCCTGAACAGTGACTCGGCTTGAGCCCCGGACGCCGCACCAACCGGAAAAACTTAAGAAGCTGTCAAAGAACGATCCTGTTGTACTCCTTCTATTTTTCCAGTCAACGAAAATTATGCCTTTCTAACTACACGTATTTTCAATCACGTGCACGCCGTTCACAGCCCCATGACCGGAAATGGTGCAATCCCGCAATCCCGTTTCTCGCAGAACCCGTGCTGGTCGCGGCTTTTCGCATGATCAAGTCTGGAGTCCCTGCTCCCCGCGGCGCTGTCTGCCTTTCCATCCTCTGTGAAAAACCTGCAAATCCCGCGCTGTCCAAGGTGTTTCAAAGATTTCGGCCACGCAAACGACATGCTCTAAATCGATTTTGCCGGTTGTGCTCGACCAAAACGAGTAGAATGCTGGCCATCCATGCCCTACGAATACGCGTTCCCTTCCCTTGTTCTCATCCTCTTTTCCGTCTTCTCGTCAGGCCAGGGTCAACAACCTTCGACTGTGATCGCGGTCGATGCCGCTCATCCCGGCGCTGCCATCTCTCCCACCATGTTCGGTGTCTTCTTCGAGGACATCAACTTTGGTGCCGATGGCGGCCTCTACCCCGAGCTCATCAAGAACCGCTCATTCGAATTCGATCAGCCTCTCAAAGGCTGGCGTGCCATCCTGCCGATCACTCCCAAGGGCGAACTCGGCAGCTCCAGGGGAGAGCTCGACCTTCGCACCCAGGACCCGCTCAATGCTTCCAACCCACACTACCTTCGCGTGCGCGCCTATGAGCCCGGCTTTGGCCTGTCGAACTCCGGCTTTCGCGGCATCGGCGTAGAGAGTGGCGCCGAATACCGCTTTTCGGCCTATGTAAGAACGGGCGGGCCGAAAAGCATCCGCGCCAACATCACCGACGAGAATAATCATGAAATCGCCAGCGGCACGCTGACGGGTTTTGATGGCCAGTGGAAAAAATATGAAGCCGTAGTCCGCGCGAGTGCCACCGCTCAGCACGCCCAATTCAATCTCTTCCTCGACGAACCCGGCTACGTCGACCTCGACATGGTCTCTCTTTTCCCCGTGGAAACCTGGGGACGCCGTCCAAACGGCCTGCGCAAAGATCTCGTTCAGTTACTGGCCGATATGCATCCCGGATTCATCCGCTTCCCCGGAGGCTGCATCGTCGAAGGCCGCCGGCTCGCCACTCGATATCAATGGAAGAAAACCGTCGGCGACATCGAAACCCGCGAAACCATCGTGAACCGCTGGTACGACGAGTTCGATCATCGTCCCACTCCGGACTATTTCCAGTCCTTCGGCCTGGGCTTCTATGAATATTTCCAGCTCGCAGAAGACATCGGCGCCGCGTCTCTGCCTATCCTTAACTGCGGCATGGCCTGCCAGTTCAACACCAGTGAACTCGCGCAAATCAGCGACACGAAGGAATACATTCAGGACGCCCTCGACTTGATCGAATTCGCCAACGGTCCGGCGACCTCGCCTTGGGGGAAAGTCCGCGCACAAATGGGACACCCCAAACCATTCCACCTCACCATGATCGGCATCGGCAACGAGCAGTGGGGACAGCCCTACGTCGACCGCTACAAGCTGTTTGCTGCCGCGCTCAAAGCCAAATATCCGGAAATCAACCTCGTCGTCGCCGCTGGCCCTGCCCCATCCGGAGATCAATTCGAATTTCTCTGGTCCAACTGGCGCACGTTGAAAGCGGACATCGTCGATGAGCATTACTACATGAGCCCCGAGTGGTTCCTGAAAAATACCGGCCGCTATGATCACTACGATCGCTCGGGACCCAAGGTCTTCGCAGGCGAGTACGCGGCCCAAACCTCAGGCGTGGCAAGACCTGACAATCACAACAACTGGAATGCCGCAATCTCCGAGGCCGCCTTCATGACCGGCCTGGAACGCAACGGCGACGTCGTGCGCATGGCTTCCTACGCCCCCTTGCTCGCTCACATCGACGCTTGGCAGTGGACCCCCGACGCCATCTGGTTCGACAACCTTCGCTCCTACGGCACTCCCAATTATTACGTGCAGAGCCTCTTCGCTAACAATCTCGGCACGCGCATTATCCCCATCACGCCTCAAGCCCAAGACAGTCTCTACACCAGCGCCTCCCTCGATGAACGCACGCATGAGTTGATTGTGAAAGCAATCAATGTCGGCGGAAACGCCAAACCCGTGGAACTCGACCTCAAAGGGATAAATCCGTCTGGAGCCGCAAAGGTGACTACTCTGGCAAATACCGACCTGACTGCCGAGAACGGTTTTGAACATCCCAAGAACGTCTCGCCGAAGTACTCCACCATGGAAGTGAGTTCCGGCAAAATCGCCGTGCAGTTGCCTCCTTATTCAGTGAGCGTATTCCGCGTCCCGCTTCGCTAGAACTGGTCTCATAAATACGTTTGGGAAGGCGCGCCTTCAGCCTGCCGTTGCCGGTCATGAATTGGTTTGAGTAGGCCACGCCTTCAACCCTGCCGTTGCTAGTCACGAATTAGTTTGGGAAGGGCACGGCTTTAGCCGTGCCGTGGTACCTTCAAAAAATGCGGGCTTTAGCCCCTGAGGTTCGCTCTTTTCCTCTCTATAACCATTCATGAGACACCGATAGGTACTAACAGCCACCACGTGTTCTAAACGGTAATAGCCGACAACATCCTTTTGGCTTGACCATAACAATTTGCTTATATAATCTATAACTAATGCACACTACATCCAATCTGGATGCCTCCTTCGCAGCTCTGGCAGATCCCACGCGCCGTGCGATTCTCGCCCGCCTGGCTCTGGGAGAAGCCACGGTCAATGAACTTGCTCGGCCATTTCAGATGACACAACCCGCTATCTCCCAGCATCTCAAAGTGCTCGAAGACGCGGGTCTCATCGTCAGCCGCGTGGACGGCACCAGGCGCCCGCGCCGTCTCGCCAAGGCCGGCATCGCCGCTCTCGACCAATGGCTGGCCATGCTGCGCAAGGCTCTGGAGAAGAATTACGACAGGCTCGACGGGGTTCTGGCCGCAATGCAATCAAATCAGAAGGGGAAAATGCGATGAGTAAACTGACTCTGAAGACTGAAGGCGACACACACATTCTCATAACCCGGCGTTTCGACGCGCCGCCCGAAGCGGTGTACCACGCACACACCGATCCGAAAATCGTTCAACAATGGATGCTGGGGCCCGAAGGCTGGACCATGCCCGTCTGCCAAAGCGACCCGCGTCCCGGGGGCAAAATTCGCTACGAGTGGAAGCATCCCAACAAAGGCGGATTCTATCTGACAGGCGAGTTCGTAGAATTGAAACCCTACAGCAAGATTGTTCATATCGAGCGCATGCACCTGCCCGAGCCCACTCCCGACAACCACATTGAAACTACATTCGCGCCCGACGGCTCTGGTACGTTGATGACGATGCGCATGACCTTGCCCGATGCGCAAACCAGAGCAGCAATGCTCGCCACGGGCATGGAACGTGGAATGGAAGACAGCTACGTTCGCCTGGAGAGCCTTTGGCGAGAAGCTGAGCAGAACTCTCCGTGTGCGGTCGATCAATGATCTCCGCCTGGAACCTGTGCAGGTCCGGCTCTAAAGAGTCGCCGGATCAGGATTGAAGAGCACGTAATAAAAAGTTGAGCCCAGGACGGTGCGATTCCGGATATGAATTTTTGCCGGATCGCATCGCTGGCTGCAGAAAAATTTGATCCCCAGATCGCGCCGCATTGCAACTCGGTCACGGACGTCGTATTGAACCGTCCCTGGAGGCAGTTGGTACAGCATGACCAGGGCGGGGCGAATCTCGTCCAAGCTCGTCGTGTGGAGGTCGATCAGCGTATTCTCCTGAAGTAACCGCTTCAACTCCGCAGCGGTCATGTTGGCAGCCAATCGCGGTGTTCATCGCTGGCAACGATGTGAAAAGCCGAGATCGTGGTTGTGCCCGACCAGGGATTTCGGCAAATATCTGCCATGACAATAACCCGCACGGTACCGTCAAGATTGGTGGCCATGCGGTTTCTGATTTCCCAACCCGGGGGTTGCGGTGGAATCTCGGTAGCGCAACTCTGGAACAGACCCAAGCGCAGGGGTAGTTTGCCGTCATGGAGTTGTTCCCGGGATCTGCCAACTGCAACCACCACGATCGCAGTGATCACAACTGCGGCGAAGAAAGGAATCAGGTAGCGCATCAGATGCAGCTAGCGTAAGCATTATCAGCGTAGCATTGCCTCGAGATCGCGGAGAAGTTACGCTAGTGTGCAATCGTGCGCGAATCCCCCCGGAGGATTGAACTGCATGGCAGGCAAATCATCATCATGGTGATCATAATCGCCGGAGCTTCCATGGGCGTGACGCTGGCGCAGTGGAGAACTTGTGAGACTTCGCAATTGGCTTCGGATCAACCGACCACCCACTCTCCGGACCAAAGTGTGCAGGTTGCTCTGTACACCACATCCTGCCGCCGCTGGTGGGCCCGGGAAAACGATCAAGAAACCGTCTCCTATGTGATGCTGCCGGTCGGGGAACGCCCGCCGCCAGAGCCGAACCAAGCCGACATTGTTTATCAAGTCAACTGGCTCAAGGCGGGCGGCCGCAGCGAAACGACAGGCCCGCCAAGGTCCGACATGGGCGCAGAGGAAGAAGTTCGGGGCGGTATCCTTCTCACCTGTGAAAAGAGCTGGTGCCCGAAGCAGGAGGCCATTTTCAAACAGGTTGATCAGTGGCAACGGGCACCGGATCTTTTATGAGCGCACGTAATGGCTGCCGCCTTCCGGCGCTGGAACTATGCGTGTCCCTGCATCGCTCGCGCAGAACAGAAATCGCGCTTCCGCTCTGAGCATTTAGTCTTATCCGTCTTCGACGGTCGAACCTATGCTCCTGTCGCTTTCTTCTTCGCCGCTCCCGGTCCGCCCTTTGTACCGGATCCCTTCCGCCCTTTATCCGCCACCAGGTCCGCGACGGTAGTGTTCTCAAGAATTTTCGCCGCAGCGTCCCGCACTTCGAGAAACACCTCGTACAAAGCACGGTGATCCGAATCTTTCGCGATCAGCCCGCGCAACTGCTCCGCATCTCCCATCGGCGCCAACGGCCCATCCACCAGCCGGATAATGTCGCTCAACGGGATTTCGGAGGGAGCTCGCCGCAACTGATACCCACCACGTGCTCCCCGCACGCTATCCACAATGCGCGCATTCTTCAGTTCAAGCAGGATCAGTTCCAGAAACTTCTCCGGCAGATCGCTCTCCGCCGCAATGTCTCGAATCTTGATGGCGCCTTGCTGGTGCCGCCGCGCCAGCGTCATCATCGCCTGCAACGCGTACAGCCCTTTCTGCGAAATCTTCACGCGGCCCTGACCTCCTGCCCCGCATGATTGTGCCGCATTTCCCTCCCTTTGCCTAGAACTACGAAAGGTGCACACTGAGCCCAGCGCCCGGCAAACAAAATAAATCTGGGTGCCCCACTTCTGGCCGACTTTGCCAGAAGTGGGGTTTTTCGAGCGAGCAAAGTCGAAGGCCCGGGCGCGTTGCCCTCTGCCCCAGACACATGCTTCACGCAAAAGGAAAGGGCGCCCGATCCGGGCACCTTTTTTCCACAACCCAACCATCAAATTCAAGAATCTCGTTGGTGCCATCGAAGGGACTCGAACCCCCACACCGTTGCCGGTACATGGACCTGAACCATGCGCGTCTGCCAATTCCGCCACGATGGCAAGTGGACTTCAACTGCAGCAGCCAGACCGCCGCCGCATCAGGAAGACCTGCTCTTCTATTCTACAGGCGCGACTCCGTGTGTCAAACAGTGTCGCTTCCTTCACTGACCTCCGTGCCCTTCGTCGTTAGCGATTTTCGATTCAGCTCGCCATTATTCCAGCTTCGCGTTCATCGTAATCTTCGCGTTGAGTACCTTCGACACCGGGCATCCCTTCTCCGCAGCCTCGGCATACTTCTGGAAGGTCGCGGCGTCCGCCCCCGGTACTTTGCCCACCACATCGATATGGCTCGCCGTAATCGTCCACCCCGAATCCAGTTTCTCCAGCGACAACGTCACCGTCGTTGCAATGCTCTCGGGGGTAAGGTTAGCCCCACCCAACTGGGCCGATAGCGCCATCGAAAAGCATCCCGCATGCGCGGCCGCAATCAGTTCTTCAGGGTTTGTTCCCGGAGCATTCTCAAATCTCGTCGTAAACGAATATGGCGTATTGTTCAGCACCCCGCCCGGCGCCGATATTATCCCGTTGCCATCCTTCAAACCACCCTTCCAAACCGCACTAGCCTTCCGTTGCATGAAGTTCTCCTTGCAGATGTAGATGCTGTCGCCCAGCCATTGTAGACGGAATCCCCCCAGGCATGCGTAGGACGCCACCGCGGCGGTTCCCTGAGTGCGGGTGTAGGGACAGCCGCCTCGGCGGTCGCCTGAGCGAGCCCGGCGAGCGACAGGGACGCAACGCGCAGATTTTAAGGGGATACAACCGAAACGAACCCGGAAGACTCTTCTGCTGAACCTTCAACAAATAACAATGAAAACCCCACGGAACGTTCGCCAACGCACCGTAGCCAACGACGAACCACCAACGACGGCTTCAGTAAAAATCCGAACAGCTCAAATAAAATCCGCACTGCGGACATTTCAGTTTGCAGCGGCTCTCCCGCAGCTTTGCCGAACAGTTCGGACAATACTGTCCCGGATCCGCGGCCACGGCTCGCGAATCATCTCCGCGCTTCCGGGTTGAGGGTCTCTCTTCGTCTCTTTCCATTTATGCAGCGCGATCGTTCGCCGCCTGCGATGTCCAGTTCCAGCAGTCTGCGATCAGCAGCCAGGCACCTAACCGTCGCCACACGCGGACGTATTTCCCTCGCTCCTGGACCATGACGCCATCGCCCTCACGCATCACCAGCGAGAAGCGACCCAATTCCATCGCCATGTCCCCGGAGTGATCCACTCGCAGGGTCTCCATGCGCAAGTCGCCGTAGCCGGATTCCCCCAGCTGCCGCAACAAACGCTCCACCTGCTTTTGCCCATACGCCCCCTCGTGTTGGGGCGCCATCAGCGCGCCGTCGTTCGCAAACAGTCCGGCCGCCTGATCGTAGTTGCCTGTGTTGAATGAGGTTGCAAAATCTTGAGTCTGGTTCCGCAGCTGGGACTCAACATCCCGAAACGGACGCAAATCCGTTTGGGGGCTTGCGTATTCCCGATACATCTACATCCTCCTGGGGGAAGGCACCGCTGGAATCCACTCTCATCCCGCCAGCGCTCAGGACGCCCCAAAGTATGGCGATTCTAGCTCAAAACAAACTTGTGCAACGAGAAAAGTTTTTCTTCGTAGGGATTGAAATCACAGATGAGATGCAGAACAACCAATTCGCTGATCTGGGGCTATCGTTCGAGCGGCACAGAGCGAATGGGCAGCCTGACCACGCCAGATTCTGCCACTGCCGTCGGACCACGCTTGCCGCTCTCCACCTTCGTTCCTTCGTTAGAGCGCTCGGCCATCTGGCGCTTCAACCGTTCCATCAAGAAAACCAGCTTCTTGCTTTCGTGATCTCTTTCAGCCTGTTTGCACATCTTCGCGACATCTTGTGGAGCGTAGGAGACTCGGCTAGTCATAGGAGAATCTGTTCCTTGAATTGGAAGCGATAGCCTATCTGATCTCGGGCAAAATTGCCAATCCCTCTCTGCCTGACTTCTATCCCCTTTGCCCTCTTCACGATCCGGCCGCGCCTCGCCATTTTTTCGTTGATTTCCAAGAGGGACATGACCTTGGTTATGTTGAGCCGATGACCAAAATCCTTGAAAATCGCCCCGTGGACCGTCTTGCCTTCAGGGGAGCGAGCGTGTTTTGTCGCAGAATCATAAGTACTTCGCTGTTTGTCGCACTCACCGTTTCTCTGGCAGCCGCGCGCGATCTTGCCGTTGTTTCCAACAAGGCCAATTCTGTCGCCACCATTTCCGTAGCCGACCTGGTCAAAGTGTGCAAAGCCCAGACCAATCGCTGGCCGGATGGCAAACCCGTCACCCTGATCATGCGTGCTCCTTCTGCTCCGGAAATGAAACTCTTTCTGGAAAAAGTCTACGAACTTCCCGAAGCACAAGTACAAGATCTGATCGCCACCGCCAATCACGGACGTGCCAATCATCCCGCCATCATGATCGCCGATTCGGATGAGGAACTCGTCAACAAAGTAGCATCGATTCCCGGAGCCGTGGGAATCGTCGATGTCTACGCCATCAACAGCAGTGTTGCAGTGGTAAAACTCGCCGGCAAGCTTCCGCTTGAGCCCGGTTACTTATTGCACGGAAACTGAGGATTTAGCGAGGACTGCCTCGAGTCTCGCGATGTTATGTCAATCGAGAAGAAAGCGCAAGCGGCCGCCGCAGGTGTCGGAAACGCCTCCAGCACTTCCTCGAGCCAACCCGCTCCGGCCAAACACAACTTTACCCGCCGCTTTCCTCGCTTTGCCATTGACGTTCGCCTGCAGGTCAAAATGTTTCAGGCTGGCGAATTCCGCACCTGCTGGGGACGCTCCACCGAAATGGGCCAGGACGGCATCGGCGCCACCCTTACCGGAAGCCTCGAGCCCGGCGAGATCGTCACCCTCGAAATTCCGCTCCCCCTGACCCCCTATCCCATCAAGGTCCGCGCCATAGTCCGCTATCGTCAAGGCCTGCGCTACGGTTTTGAGTTTCTCACCCTCAACGACAATCAGCGCGACACCATCCAGCGCGTCTGCCAGTATCTCGCCACAAAATCCTGACCAGTCTCATGTAGGGGCGGCCCCATTGGTCCGCCCCGCCGAACCCTGAGCGAAGCGAAGGGCAGGCGTAGAACCACCACGACACTCCTAAATGGAGGCAAAAGGGAGCGGAAGTACCCTTCAAAGGCTGACCCGGTTTGAGAACGGAATTGCCTCAACCCGCTGCGCTGATGGCCCACATCGGTCATAGCCGTTGTCGACGGATTCCAGGACCAACAACCGCTGTTGAAACTCTGCAACTCTAGAAGTGATCCCCATCCACGCGGGGCGTCACCATCTTCTGCCCTGCCCCTGCCAATCCGCGCGCCTGAATCAGTTGATCCCACGGTCCCGCCTGCCAGTTATCGCGCACTTTCTCCGGATGCTTCCACGGTGGCAAGGTCAACATCAACTGCCGCGCTGTCGCCTGCACATACGCTTCATACAGGTTGCGCAGGCGTGCCAACTTCGCGCGCGCTGCCTCATCACTTTTCAGCCGCAATCCGGCTTCTTCCAATGCGGCGCGCAACCGTTCAAACCCCTCATCGGCCAGTCGATCCGGCCATACCGGATCGTACTTCGCATTTACCACCTGCGCCAGATCGACCGCCGCATGGCGCGCCATGGCAAATGTCACTTTCGCCTGCCCCGGATGCACCCCTTCAATCCCCGTCAGCACCAGAGCCGACACGTCCAGCATCGTCGTCAGTGCCCCCAGCCACGATTGATTGCTATGCTGCGACCGAAAATAAGCCAGCACCGGATACGAAATCTGCGCCTCCAGCACCTCCGCCGACCACCGCTCCCAATCGCGCAGCACTTCGTCCAGCACCAACTGCTCGACTCCCGGATCCTCTGTCCGCCCCGCCAGTCGTATCAGCAACTCCGCCGCCGACGGTGGCGACCCCGCCCGCGCATCCAGCACCGAAATCTGAATTTCTCGCCGCGAAAATGCCGAATACACCACCGGGAGATACCCAATGACTACGCCCAGGAACGCAAACCCCATCCCCGCTTCGACCACCGACAACGCCCGCGACGCCGGCGTCGTCGGCACAATGTCGCCGTACCCCAGCGTGAAGAACGTCTCTCCGCTGTGATAAAGCAGCTTGCCGAAGTTGATCGGCTCTCCGCTGAGTTGCTCGTGCCCCCCGATTCCGTATTGCAGAAGCGCAAATCCGAAAATTAATCCCGCCGCCCAGACAACCAGCAGCAGAAACAACGACAACGGCCCAAAGTACGCCAGAAAATTGTGCTGCCGTGATGCCTTCTTGATACGCCGCGCAATACTCCGCCACGGGATCCATGTACGCCGGTAAAAATAAGCCGTCAGCCTGAAATTTCGCAGTACCCGCCGCGGCAGCACCACGGTCTCGAACGCATCCAGCAACACCACCCAGATGATCGCCACGCCAAACACAATCGCGACGACATGTACGTGAGAACCCATCAGACGATCAGAAAGACGTGCGATGTAGATGCGACGGAAAGACTACCAGATTCGGCCTCTGGCTTCCGCTCGACCGTCAGAAGCTGGCGTACCCAAGGTCTCGCCGAACTTGCGAGACGTAGGATGAAAAATCGAGTCGACTCGAAAGACCCGGAATGTGTGCGTGAGTTCCGGCAACCGGAAGCCGACTCTACTGCGGCTTCGTCTGCCCCTGCTGCTGCGCTGGCGGATTCGTAGCCGTTCCCGTCGAAGGCTTCGTCGCATCCGCCGGCTTCTTTGTAGTTGTCGCCTTCTTCTTCGCTGGCTTCTTTGCCGGCTCCGTATCGTCCACCACGATCTTCTTCGGCGGCACGGGCGTCTCGGCCTGCGCCTGCAGCGTCTTCACCTGCGTCCGCAACCGCGTTAGTTCCTGCTCTTTCGAAGACGCCAGAGTCTCAATCCGCTCCGCCAGCTGCTTTCGCGTGTTCTCAAAACCATTGATGTCATTCGATACAGATTGAAGATCATCTTTGGACCCAAATGCGCCTGTCAGTTCCGCAACGTTATTCATCACGTCATAAAGGGCATCCAGGTTCCGATATAACTTGAACGTCGCCGACACATCCTCGGGTGAGTTCCTCAGTTGCGTGATGATTTCCGGTAGGGCTCCCTGTAAATTTCGTTGAATCGAATCCACATACCCCAGCGCCTGCTTCTTATCGGACCCGCTTGCTTTCCATTTCTCGATCCGCAGCTTGCTCAGATCGTCCTGCGTGTTTTTCGAGGTCGCTTCGATCTGCGACAGCAGCCCATTCAACTGCGTCACCGAGGCATAAGAAACAGGCTGGCCCTGACCGCCGTTCGACGGACTCGCAACCGCAACCGGCCCCGATTGCGCCAGTGCAGCTACGATGCATGTGAAATACAAACCGGGAGAGAGCAAAAGGTGTCGTTTCATTGGCACGCTGGTTACCCCTCAGCATACTACAAGCCCCTGCGTACCCGTCATCGGGTAAACCCCCCACCGATCCTGTACCCCCGGCGCCTCGCCGGGGTTGCGCAAAGCGCAATCACGAAATCTCCCACAATGGAATATTCGAAGCGTCACAACGTCGCAACGGCCAGGAGGGGTGCTGCATTCCTGCACGAGGCATAGGCAAAATCCGATCGTCCGCTTCAACCCATTCGACTCCACTCTCAACCGGCGTGATAATGAAACCAATGCGCTTCCGATTCAGACCTCTTATGACCTTCGCCCTCGCGTTGTTAGCCCTCCATTCGCGGGCACAGCAGTCCCCCCCGCATCGTCTCATCCTCAAAGACGGCTCCTACCAGCTCGTCACGAAATACGAAGTCAAAGGCGACCGCGTCCGCTACTACAGCTCCGAGCGCGAAGACTGGGAAGAACTTCCCAACTCCCTCGTCGACTGGCCCGCCACCGAGAAATATGAGAGCGACCGCGCTACTCCCCCGCCCGAAGCCGCCGAACTCGACAAAGAACTCGAACACGTTGAAGCTCCGCTCCCCGAAGTCGCTCCCGGCCTGCGCATTCCCGAGGATACCGGCGTTTTCCTACTCGACAATTTCCTGGGAGAACCCCAGCTCCTCGAGATCAATCAAACTGCCGGCGACATCAACCGCAACACCAAGGTCAACATCTTGAAAGGCACCATCAATCCCGTTGCCGGACTCAAGCAGACCATCGAACTTCCGGGAGCGCATGCCGCCATCCAGTCTCACGTAGATGTCCCCGCCCTCTACATCAAGCTCGAAGACACTCCGCCGCAACCGGCAAATACGTCCGATTCCAACAAATCAAGCGATCCGCAAAAGCCGCAGCAACCCGCGCCCTCCGACACATTCCGCATCCTTCATGTGGAAGTCAAAGGCAACAAGCGCATCGTCGGCGACGTCAAGCGCCAGCTGACAGGCAAGATCAGCCACGAGGAGCACGCCATCAAGACCAGCGCCAGCAGGCTCAACGGTGGCTGGCTTCGCGTCACCCCCACGGAAACCCTCGCCCCCGGTGAATACGCCTTGGTGGAAATGGCCGATAACGGCGCCATGAACCTCTACGTCTGGGATTTCGGCGTAAACCCCAAAGCCCCCCAAAACCCCAATCCCTGGAAGCCAGACGCCAAGTGATTGTGTAGGCCCGGACGCAGCTTGCCCTGAGCGAAGTCGAAGGGTCCGGGCTTGCGCGAAGCGCAGTGCGACAGCAGATAGTCCCAGAACCCCAGCGTGCAAGATTCTTCTCGCAAAATCACCCAGCAAAAAGGCGCCCCGAAGGACGCCTAGCACCGATCCACCCTGCAAATCTCTAAAACGCGAAACCCCTACTCCTCCAGCATCCCCCGCTGCGCCACCCCAATATTATCCCGCGTAGAGTTCTTCACCATATACATCATCCCATCAGCCTGCCGGATCACATCGTGCGCCGACCGCGCATCATGCGGATAAGTCGCCACCCCAATCGACGCCCGCACATTCAGATTCAATCCTTCTTCCCGGCAGAACGAACTCGCGCGCAACCCGTCGCGCAACCGCTTCGCCACCACCAGCGCCTGATCTTTACTGGTCTGCGGCAGCAGCACCACAAACTCATCCCCGCCATAGCGGAACGCAAAATCAATCAGCCGCAGCTGCGCCTTGATCAGATACCCAATCTCGGCCAGCAACTTGCTGCCTACAAGGTGTCCGTAAGTATCGTTCACCGTCTTGAAATGATCCAGGTCAATAAAAAGAATGCTGAACTCATACCCAAAGCGCGAAGACCGGTACACCTCCGTCTCCAGCGTCTTATAAAGATGTCGCGCGTTATACAACCCCGTGCAGTCGTCCGTGATGGTCAGTTCCTGGATCTTCTCCACCCACCGGGCATTCTCGATCGCGATGGCCGCGTAGTCGCACAATGCCTGGAGAAAAAACAGTTCCGGCTCCTTGAACCGCTCCATGTCCACGTTCACCAACTGGATCACGCCCAGCACCCGCAGCTTCGACCGCAGCGGCACACAGATCACCGACCGCGTTTCCCACTGCGTCGCATCATCGACACGGCTCGCAAAGTTCGGATCATTGCGCACATCCGGCACAATGCGCGACTCGCCATGTTTCGCCACCCAGCCGGCAATCCCCTCGCCCACTTTGAGGCGGACGTTCTTCAGCGCCTCGGCCTTATCCCCCACCGCAATCGCAAAGTAAAGCTCTTCATGCCCTTCATCCACCATCAGCAGCGACCAGGTGTCCGGACGGAAATATTCCGCCATCTTCTCCATAATCGTCTGCAGGATCGAATCAAGGTCGAGCGATGACGTGAGCGCCTTGGCCACGTCATGAAAAATCGTCAACTCTTGGCTCTGCCGAGTCAATTGCGTACCGGCCTCAGGCATGGAAATGCGTCAGTCCTCACGGGTAGGTGGCGTTGAAAAATTATACGGGTCACTTTCGTACAGGGGCAATGAACGATAGTAACCCGTACCCGTAACGCCAACCAGATCAAGCACTATCTAGGGGCGGCGGACGCCATCGTCCGCCCCGCGTGCAAAGCGAGTGTGCCCACCGGACCCGGGCCTGTAATCAGCACTCTCTGGGGCCCCCCGTGCCCCTGTGGTGAAATGCCCTTATAATCACTCCCGATGAAAACGATCCTCCTCACTTTCCTGTTGGCCGCCGCTGCCCAAGCCCAAAAGCCCGACCCAAAATCCATCCCGGTTATCGACGGCGGCATCGGCCCCTGCACCGCCGATTTCACCATCACCGATACCGACAGCAAACCCGTCTACCTCGCCAAAATCAAAGTCCACATCGCCTACGGATTGATGAGCACCCACAAGCTCGACCTGGAAGTCAGCACCAACGTCGACGGCAAAGCCCGCTTCACCGGCCTGCCCGACCGCGTCAAGCGCGGACTCTTCTTTGAGGCCAGCGAAGGCGACCGCACCGGAAACGCCTTCGACGAGCCTTCCAAAACCTGCCAGGCCCAGTTCCCCATCACTCTCCGCAAATCAACCGCCGCTCCCGCCCCATAACGGAATTTGTCATCCTGAGACGCGCTTTTTTGGCGCGTCGGGGGCCCCATGCCCTGCCTCCTCCAAGCTGCGCTCCACGGGAACCCCAGAGCCGAAACCCGACGTTACCTACCCCCTGAACATCCGTCTAGTAGCACCCTCTTCACTGTTGTCCTATTATGTTGCCAACACACCAAAGGGTCTTTCCAAGTGAGCGAGTTCGGAGATAAATTTCGCAAGGCACGCGAGAAGAGAGAGCTCTCGTTCGATGACGTGTCGAACGTCACCAAGATCAGCCCTCGCATGCTGCAGGCCATCGAAGAGGAGCACTTCGATCAATTGCCCGGTGGGGTCTTCAATCGCGGATTCATCCGCGCCTACGCCAAGCACCTCGGCATGAATTCCGAAGATGCCGTTAACGACTACCTCGCGTGTCTGCGTCAGGCGCAGATCGACTCGCACCTGGGCTGGGACACACCTAAGCAACCCGACAGGCACGAGTCGCAGGCACCCACCCCCCCTGTGCCTCGCCCCTTCAAGCCGGTAGCTCAACCGCCCGTCCAGGTCGAAGAACTCCCCGAACTCCAGCTACCGCGTATTCAGGATGTGCGCCCGCCCAAAAAGGAATATCTCCGTGGCCCTTCGCAGGAAATTCCCTGGCTTCGCATCGCCGCCGCCGTCTGCCTTCTGATCGCAGCCCTCTTGCTCTGGACCCGCCACTCCCGCAGCATCAAAGCCGCGCGGGCAACACCGGCTTCAATCAGCGCACCCGCGGCGCAGACACCCGTCACAGTAGCAGCCGCCGCGCCGCCGCAAGCCGCTCCGAGTTCGTCCCCTCTTGCCCCACCGCTTGCAGTGCCCGCTCCTGTAGCGCAAGCCACAACTCAGACGGCGCAACCCACGCCCCGAGCGGACGCACCCAAGAGCACACCGGCCCCGGCGGCGACCCCGGCCACAACGGCCAGCACTGATCCAGACGCGGTCAAGGTTCAGAAAAAAGGAGACGTGACCATCCGCTCCTTCGGCGCGACCGCCGCAAAGCCGGCCGAACAATCTGCCACCAGGCTTACCCTGGTCGTGCGCGCTAGCGAAAATTCCTGGGTCTCCGTCACCTCCGATGGACAACCCCTCACGCAGGAAACCCTGATCGCCCCCGCCGCCACAAGTTTCCACGCCACGCGCGAATTCGTCGTGAGAGTCGGCAACGCCGCCGGCGTCAGCTTCCTCTGGAACGGCGAAGAGATTCCCCCCCAAGGTGGCGAAGCCGAAGCCAAAACGCTAATTTTCGACGCCCAAGGCATGCACGCCGCCGCGCCCCCACCGCAAAACTGAAATGTTGCCGGGTGCCACTCTTGCCCTGCAACAATGGGTGCCCCACTCTTTCCCTGTGCGACGTCGAAGGGTGTGGCCGACTTTGCCAGAAGTGGGTCTCTACAGTTGAACCGGGATCACCCTCTCTCTCTGCGCTCTCCGCGGCCGTTCTCTGCGACCTCTGCGGTTAACTCTACGCACTTCACGTCGATCCCCAGGCGCAAACCTTTCCTTCCCTTCGCCGTCGAACCATGGTCTAGATCAAATCGCTGAACTAAGATACGCAAGCACAGAAACGCCCACCCGGGAGGAACTGAATGAGCACCACCGTTCAAGCCGCCCCAGCTGTGATCACTCCAGCTTCGATCCAACGCATCGCCTCCGTCGACCTGATCCGCGGCGCCGTCATGGTCCTCATGGCCATCGACCACGTGCGCGTCTACTCCGGCCTCCCCGCAGGCGGCCCTACGCCGGGTATTTTCTTCACCCGCTGGATCACCCACTTCTGCGCTCCCGCCTTCATCTTCCTCGCCGGAACCAGCATCTTCTTCTACGCCCGCAGACACACCGATGTCTCACGCTTCCTTCTAGTCCGCGGCCTCTGGCTCATCTTCCTCGAACTCACGGTCCTTCGCCTAGCCTGGACCTTCAACTTCGATTTCCTTCACTATGAAATGGCTGGCGTAATCTGGGTGATCGGCTGCTGCATGATTCTCATGGCGGGCCTGGTGAAGCTGCCTCTCTCCGTGACAGGCACGATCGGCGTCATCATCATCGCCGCTCATAACCTGATCGACTCCCGCCTATGGCAGATCGTCGAAGGACTGAGCGCCCAAAAGCTCTCCGGCCTTTGGAAAATTCTCTACATCGGCTTTTACGCAGGACCAGTCCAGTTTGGCCAAAACGGCCCCAACCTGATCGTCCTCTACTCCATCATTCCGTGGATCGGCGTGATGGCCGCAGGCTATGCCTTTGGCAAAATTCTGTCGCTTGATCCCGCCCGCCGCATGCGCCTGTGCCTGACGATAGGTCTGTGCGCGATCGCTCTATTTGTAGTCCTTCGCGACTTCAATCTCTACGGCGATCCCCGCCCTTGGCACATGAGCGTCACCCGGCCCGACCGTTCCCCCGGGATGCCCGCTCTCCTTTCGTTCTTCAACTGCACCAAGTATCCCGCTTCCCTGGATTTCCTCCTGATGACGCTAGGCCCCATCATCGCGCTGATGCCTTTGCTCGAAAACGCCCGTGGCGCGGTGGCAAGCGGAGTCGCCCTCTTCGGACGCGTGCCATTCTTCTTCTACGTCTTGCATATCCCATTGATCCACGCGCTCGCATTGGTAGTGTCCAAGATCCGCTTGGGCTACGTCAGTCCGTGGCTGTTCACCAATCACCCCATGGGCAATCCCGAACCTCCCGACGGATATATTTGGAGCCTCCCACTTCTGTACCTGGTCTGGGCTATCGCAATAGTGATTCTCTACTTCCCCTGCCGCCAGTTCGCCAACATAAAAGCCACCAGCACCGCCTGGTGGCTCAGATACCTGTAAGAATGCAGCCGCGGAAATAATGTAGCCCCGGACGCCCTCGTCCGGGGTTGCGCGAAGCGCAATGCCTCTTCCGGCAGAGTTAGAACCCGAAGCCAGGGCACCGTCACCACCGCGCAAAAAGCAAAAGAATCCTCCGCCCCCGCTACGGAGATTGCATGGCTTCTTCCATCAGTCCCCGCCGGCCTTCCGATCTCAGTTGCAGAAGCTGTTGCACGAAATCCGTTTCCCGGTTCACGTTGCCGGCAATCCGATTGCGGTATTCATAAACCAGATCCAGCAAAGCCCGCTCTGCCCGCCGATAATCGTCGCCGGACTCCTTGCCCGGCTTCAACGTGTGCAGGTAGATATCCAGGGATCGTGCCAGTATGTGCGATCGCTTCTCGTTCCCGACCGATGGCGAAGGCTCCCGCTTGAAGATCCAGTATCCCCAGCTGTCGACGTTCAGGCCCGACAACAAGTTCACCCTCGACCACGCCTTGATCAGCGCGACGATGTCATCGTTTGTGAAGTTACCCCTCTTAATCAGCGTGTCGAGGACGTCAGCCATCCTCTGCAACTCCACAATGGCCTCGTCCACATTCTTGTAGCTCACGTTTCCATCACTCATGGAAAACTCCTCCTTGAACATCGTTTTCGTGCTGTGGCTGAGTGCGCATCGCACCGTACCCGCAGTTTCAAAAGCTCGAACCCAGCGCTGCGCGTGATGCTGAGCACACACGAGACGCTCGCATCATCGATCGTTGTGACGAGCACAAATAGCGATCGGCCCTGCTACATTAGCGTCCATGGTTCCCTATGGCGTCGAGAACGCCCAAACCTGCCCGCTGAAATCGATCCCCCACACGCCAGTGCCGGCGCCCACGCTGACAGAGGCAAGTACGGCACCCGGAATCTGCACAAACTCGAACTGTGCATACCGCAAGACAAACACTTCTCCACTTGCGTTGACACCCCACACGCCATCGCCAGCTTGGATCTGCGTTAGCGATGAAGCCCCGCAGCACGCACGGGCGCTATAACCATTCCCACCTATCTGCTCGACATAGGTATGGCCTGATTCCTGCGAAAGCATCCAGACGCCCTGCGGCTCCACTGCAACCTGCAACGCGCCGGAGTTCGCTTGTTGAAAGCCCAGCGTTCCGTAGTCAAATACATATAGGTCCCCATTGCCGTTGATGCCCCACACGTCGCCACCGCTTACAGCCAGCGTCTGGAGCGATCCCCAGATCTGATCCCAGTTGTTCTTGCAGAAGTCGAATCGCCAAATCTCTGCGGCATAGTTGAGACCCCAGACTTCATAGGGATGACAACCATCCTGGTAGCCGATGCCCACGGCGATCGTGTCGAGACTTCCCGGAATCTGGTTGAATAAATAGGTCGTGCCGCTCTTGACCACGTGGTAGATGTTGTAGGCCCAGTCCACAGCCCAAACCGCGTCGGGCTGGCGCGTACTACCGCCGCCGACCGCGATTTGGGCAAGAGAAATCGTGCTGGCCTGCACAAAACTCGCGCCCTTAAAGATGTACGGGTGGCCATTCGTATCCAGCCCCCAGACGCTTGCGCCTCCCGAGGCGATTTGAGCCATCTTGGCTCTGTGCTGGACGTTCACCTTCTTAAAGGTTTGCGCTTGCGTCGATCGTGACGACAGCATGGCTACAACAAAAGCCAGCATGACAACAAGACTTTTTGTTTTTCGATTTCTCATGGCGCATTCCTCCTTGGCTTGAATATCCCTGCACGGCTCCGCCTGCCTCATCCACTATTCAAATAGGCGCAAATGCCGTGTCGCCGCTATCTTCTCTAGTGGGATAAACGGAGGCTGGAGGGAAAACCCGACACGAAGCAGGCAAGAAAAGAGATTGAGGCTAGGGGATAAGAGGGTCGAGTCCTGCCAGTTGCCGGGCGGCGATCGTATCGGGGTGGTCGGATCCCACGGCATCGGCGAGGTGTTCGGCGGCAGTACGGGCGGCAGCCTGGGCGTCGGCCTCCCTGCCCTGCGCTTTGCGCGCCCGGGCTAAGTACAGGTAGGCGCGCCCGGTCCGGTAAGAGAATGTTCCCGCAGTTGTATTGCTCTGGAGGAGTTCTAACGCCTTGTCCACATCGGACGCCGCGTCATCCGGGCGTCCGGCCTGCAGCTCCACTATGGCCCGCCGTTGATACAAAAGCGGCAACACGTTGATTCCCGACTTCCCGGCTTTGATGCTCGCCTGTAATGCCCTGATGGCATCGTTGGCGAGCCGTTCCGCCGAGACAACATCTCCCCGTTCCAGGGCTACCAGCGAACGATCTGATGTGAGTGCAGCAAACGCATAATGCCCGGGAGGAAGAGCCTTGCGCAAGCGGGGTTCTACCTCGGCCAGTGCGGCTTCCGCGCGGCCCACGTCGTGCAGTGCGCGGTAGAGTCTCGCTCGCGTCAACAAAGCTTGATTGATCACGACCTCATCGCCTGCCTCCTGCGCTCGCGTGTAGGCCAGCTCGGCATAGCTGGCGGCTTCTTGGAAACGGGCCAGATCCTCCAGGGCCGAGGCATAGTTGTTCAGCAACATCGGCGAAACACCCTGGTGAGCCTGATCAGCGCGGCTGATGTCAATCGCGCGCCGGAAAAGCCGTTCCGCCTCCAGAGGCCTGCCCATTTGCTTTACCGCCAGGGCCCAGTTATTGAAAAGCGTGCCGGCGGTTTCGGTATCGTCCCGTCCCAGTGCCGTCAGGCGGACCGACGCCTCCTCAAACGCCCTGATCGCCTGGGGCAACTGTGCGGCTTCACGATACGCCTCCGCCAGATCCATCGAGACTCTCAGCCTGCGCATTTCAGGATCGAATGGAGCCTTCTGCAGCGTGCGCTGCGCCTCCTCAACGCGCGCGATACCCTGCTGAACATCTCCTGTATTGCGGGCTACCGAACTGCCATGCAACAAGCATGAGACCCGGTCGAGAGCATATTGCGGCTCATCCGTCAGCTCGCCGAGCCCCTCTTGAATCAGCGGCTCGGCACGCTTGGTATCGTCTGACTGCGATAGCACATGTCCCATCGCACAGGAGGCTTGCGCGCGAGTCGAGTGGTCGGCAAGAGCTCGCGATAGACGATAGGCTTCTTCGATCACCGGGCGCGCTTTCGCATCTTCATCTTGCGTGTCGTATTGCTCAGCAATCGAAATCAGAAGTTCTACCCGGCCCGCGTCGTTGCCATGTTGCCGTTCCACGATGTGTTGAGCCCGTGCCAGAAGCTCATTAACCGTGAATGGCTTTCCGGAAGGAGCCGCATCGGATAACAGGAAAGAATTGAGATCATTGACTGCCTCGGATTGCTCGAGTTGCCGGAACGCAAAGTCACGCTGGGCGCGCGCCGTGCGGGCCTGAATCCACGTCCCCACCGCGCCCGCTACAATCGCAACCACCGCCACGGTTGCCAGCGCTACTGGCGTCCGGTTGCGCCGCACAAATTTCGTGGCGCGATATGCAAAGCTCTCTGCACGGGCGCTGATCGGCTGGTGTTTCAGATAGCGCTGCACGTCGTCGGCCATCGCCGTTACCGAGGAATATCGCTCTCCCGCATTCTTCTTCAGAGCCTTCGACACAATTGTGTCGAGATCCCCACGCAGCAACCGGCTCAGTTTCTCCGGTGTCGTAGTGCGGTGTGCCGCATTTGCGCTGGCCGTCTCATTCTCGGCTCGCACCGCCGTAACCATCTCCGAGGGCCTGCGCGGTTCCGTATATACGATCGCTTTCACCAGATCCGCGGCCGAACTCAGGTTCTTCCCCGCGGGATGTTGCCCGGTCAGCAACTCGTACAGCATCACGCCCAGCGCATAAACGTCCGTCGCCGTCGTAATCGCTCCCCCCGTCATTTGCTCCGGAGCCGCACATCGCGGAGTCATGGCTCGCCCAGCCTGCATGGTCAGCAATGTCTCTGCACCGCTCTCGCCCTCGCCTTCCAGCAGTTTGGCAATCCCAAAATCCAGTAACTTGACCTTTCCCTCTTTGCTTACAAACACATTCGAGGGCTTGATATCGCGATGCACAATCAGGCTTGCATGGGCATGGGCCACCGCGCTTGCGACATCCAGGAAGAGCCGCAACCGCCCCGGAATATCGAGATTGTGCTCGTCACAATATTGATCGATGGGTACTCCCTCGACGTACTCCAGTACCAGGTACGGAACCCCGTTCTCCGTGACTCCCGCATCCATCAGTTCCGCAATATGCGGATGCGAGAGTCGTCCCACGATGGCGCCCTCCCGCTTGAATCGCGCTTCGTTCCCCTTCCCCGCAAGTGCGATGTTGACGAGCTTCACGGCCACTCGCCGCTCGAAGCGCCCGTCACTCCGCTCCGCCACCCACACACTGCCCATTCCCCCTTGCCCTAGCAATGAAACTAGCTTGTATGGGCCTGCCGTTTGCGCGGCCAGTTTGGGCGTGCCTTCTGTCAGGGTCGCCGAGGTCTCCATGAATCCGATCTTTGCCAGTTCGTTATGCTGTTGCAGCAGCACGGCTAGCTGAGCCGCCAAGGCAGGATCCTTCGCCCCCAGCCCCGCAATCCACGACGCACGCTCGTCGTCTCCCATCTCCAGTGCCTGATCGAGATAGGGAGCCAGCGCCCGCCACTGCTCAGGACTAAGCGTCAACATGGTCTTTATAAGGGCAACTCCGCACTGATTTTGCGATACAGATAGAGGCGTGCCCGTTCCCAGCTGCGCTGCACTGTACGTTCCGACGTGTCGCGCAAGGCGGCAATTTCGGCAAAGGAAAGTCCGCAAAAGAACTTCAAGTCGACCACCTCGGCCAGCGCCGGATCGACCTTGCCCAGTTCATCCAGGGCGCCGCCAATCTCCGCCACTTCCCGATGGTCGACGGGACTGTCCACCGACTCCGGATCAAGCACCGTGATCTCGAACAGTCCACCCCGTTTGTGTGCGCGCCGTTCCCTGGCGTGGTCGATGATCAGCCGTCGCATCACCTTCGCCGCATATCCCATAAACCGCCCTTGTTCAGGAAAGGACCCGGCTGCGCGCTTGCTCATCGCTAGATAGGCCTCATGCAGCAGAGTCGTAGCACTGATGCTCACCGCTCCATTGCGCCGCGCAAGTTCACGCTCGGCCACGCGGTGCAACTCGGAATAGAGTGCGGCGAACAGCGCTTCGTTCGCCGCCCGATCTCCCCTCTCGGAAGCCTCGATCAGCGATGCAATGGAATCCCGCACACTCCCAGGATCTCCCGCCCCCATGGCGCAAAAGCGTCTCGCATTTCCCTACTGCAGTCAAGCAAGTTGGCCAAACAGTCTTGGGACACCCCATCGGCCAGTTTTGCCCCTCGTAGCCATGGACCTGAGGTCCGCCAAAGTAGGTGAACCCGGGGTGCCCCATGTCTCACCGAATTTGCGGGGCGTGGGAGGTTCGAGAAGCAAAGTCGAAGGATCCGAGGGCCGGAAGTTTCTGGCCGCTTGACTGCCCGGCGTTAGGCACACGTGATAACGACAAGCCAAATTTTCCCTTCAAGAATCGCCCTCCCCTTCGATCCATCTCTTAGAGCCTGTGACGAATCGATGCCAGGTGCAGTCACTGGAACGATTCGGCGCTCTTGCCGCGTAGCTGCGGTCGGAGAATCCCGGCGCGGAAGTACCGGGAGCGCAAGTAGGAGAAAGGAATCCGTTTCAGCAAACGGCGGAAGCTTCCAACAGACTTTGTCACTGGGAACATTAGTTCGCTCCCATCAGTCTATAACTAAGATAATCCAGACTTACAAGATTGATCGAGAACTAATTACAACCTATGTGGAAATAAATTTAAGTTATAGGCAACGCTTCACTGGATTACTAAGTTCCAATCGCTTGATTGCGGAGGCACCTATGCAGCGCCATGCTCTGCGCCCCCTTTCGGTTGTGGTGTGTCTTTCACTGTTACTCTTGACCACGGTAATTTTGTGGCCCGCCCAGTCCGCTGTCTCTGCTGCCTCCGGTGCAGGCGCCGGATCTTTAGGAATCATCGGCAAAGACGGCTCCGTCAAAAGCGCATGCCCGCTTCGTCACACCGAAGTTCGCGGCGCCATCACTGGATTCCTGGCGCGCGTTACAGTGACGCAGATCTTTGAGAACACTGCCGCACAAAGAATCGAAGCGGTCTACGCCTTTCCCCTCCCAGACAACGCCGCCGTTGACGACATGACGATCCAGGTAGGCACCCGCACCGTTCGCGGAGTCATCCGCAAGCGCGAAGAAGCACGCGCCATCTACGAAAAAGCCAGGCAGACCGGACATGTCGCTGCCCTGCTCGACCAGGAACGTCCCAACATCTTCACCCAATCGGTAGCAAATATCCTTCCGGGCGAACAGATCACCGTAACCATCAGCTACCTGCAAACGCTCGAATACGAAAACGGCGCGTACCAGTTCGTTTTCCCCATGGTCGTCGGCCCCCGCTACATCCCGGGTCAACCGACCGGCAAACAAGCCGGAGGCTGGGCGCCCGACACGACCAGAGTTCCCGACGCCTCGAAGATCACTCCGCCGATAACGCTGCCAGGCACGCGCACTGGCCACGATATCTCCATCGAACTCGCCATCGACGCCGGCGTTCCATTGCTCCAACTATCTTCGTCATCCCATGAAATCGACGTCGACCGTATCAGTGCCAGCTCGGCCGATGTGAAGCTGAAGAACCTCGCCGAGATTCCCAACAAGGATTTCGTCCTCAAGTACGACGTCGCTGGCGAACAGATCGCCGATGCTGTTCTCTCCCAGGCCGACTCGCAAGTCGTATCCAGAGCCAAATCCGCGGCCGGCGGATATTTCACCCTGATCCTCCAGCCCCCAGCCCGGTTGCCCGAGTCCGACATCACTCCCAAAGAACTTGTTTTCGTTCTCGACACCTCCGGCTCGATGATGGGTTTCCCGATCGCGAAGGCGAAGGAATTGATCAATCCCGCGCTCGACGAACTTTATCCCGGCGACACCTTCAACCTCATCACATTCTCCGGCGATACCCGCATTCTCTTTCCCGAACCGGTCTACCCGACCGCCGAAAATATCCGCAAAGCTCGTGAGGTCCTGAACGCGCAACACGGCTATGGCGGCACCGAGATGATGACAGCCATCCGCGCCGCTCTAGCGCCTTCCGATTCGCAGGATCACCTGCGCGTAGTCTGCTTTCTCACCGATGGCTACGTCGGAAACGATCTCGAGATCATCGCCGAGGTGCAGCACCATCCGAACGCGCGCGTTTTTGCCTATGGCATCGGCAACGCCGTCAACCGCTTCCTGATCGAATCCATGGCTAGGGCAGGCCGCGGCGATTCCGAAGTAGTCATGCTCAATGACAAAGCCGACGACGCCGCGCACCGCCTGTATCAGCGCCTGCGATCGCCGGTGTTGACCGACGTGTCCATCGACTGGCGAAATCTCCCGGTCAACGATGTATTCCCCAAGAAACTCCCCGACCTGTTCACCGGAAACCCCCTGGTCGTGAGTGGAAGATACACCGCCGCTGCCGATGGTTCCATCGTCATTCACGGCAAACGCGCCGGCGAAGATTTCACCCGTGAAATTCCTGTCCACCTCAACAGGTCCGCCACCGCCGATCGCACACTCTCGACCTTCTGGGCCCGTCGCAAAATTGACGACCTGATGTCCCAGGATTGGGCAGGCCTGCAGGCCGGCACCGTCAAACCCGAAGTCCAAAACCAAATCACGCAACTCGGCCTCAACTACAACTTGATGACGCAATTCACATCCTTCGTCGCCGTTGAGGAACGCGTAGTCACCACAAACGGCAAACCACAACGAGTCGAGGTCCCAGTAGAGATGCCCCAAGGCGTGAGCTACGAAGGAATCTTCGGCGGTGAGAAGGACGCGCTGCTCTACGCGCCCAGAGCCGGGTTCGCAGCCTATGCTCAAAACAGCAAGGCCTTAAGAATCAGCGGTGGCGGTGGTATAGCGATGCGCAAGATGGCTGCGCCACCCCCGGTTTTGGCTCCGAACGCAGGCATTGCCTCGGGCTCAGGGGGAGGCATCGGTTCCGGATCCGGAGCAGGCACCGGACCCGGCGTTGCGTTCTCGCAACCTCAGTCACCCACAAAGGGACCGGCGCACGGAGAAACTCCGGCGTTTGATCGCTTGGACAATTATGCCCCCGGGGCCCAGTCCCCAGACGCCAAACCCGCCACCGACCGCGCATTACTCGAATCCAAACTCAGCCCGGCCGTGCTCGACACCTTCGCTTGCTGGAGCAAGCGATCCTCCGCCTGCAACATCGCCCCAGACGGAACAATCGAGATTCAGTTGTTCCTGACCGACGATTCCCCGGCCGTCGTCGATCAACTGAAATCGCTAGGCCTGCTGCTGTCCCAGGCTCGAACAAAGGACAAGGTAATCACCGGCCGCCTTCCGGTCGAGAAGCTCCTCGCCCTCGCCGGGATGGAGTCCGTGAAGTTCGTTGCCCCGATAAGGCGATGACCAGAGTCAATCACGGCCTGCTAACGGAATACCGTGATTGGCCACTCTCCTGGGTGCCCCACTTCTGGCCGCCTCTGCCAGAAGTGGGGTTTTTCAACCAATCTCACCAAAGCCTCTAACGAATGGGTAGACCGCCTCGCCGCAGCCTCCTCCCTCCCCGCCCAACGCCCAATTTCCGCTATTCAACTCTCCCACAACCCCTTACGCCCAAATCCATTGCCCAACCGCCCCCGCTCTGCTAGCCTTTTTCAAGGACGTCCTCCCAGTGTGCCGTCGCGGCCAGTAAGGATTTCCGCTGGTTGAACCAACGATGTTCAAACCAATGACCTCCATTCGAACGGCGTTGGATCAGCAACGTTGGGGAACCAGGCGCGTAACGACTTGCCCTGTGGCCCCCGGCCCAGTGCAATCTTAAGGAGACAAACCATTGCCATCTAAAAATCGTTTCTTATTCACCTCCGAATCGGTGACCGAGGGCCATCCCGATAAAATCGCCGACCAGATTTCCGATTCCATCCTCGACGCCTGCCTCGAAGAAGATCCTCTCAGCCGCGTCGCCTGCGAAACCCTCACCGCCACCGGTCTCGTAGTCATCGCCGGCGAAATTACGACCAAAGCCTACGTCGATTTCCAGACCGTAGTCCGCGGCACCGTCGCCTCTATCGGCTACGACAACGCCCTCTATGGCTTCGACGCCAACACCTGCGCGGTGATCTCCAGCATCAACAAGCAATCCGGCGATATCGCCATGGGCGTGGACACCGGCGGCGCCGGCGACCAGGGCATGATGTTTGGCTATGCGGTGAATGAGAATGCGGACTTTATGCCGACTCCCATTTCTCTCGCTCACAAGCTGACCCAGCGGCTTTCTCAGGTGCGCAAGAATGGAACTCTTCCCTTCCTCCGGCCCGATGGCAAATCCCAGGTAACCGTCGAATACGACTCCAAAGGCAAAGTCGTCCGGGTCGATGCGGTCGTCATCTCCACGCAGCATTCTGAAACTGTCACCAACGACGAACTGCGCTCCGAGATTCTGAAGCATGTGATCCAGGCCGTGATCCCGGCGCACCTGCTCGATGAAGACACCAAGTACCACATCAATCCCACCGGACGCTTCGTCATCGGCGGCCCCATGGGCGATACCGGCCTTACCGGCCGCAAAATCATCGTCGACACCTACGGCGGCATGGGTCGCCACGGCGGTGGCGCTTTCAGCGGAAAAGATCCGACCAAGGTCGACCGCTCCGCAGCTTACATGGCGCGCCACATCGCCAAAAACGTCGTTGCCGGCGGACTCGCCGACCGCTGCGAAGTGCAGCTCGCCTATGCCATCGGCGTAGCCGACCCGGTCAGCGTTCTCGTCGAGACGTTCGGGTCAGAGAAAGTCGATCCCGCAATCATTCCCGACCTGATCCGCTCGCACTTCAAGTTGACGCCTCGCGGAATCATCGAGGCCTTGCAACTCCGTCGTCCCATTTACAGGAAGACCGCCGCCTACGGCCATTTCGGCCGCAACGACGCGGACTTCACCTGGGAAGCCACGGATAAGGCAGCGAAGCTGGCCAGCGACGCCGGCCTCCGTGAGCCCGCCGTGGCAAGAAAGTAAAAAGGGTATGTCGGGAATTGTCCCAAAGCAGTACGTGGGACCAAGAATTTGGCATCCTGACCAGTTCCCCAAACTCGGCTATTCTGCGAAAATGCTATTGGGTCCTGATCACTTTCTGTTCATCAGACTTTAATCTTCAGCCGCCGCGAAGCGCGCCACAAGAAAACTGATAGCTGACAGCTAAAACGAGGAAAAAGTATGTCAACCGCTGCCGTAAATTGCGACATCAAGAACATCGAACTGGCCGATCTTGGAAAGAAGCGCATCGAGTGGGCGAACCAATCGATGAAGGTTCTCCAGATCATTCGAAAAGAATTCATCAAGAACCAGCCGCTCAATGGCATCCGCATCTCGGCCTGCCTGCACGTCACCGCCGAGACCGCCAACCTCGCCATTTGCCTGCGCGACGGCGGAGCCGATGTGGTCCTCTGCGCCTCCAATCCTCTCTCCACCCAGGACGACGTGGCCGCCAGCCTGGTCCGCGATCACAACATTCCGGTCTTCGCCATCAAGGGTGAGGACAACGACACCTATTACAGCCACATCATCGCCGCCATCGATCACAAGCCGCAGATCACCATGGATGACGGCGCCGACCTCGTTGGCCTGCTGCACACCAAACGCACCGACGCGCTCCCGGGCGTAATCGGTGGCACCGAGGAAACCACCACCGGTGTCATCCGCCTCCGCGCCATGGCCAAGGAAGGCGTGCTCAAGTTCCCCATCGTCGCCGTCAATGACGCCGACACCAAGCACCTGTTTGACAACCGCTACGGCACCGGACAGTCCACGATCGACGGCATCATCCGCGCCACCAATTTCCTGCTCGCTGGCTCGAAGTTCGTAGTCGCCGGCTACGGATGGTGCGGCCGCGGCCTCGCCTCCCGCGCCCGCGGCGCCGGAGCCGAAGTCATCGTCACCGAAGTCGATCCCACCAAAGCCCTCGAGGCGGTTATGGATGGCTTCCGCGTCATGAGCATGGCCGAAGCCGCCAAGCTCGGCGACGTCTTCTGCACGGTCACCGGCAACAAGAGCGTGCTGACCAAAGATCATTTCGCTCTCATGAAAGACGGCGCCATCATCTCCAATTCCGGCCACTTCAACGTCGAGATCGACATCCCGGCGCTCGAAGCCATGTCGTCCTCCAAGCGCACCACCCGCAACTTCGTCGACGAGTACTCGCTCAAAGACGGGCGCAAGATCAATCTCCTGGGCGAGGGCCGCTTAATCAACCTGGCCAGCGCCGAAGGTCACCCCGCCAGCGTCATGGACATGAGCTTCGCCGACCAGGCCCTCAGCGTCGAGTACATGGTGAAGAACGCCAAGAAACTCGAGCCCAAGGTCTACAAGGTTCCAGAAGAGCTAGACAAGCGTGTAGCCCGCCTGAAGCTGGAATCGATGAGCATCAAGATCGACAAGCTAACACCAGAGCAGGAAGAGTACCTGGCAGGCTGGAGCGAAGGAACCTAGCAGCAAGACCGTTGTAGGGACAGCCGCCCCGGCTGTCCAGCTTGTGTAGGGGCGGACGCCTCGTCCGCCCCGCAAGCGCAGCTTGCGTGCCCGCGCCTCGATAGTTTCGGGCCGCTTTAATTTTCGAACTGGCCCCCGCCATGCCCTTCCAATTTTGTAACTAAATCCTGTCACAAGTAGACTGGCCCGCATGGGAGCCACAAACATGAGGGATCTGTACCAGGTTCTGCGTCAGAAAGAATTAGATCTGGAACGCACTCGCAAGGAAATCGAGGCCCTTCGCTCGGTGATTCCGCTGCTATCAGAAGAGGAGCGGAATGAGAAGGCGCGCCCGTCGCTGGCCTCCACCACCTCACTGCCTCGGCGGACAGGTAGCGCCGATTAAGCCGCCGATAGCTTTATGTAGGGGCGGACGCCTCGTCCGCCCCGCGAGCAAAGCGACCGTTCCCGCAGCCCGGCTTTTGCGAGCCGCTCTCTGATCTTCCGCGCAGCCCCTCGACGCAAGTTAGAAATGCCCCGACTCTTTCCCGTAGTCATCCTGAGCCGCGATCGTACCCAACCAACCTCTCCCGGCCCATCAGGAAGTTCTTCATCCCCCTGGTTCACTTCTTCGGGAAGTTCGGATCGTTCTTGATCTCGCGAATCTGCTGAATATGCCTCTCTGCATGCGTGGAGATCTCCAGCATCCACTGCCAGCAATCGATCACCTCTCGATCTCCAAAGCTGTGCGCCCGCATGTCATCCTGCGTTGTCTTGATGTATTCGATCATCGTGACGCGCAGCGCCTGATACTTCCCCAGCGCCTCGCCCAGATCCTTGTAGGTATCGACTTTTTCGTGCCCCCCGCCCGTCTTGGTATGCACCACCCGATCGATGCCATACCACATAATGTCAGCATCGGTAACCGCCGATTTCTTCTCCTTCATATCCGGCGCCTTCTTGAGCGCCGCCTGGATCTCTCGCCAGTAGTCCGGCTCCGCCACCGCCAGGTGCGAAACCACTTCCCGGATGCTCCACCGGTCCGGCGAAGCCTTGTACTCCAGTTGCGCCGGCGACAACCCGCGCACCTGCTCGGCCACCATCTGCGTGGTCATCTCAAAGTGCACCAGCAGGTGTTCGCGGTCCCCATCGGTCATGGGGGCGGCGAACAGCGGCGTGGCCAACAGACAGACGGTGAGTGTGAGAACCAGCAACGTCAAACCGCGGATCATTTTCCGTCGAAGCATATTCATAGCAATGGGCATACCAGAACCGTCGCCTCCTGAACCCGATCACTTGGACGATCCAGGCGGTGTTAGGTCATCACCCGCCGGAAGACCATGGGCATATTTCCACATTCGGCGCAAAGAACCCGGTAGGACTGGAGCACCCGCCAGATCTCGCGGGGAACCGATTGTCTTGACTGGGCCGGTGAGCTCCTGCCACTCAGAACGATCTGCGCTCCAAGCTTCGAGGTAGAATGACGATCCTATGAGGCCGCGAATCATGCACATCGAATCCAGAGCCGATGGATTGTGCCGACTCCGCATCCATTCACGCAAAGGTACCTTCTGCTCTTTTCAAATCGAAGCCGAAATCCCGATGCTCTCTAGGAACTGAACCCTATGGACCGACCGTTCGACGAAGGACCTGAATCCTCCCGCCGCAGTTTCTTGAAAGGACTCACCGCACTGCCCCTGCTGTCGATGCTGACTCGCGGAAATTTACCCCATTCTTCCGCCGCCCCGACACTTGCCCGGAATGCGGCTGCAACCCTGAAAGATGGCAACCGCGTCGTCGCGATCCAGGTTGGCGCCAGATCGTTCGTCGATGAGGGCGTGGATGGCGTTCTCGACACTTTTCAGCAGAAAGCCGGAGTCAACGTCGTCATGCCGGCCGTCTTCACCTACGGACGTGGCCTCGCCGGGCGTCAGATTCCCGGCCAGCCGTTGCCCGATCATGGCGTTCAGGCGTACGACGAAATTCACGGCGGCAGTTACTCGAAGTTGTATCCGGAATTTTCTTCGAAGTCGGTCATTCAGAATGTGCGCGCCCCGGAACTGGGTGAGTTTGACATCTTGGCTGACGTGATCCCAAAAGCCAAAACGCGCGGCATGCAGACTTACTGCCTGTTCGAGGAGGCCTACAATCCACAGCTCATGCCGGGCTTCGAAAAGATTGCGGAAGTTGATCTGCATGGACGCGTCGGCGGCAGCACGTGCTTCAACAATCCGAATGCCCGCAGCTTCCTGGTCGCGCTGGTGGAAAATTGGTTCAGCCATAACGAACTCGATGGAATGATGTGGGAGTCCGAGCGCGAGGGACCTCTCAACACCGCGCTCGGCGCGCATTTCGGGAAGTTCGACGGAGACTCCCGCATTTATTGCTTCTGTGAGCATTGCATCAGCAAAGCCAAAGATCAGGGCATCCAGGTGGACCGCGTGCGCGCTGGCTATGCTGCCCTGGATCAATGGGTGAAGCAGACCGTCAAGCTCAATCGCGGAGACGGCAGCGGCAGTTTTGTCTCGTTGTGGCGCGTGTTCCTCGATTATCCCGAAATCCTCCAGTGGCACAGCTTCTGGATGCGCAGCCAGGAGGAGGTCTACGGCCTGTTGTATCGCGCGGTAAAAAATTCCAATCCGAAAGCGCACGTGGGATGGCACATCATGCACCTTGTCACGATGAGCCCTTTTTATCAGGCGGACCAGAATTTTTCCCGCATCGCCAAGGTCGCGGATTTCCTCAAACCCTGCCCTTATAACAACTGCGCCGGGCCCCGCTTTGCCCGGTACATCCGCAACGTGAACTCAACCGTCTTTCGCGACCTGGCTGGCGATGAAGTTCTGGAGCTGCACTATCGCCTGCTCGGTTATGAGCATGAACCCAGCCTCGAGAAATTGCCGGCCTCCGGCATGTCCGCCGGATATGTCGCCCGCGAAACGCGCCGTGCGCTAGCGGAAGTGAACGGCGCGATCCCGATATATCCCGGAATCGACATCGATATTCCCACTGCTCTGAACGAAAAGCGCACGGAGCCGAATGATGTGAAAGCAGCGGTCCTTGCTGCGTTTCGCGCCGGAGCGCCCGGCGTTGTCCTCTCCCGCAAGTACGCGGAGATGAAGTTGACCAATCTCGCAGGCGCCGGGGAAGCTCTGCGCGAACTCTCTTGAAGCCACGAGAACGCAGCATCCGCGGAAATCGGTGTAATTCGCGGGAATCCATTTCTGAATCCGTGTCAGAATTGTTTGGATGTTGGACTCGTACTCGATTCGTGCGAAGCAGGTGCTCTTTCTGGCGCGCTTGGAATCGGGTGCCCGAGGGGTGAAATGCTAGACCTCGACGATCTGTTCGCCTGTTAGCAGAAGTTATAACCATGCCGCAGCCGCAATTCATTGCATTGGCCGAGTAAGGGGAGGACAATGATAGCGGAACGTGAACTCTTGATCTCCGAGGAGGCACGTCCATGCGAAGGCCTCTCCTTCTCCTCATCCTCATGGAGTGTGCGTGCCTGTGCGGTTGCATCGGTGCAATGCCACTGCGGCGACGTACCATCGCACAGCAGGGCCCAATAACCGGCGTTGACCTTGCGTTTATCAAGAATGGGCAGACCACGCGAGCCGAAATTCTGCAGAAGCTGGGGACCACCAATGTCGGCCTTGCAAGCGATCAAGTCTTCTTTGGACGATGGCGGACATCAAAATGGGCCGCTTGGGCGGTTACCGGGCTGCCCACTTACGCCGACAGAATCTGGCAAAACGCTAACCTGTTGGTGAACTTCGATTCGGCAGGTCGGGTCGAGAACTACGAAGTCTTCGCCGACAAACTCCTGGTGGAAAAGCTCGCACGGGTCGTTCGTGAGACCAAGCTCAACCCAGACGAACACATGGAGGTGACTATCCCCTGCAACCAAGGATGTGTGACCATCCTTTGCAACCAAGGATGCGAGATCGCTGCAGAGTTCATCCTCTCACGGCAGTCTCTCGAAATCGCAGAGACCACGCACATCAAAGGCAGAAAGCAGTTTCATTACACAGTTCCAGCCCGGCAGTTGACCCTGATTCACCTCAATCGCTACCAGGAGCGAGTCGGCTATATCATGATTACTATGCACTTCTCGACAGACCTCAGGGAATTTGAGGGTCCCGAAGGGAAACACTTGCACGTGCAGGTGACCGTACCACAGCTGACCAGACTGCTTGCTTATCAGTCCAATATCTATGCTGGACACCTATCCTGAGAACCGTGCCGTAATATCCCCTTTACGCTCAACATCCCGCGCACCAGTGGTTTTGAGTCAAATCGCCGTCACTCGGGCGAGATCCATCTTCTGCTATCAATCGCGCACCCACTGTCCCGTGGCACTTAGATAAATGACGATAAAAACAACAAAAGTCACAACCCCGATGGCAATGATCTCTCCCTTCTTCATCCCTTTCTGGTGCACTTCCCGAACGTCCGCGTATAGCAACTGTGATCTCGCACCGGTTTTTTGGTCGGTCACAACGAAACCGGTATCAGAGATATCGCTCACGTTGCCGCTCAACGTCTTTCGACTGTCGATCTTCTTCATCAGTACGACTGTTGCAGCCTTGTTCTTCTCCTGTGCCTTGCGGAGGACCTTCTGCATCTTGGCGACGCTCTGAGTTGGGGACTGCAGTTGATCCTGTGCCGCGACGCCGCCCTGCAGGAGAGCAACCGCGAGTGCTAAGGAGATGGCTTTGCGTAGCATGTAGCACCTCGCATGCTCAAACCAAGGATGTATGTCCCGAGAACCGTTCGCCTCAGGGGGTGTGCGAACCGTGTGGAGATTGCGCTTCGAGGAGGCGAGAGAACTTACAGAAAGATCTTCCGCCTGAAGTTCCGTGGAGTCAATGATGCGAGTCACGCCTTGCGGATGGTTTGGCGTAACATCATTACGCTTCAAATCCCACTTTGCAGCTCAAAGCGTGAAATCCCCTGATATCGTCAGGTGACTGTTATCACTGACGGTGCGACGTTCTTTGCTGTAGAGTGCTAGCCGTGACAACCCTTGGCGAGTGCAGACGACAAACACAAGGCTCAGAGGATAATGCTGGCTTAGGAGTTAAGAAGGCGTCACCATCCTCACGCTTGGGAAGCGGTGTGTCACCCTACCACGTTAAATTCATGATGCATCGCGTTCTTGCTCGATTTGTTCCGCGACCGGCATGGGTCCTGCCTCTTCTGGGTACATGCCTGCTGATTTCACTTCATGCCCAGGTACCCGCCGATCCTCTCGCTGGAATCAACAGTCAGCCACGCCCCTCCGACATGGTCCGCGTTTACAACACCGCGCCCAATACCGCCGTGGTGATTTTCAGAGTGTTCGGAGAGCGCAAGGGACACCTTCTCGATCGCCAAGCGGTCTTGAAACTCACCAATCGGGCAACTCAGTACTCCACCTGGCAAACCACCAGCCGGGATCCTGCCGGTGAGAACCTTCGAGCAGGAACCGAGGCTGTCTTCCTCGACGTTCCTCTGGGTGTATACGACGCCGAGATCACAGCGGTTGGCTTCCTTAGCGCTCATCAGGAAGTGCGGATCAGCACCAGCATGGCCCAGGAACGCTTCGAAGTCATTCTTCAACGCGACCCCACAGCCGTCAATCTCGACGTCACCGACCGCGAGGTTTCGTCGAAGACGCGCAAGGAACTCAAGCGCGCGGTCTCCGCGCTCAAATCCCATGACCTCCCGGAGGCCGAGAAACATCTCAACAAAGCCTACCAAGCCTCGCCCAATAGTTCGAACATCAACTTTCTTCTGGGATATCTCTTCTTCGAGAAGAGGGATTACGCCCAAGCCGAGAAGTACCTGGCGAGCGCCTCGACCCTGAATCCACACAATGGTCAGGCACTCACTCTATGGGGACGCACCGCCATGGAAAGACAGAACTATCCAGCCGCCCGCTCGGCCCTGGAGCAGGCTGTTCTTTCTGACCCGGAGAACTGGCTGCCTCACGATCTTCTGGCCGATACATATCTGCACGAGAAGAACTACGAGGATGCCAAGGTCGAAGCGAACAAGGCTGTGACCAAGGGCCAGGCAGCGGCCAGTCCAGCCCAACTCGTTTTGGGGCAGGCCCTGCTGAATCTCGGCCAGTTTCACGACGGAGTTGAGGCTCTCAAGGTATTCCTCGAACAGTCGCCGCACAATCCAGTTGCCGGGCAGGTTCGCGATCTCGTCACGCGGTTCCAGAACGTGCCCGCCACCACCAAGGTCGCAGAGGCTGATCCCGACGCAAAGGACAAGCTCGCTGGCGTAAATGCATTGGACGCCATGGCAGCGCCCCGGCTTGCAGTGACCGCATGGCAACCGCCTGGCATCGACGACGTCAAACTATCGTTCGCACAGGGGGTTGAATGCCCCGCAGGCCAAGTTATCTACGAATCCGGAAAGCGCGTCGAAGAACTCGTGGCCGACGTCGCCCGTGTTGCTGCGATCGAGGACCTCACCCATCAGACGCTCGATGAAGTGGGCAATCCCACTGGCACAGAAAGCCGCAAATACGACTACGTCGCATCCATCGTCGAAACCAAGCCCGGCGACCTTGCCGTAGATGAATACCGGACTTCGGTGACGAGGCTCGACGATTATCCTGGCGGCATCGCCAGCACTGGCTTTTTCAGCCTGGCTCTCGTCTTTCACCCCCGCGTCCGTGACAATTTCGAGCTGCACTGTGAAGGGCTCGGAGATCGGAACGGACAAGCAGCATGGCTGGTACGTTTCCAACAGCGCGACGACCGCCCCAACGTGACGCAAGCCTACAACATCGGCGGCCAGATCTATCCAGTAAGGCTCAAAGGACGCGCCTGGATCAGCCCTGACAAATTCCAAATCGTGCGGATCGAAGCGGAGATGGTCCGGCCAATACCTGAGATCCTGCTGTTCAGCGAACACCAGATCGTGGATTACGGCCCGGTCCCCTTCCCGCGGAAGGAAGTCTCTCTGTGGCTGCCCCAGGCCGTGGAAATCTATTTCGACTTCCGCAAGCATCGCTATCATCGCCGCCACAGCTTCGATCACTACATGCTGTACTCGGTTGACTCCGTAGAAAAGCGGAAGGAGCCAGTCGCCACGCCGGCCGACTAAGGCTGCCATCACGCAGCCGTCACTTTCTCGTCAACCAACCGCGCACCCCCAAAAAACGTCACCGCTTCCGCAAGGAGCAGGAGTGGACACATCCACCAACGAATATTACTCACCTTGTTTCGGTCCCTTGAATCTGCCGTTCTAGCCAACTGGATGATTGACGAAATATCTCTCGATTACACGCAAAGTGCCTTCGGCGACTGTGATTGTCAGCTATGGGCGGCAATCCTGATTGGGTTTTCTAGCGCGACAATACCGCCAATCGAAGCAGCGATCATGTCGCGATTGGTCGCGGAGTTTCCGGCGTTTCGCCCCCGATGGGAGAGGCACCTCGCACCATGGAATATTGGCTCGTAAATGGAAACCGAAATCTGCGTGATCTCATTGCGATCGACTGATGGCCCACTCAAGCCTGCCTTTGACTTGAGCGGGGCAGTTCCGTGGCCTGATGAGATGTTCCCATAGGGCTGGTTTACGCGCAGCTTGGCCGCTTCGACCTTTTCGCGCTCCCAAAGGCGTGGGCTTTCCCCAAGACCAGGATATTCGCTCCCAACTTTCTTTCGAATTTTCTTCAATCCAACTTCACCAACTCCGCCAACCACTTACAAGGTTTTCCACAGCCTGACCAGTCCCCATTGTGACATCCAACCTTTACTGAGAAATCTGCCTGCGCAAAAGTGGGACCATGCAAGACCAAAGGTCCCAAACCAGCCCCGAAATCTGAAGGCCAACCCAAGTCCCCCGTGGACCCCTGTAGCGAGTCCGTCGCCCCCTGGATTCCCGAATCGAAACTCCCTCCCCTCCCCAAGGGCTCCGTTAAGTCCAATATCCGCAAGATTTTACTTACAAGCCCTTATTTTCCAAGATTATACGCAGATGTCGTTCTGCACTACGCCCCTAACTCCCGTGAAGCTAATATTTTGCGGCCTCACTATCAACAAATTTGCGAGAAGGTAAATC
>Ga0335080_10000479_pt1 | contig 36619 bp, 45 predicted proteins | sample Lox_Sample_34_FD_206720 | JGI IMG/M metagenome (GOLD analysis project Ga0335080, IMG submission 206720) | Soil microbial communities from Loxahatchee National Wildlife Refuge, Florida, United States - Lox_Sample_3.4 | ecosystem: Environmental > Terrestrial > Soil > Wetlands | place: USA... | reverse complement strand
TGCTCGTTGAACGCAAGGAGTCTGGCGCACCTGGAGCGTTCCAAGGGCAGAAGACGGCCGCCGAGATCGTTGAAATGATCCGCGCTGAACATGGCGACGCGCTGGCCAACGCTATCAGCGCCGCTCTGCGGCCCGCTGATGCCGTGCCTACGCCTGATCCTACGCACGACGCGCCAGACTCGCTCAACTAACTGTCCTTTTTTATCCACTTCCGTTGAACCATTGCCGCTTGTCAAACGACCTATTGTTCGATAGCGTGATTGACATCGAACAAACGGGAGGATTTGGCAGGTGATTGAAGGCGATAGCGCCGCATCTGGCGCGTGCAGCGGGCCATTCAGGCCCAACGAACCGGCGCCGCCCGCAACTGGGTCCGGAAGACTACCCGGCAGGGCCGCCCGCACAGCCGGAGCCTCTATAAAGTTGAATCCCTCTCCTTCGATATCTTTCCATGTTTCTGCCGAGGGACCCGTTTCTGGGACTCCAGTTCCATCTGCTAGAGGGGCCCATTTACAGGGTTCGATGGGACCCGTTGCGTGTGGGGATGGGACCCGTCCCTTCCCGCCTATTTTCTACCTCTAATTGGTACTGGGCCGGGGTTTTGACCAACCCATCTTCGTGATGCAACCTGTGGGATGTGTGATGGGCAAGAAGGCGGACATGGCTACGGCCCGGTTTCAGACCTTTGCCGGGCTTCACATGGATGTGGAGGCCCTATTGGAGCGGGTTGATGTGATGGAGCGGCGTCTTGCCGCGATCGAGAAGCGTCTTGAACGGGCGATGGAGTTGATTGGTGCGGGGACGTACGGGTCGTGAGCCTTTGTCCTTGGAACGGCTTCCCGTGCGATTGCACCACGTTCCCGTGGACGGTTGACGGGCTGATCCCGAGGCGGTGTGAGGCGAACATGGGATTGGACATGGTTCCGGTGCGGAGGGTGCGGCAGCCGTTGAAGGCGTTGCATCAGCTTTGGGTTCGGGAGATTGCGAACCGGACGTATGACCCGGAGGACCCGAAGTGGGATGTTCGATGAATCCATGCCTGTCCGGTTCTCACCCAAACGGAGACTGACATGATGGACCAGCAACTCGTTGCGCGCATCAAGCGACGCAGCAAATACTGGGGCCAGACTGCACCTAATCAATGGTTCGATGTACGTGTCGTAGAGGACACAGGCTATCGCCTTAGAGGCAACAACAATAACTACCGATTGGACGACGTGATTATCGGCGTGCGTCTAGCCAATGGCTGCATCGTCGATCTCGCCAACGGCAAGACTAGCCGTGGGTGAAAACCGGATATCCATTGATGAATCGGTTGGTGCCTTACGACTGCGCCGGACCCGCAGTCACATTTGTAGTCTGGCATCCTAAGTAGTCCCGGCTGGCCGATGCGGAGGTTTTGAGATGAGCAGGCGGTTACGGTCTTTGGCGGACTTTCTGTTCTGGTTACTTCTGTGGGTGGTGTCGTGAGGTGGGAGTATCGGCGATGACCGACCTGCTTGAGCAGGACAACGCGACGCCTGTTGGCGAAGGGAGTTGGTTTGTGCGGCATCGGCAGGCCTGGATTGCGGAGATGTTGTTGATTTACGGATTTATCAACCGGGAGCATTTGATGCGGAAGTTTGGGCTGTCGACGCCGCAGGCGTCTGCGGACCTGCAACAGTTCATGCGGGAGCGGCCTGGTGCGATGGCCTACAATAGCAGAGCGAAGCGATATGAGGCGGTGCGATGAAGGTGGTTGTCTGTGGCGGTCGTGACTTCCGGGGTCCAGGACAAGTCTGGCGCGCGCTTGATCGGCTGCACGCCGAACATCGGTTCACCGACTTGATGCAAGGTGGCTGTCCGACTGGTGTTGACCGCTTCGCCAAGGAATGGCGCGCGACCAAGCCCGAGATACGAGGGTGGCAGTGCGATGCCGATTGGGTCAACGATGGTCCATCGGCGGGCCCGCGCCGGAATGCCCGCATGATTGAGTGGAAGCCGGACCTTGTGATTGCGTTTCCGGGCGGGCGTGGGACTGCGGACATGGTTCGGCAGGCCTGGGCTGCTGGCATTGTTGTGGCTGATGGAGTGGCGGGAGTATCGGCGATGATAGGCGACGGCGCTGGCTCGGCGATTGTTACGGAAGTGCAGGAGAGGAATGCGATGACGGCGGACGATTGTTTGAAGCTTCACACGGTGGCGGCGCAGCTTCGTGGTTTTGCGGGCCGGGCTTATGGCAACCCGCCGTCTGTACGGATGGATGCGGCGATGCTGCGGGAGTATGCGGCGCTTCTGGATGAGATCGCGGATCGGAAGGAACGGGACGGACGATGACCGAGACCAACGAAACTTATCTTGGTGACGGGCTCTACGCGTCGTTTGACGGATGGCAGGTTTGCCTGCGCGCGCCGAGAGAGCATGGCGACCATGTCGTTTATCTTGATGGCAGGGTGCTTGAGGCGTTTGAGGCATGGGTTCAACGGCTGAAGGACGGACGATGACCGATTTGATCGCCTATATCCGTGTCTCCACGCAGAAGCAGGGCCGGTCCGGACTCGGCTTGGAGGCGCAGAATGACGCGATCGAACGGTTCGCAATTGCATATAACGCCGCGATCGTGCAATCGTTCATCGAGGTTGAGACCGGCAAGGGAAGCGACGCTCTTGATCGTCGGCCGATGCTTCGGCAGGCCATGGATTCTGCCAAGAAAATCGGCGCTAAGATCGTGGTCTCCAAGCTTGACCGGCTCGGACGTGACGTCCATTTCATCTCCGGCCTGATGGTGCACAAGGTGCCGTTCATCGTCACCGAACTGGGCCCGGACGTTGAGCCGTTCATGCTCCACATCTATGCGGCGGTGGCGGAGAAGGAAGCCGCGCTGATCTCCGAACGGACGAAGACCTGTCTCGCGGCGGCGAAGGCCCGTGGCACCAAGCTGGGCAACCCGGACATGTCGCGGATCGCGGCGAGGGCCGCCGAATCCCGCCGCAAGACCGCCGATGAGTTCGCCATGGCCACCATGCCGGAGATTGAGCAGATCGTGAAGCGCGGGCATACGACGCTTCGTGCCATCGCGGCGGAGTTGAACCGGATGCGCATCCTGTCCGCGACCGGCAAGCAATGGTCGCCAGAGGGCGTGTCCAATGTAATGGAGCGGGTGAAGCGGATGGAGACGGCGGCATGAAAACTAGAAATGCCATTTACGCGGCACTTGTCCTTTCCGGCAAATACGATCTACCGGAGAAGCTTCGTATTTCGGGGTTTGACGCGTACGGGAAGCCGGTGACGGAAGAGATTCCGCAAATCGATACTGTGCGATTGGAGCGCGATCTTGCCGCGATCCTGGCCTCTTCCGAAGGCGCGACATGACCTGGAACTACCGCCTGATCCGCTACAGCGATGACGAGGGCTTCGGGCTGCACCGCGTCTTTTATGACCCTGACGGCAGGCCGACCAGCATGACCGAACTACCATGCGGGTTTGCCGGCGAAAGCAAGGACCACGTCCTGGCTGATCTGGCGCGGGCCGCCAAGGATGCAGCCGTGCGCCCGATTTTGGATGAGGCGGAAATCCCGGAGACGGCGGAATGAAGCACGCAAGGCCAGACTACGATCGCATCCAGGACCCAGCGGGCCTAATCCCGGACGATGAGCCCGTCTTCCTGCTCCGGGCGCAGGACAAGCACGCCGCGAAGGCGTTGCGCTGGTACGCGAACGAGGTCGCGTTCTGGGGCGGTGATGCGCGCATCGTGAAAGCTGCGCTCGATCAGGCCGACGCCATGGACGCCTGGCCGACACACAAAGAACCACGCGACACACGGAGATGATCCTTCATGACAAAGAGCAAAAAGTATTTGAGCGGCTGGCAAAGTCTGGCCGACCGTTACGGCACGACGCCGCGTTCCTGTCAGCGAATGGTGAAGGACGGGCGCCTCCCACCGCCGGGCTACATGGGCGGTTCTCGTTCTCCCCTTTGGGACCTGGAAATTCTCGACGAACACGATCGCAAGGCCATCACCAAGCGTGCCGGGCGTGCAAAGCAGCACGCGGACATGCCGAGCCAATGAAAAGGGCGGCACCGGAGGCATCGGTGCCGCCCTCCCTGGAGGTCCGTCCGCTTACGGACGGAAGCTGTAGTTCAGGCGAACCGTCACCAGATCAATGTCAGAGCTGATGCTCTCGTTCCTGGTTGGCATGCCGGGCGCAAGCAGCGGTGCAGCCGGTAGCGCACCGGGTGCCACGCCCGCGCTGGTCAACCCAAGCCCGACGTTCTGGCTGCCCATGAACAGATGGTCGTACTTCACACCGGCCGACCAGCCCGGCGCGAACTGCACGTCGACGCCGGTTCCGATCGCTCCGCCGAACTTCACCTCGTTGGCGTGATCCGCCGCACCGAGGGAGAACCCGGGCGTCGATGCCGTGAGGACGCCGTCGTACTTATTATTCGTCACCGCCGCGCCACCTTCCACAAACCACAGGACGTTGCCGAAGAAGGCATAGCCGACTTGGCCGGTGAACAGGCCGATCGCGTTGGTCTTCGTGCTGTTGGTCAGGCCGATCGACACGGTGGCCGGGATTGTAAGCTTCAGGGCGTTGGCGACGCCACCAGGCGCGCTGCTCTGGTTGCTGCCGGTGAGATCGGCCCAGTCACCCATGGCCTCGATGCCGAACACCCAGCTCGTTCCGGATAGCTGGTGGCGATAGCCGACCTGGCCGCCGACAACCGCGCCGCTGGCGCCGTTGCAGCCTTCGGCTACGGCCGGATTGAAGCCAAGCACCAGCAGGCCGTTCATGTCCCAGCAGTTGCTATTGTTGCCGTAGCCGGCGTTGATACCAAGATAGAGGCCTGTCCAATCGTAGACAGATCGGGCGACGGCGGCAGGTGCCGCCTTGATCGGAAAATCTGCGGCCTTGGCCGCTGGGATGGTGGCAAGTGCCAGAATGGCTGCGGTGAGAAAGCGCTTCATTATGTCTTTGCTCCTACTATCCCGCGATTCGCGGGGGATGGCCGGAACATAGACACGGGCCCAGAAAAACGCTGTCACCTTCCTGCCACACGAAATGTCAAAAATTAGACAATTCGGCCCATGAGTGTGGCCATCCTCGCAAATTCGGCGGGCGTGAGCGAGAACTTGCTATCGGGAGTTTCGACGCCATCGAGTTTCAGATGGTACTCAACCATCGGCGCGTCGACGTGCGGCAGGATCGCGCCATGCGCGGAAAGGCCCAAGGTTACAAACTCGCCGTTGTAATCTGTCGCGTCGAGAATGATAACGCCAGGTGCTTGCCGTACGCTCATCACGACCGGCTTGCCGGTTTCCTTTACCGCCTTGATCAGTTGCCAATCCAGTGCGCCAATCTCCCACGCCGAGATTTTGTATCGCGGGCAGGATAGACTCTCCATGTACTCGACGTCTTCTGGCGCGAACACGGACGAGAACCACGGAATCCCGATGTCCTTGCAATGCGCGATGAGCGCCGGAAACCACGTCCAAGGCGTCCACACCCGATAATAGAGATCGAGCAGCGGCTCGCCGCCGTGATGGGCGTCGACAATTGCCAAAACGTCCGGCCGATTGCGCTTTATGGCCTGCCGCTCCGGCGAGAAGCATTGGAATTTGACCGCGTCGGCGCCGGATGCCTTTGCAGCATCGATCAGCCTGTGTGCGTTCTGCAGGCTGCCGCCATGGTTGCCACTTAGCTCGGCTACGATCTCTGTCATGCGATCACCAGCCTCATATAAAATCTCCATCCATTATTGGACAATGACGTTCATCGCGCCTTCTCTGCCGCCCGCTTGAACGCGTCGCCGATGAGTGAGATTTGCGCGTGTGTAAAATTATACGCGCAGTTCTCAATATAGAACAGGCGGCGATCATGCAAATCTTCCGCGTTTGGGCAGCGCATCCCGAACTGCTTGAACGCCGTCATCCGGTACAGCGGATCGGCGTAGCCCTCCACGACCGGGACGCCGGCATTGCGCAGATCATGGCAAAACGCGGCCCGATCGCCGTCGATCAGGAACGGAATCGTATAATAGACGTGGACACAATCGTCCCGCACTACCGGCGGCCGGATGCCTGGGACATCGCCGATCGCGGCGATGATCTCCTGGGCCTGCACCACCCGCTGTGCGACCAGGCCGTACGCCCGCCGAAGCTGGGCACCCGCGATCGCGGCCGAAACCTCCGGCATGCGCAGGTTGAGCCCGATCGGCGCCATGATATGCTCGCCGTGATTGATAAAGCCGCGCATCCGCCATGCAAGATGATCATCGTTGGTGACGATCACGCCGCCCTCGCCGCAGTGGAAATGCTTGTGCACGTTGAGCGAGAAGACGCCGATATGTCCAATGCAGCCCGTGTAGCGCTCTCGCTCCGTCGCAAACGGCGCTTGAGCGTTGTCTTCGATGAGATAGGTCCCGTTGGCATCGCACCATTGGCGAATGCGGCGAAGATCGCAGGGATGGCCGAAGAGATTGGTTGCGAAGACCGGCCAATTATCGATCTCCTCAAAGGGGAGCCCGGTTACCGAAAGACCAAAGGTTTCATCCTCGACATCGCAAAAGATCGGCGTTGCCCCCGTAAACATCGGCGCTGCCGCCGTCGCCGTCATGGTCATGGCAGGACATGCGAAGTCATCGCCAGGACCCAGGCCCACGGCGAACGCCGCCGCCATCAGGCCGCTGGTATTGCTGTTGCATGCGATCGCGTGCCGGACGTTGAACGTCTCCTGCCATGCGTCCTCCAAGGCCCGGACCATCTTGCCGCCGCGCTCCTGGCCGGCGAGATAGCCAGAGAGCGGGCCGTCATCCATCGCGGCGATTGCGGCTGCGATCTCCACCTTTGTGATGCTGTTGTATGGTGCTATTGGGCCGATCATCGTGGTCCTCTCTCGTACGAAACAACGCCGTCCTCATTTCCCGTCTCTTCGAACCCGCAGCGCAGGAAAATCCGCCGCGACGCGATGTTCCAATCCTTCACGTCGGCGCGGATCGTCACCTCCGGCATGGTGTCGCAGGCCGCCTGCAGCACGCTGTGGCCGTAGCCTTTGTCCCGATACTCCGGCGCGATGGTGATGCTGACGTCGTAGGTCATGACGTCCTTTCGCTTGGCGTCGAAACGCACCACACCGATCGGTCCGCTGTCGCCCTCGGCGATCAGGACGAGATGAGTTGGATAGCCGTTCAGGACATGGAACTGCATCCACCGATCGTGCTCTTCCTTCGTTATCGGCTGCGTGTTCCAGAACGCCCTCATGGTGCCGACATCGTTGCGCCAGCGCAGCAGCCGATCGGAGTCGGCAATGGTTGCGTGGCGCAGGCCGATCACCGGATCGTCCTCATGGTCATGAAGGCTTCGGCGCGCTCCCGACCGATAGACGCGCCGCGCATGGATGTGAGCGAATTGACCGATGTCAGGCTCCGCGCGTGCGGGTATGGTCGCATCTCATTATGGTAGCAGTTCAGAGCTTCTAGTTTGACGCGGTAGTAGTCGGTGATGTCGACGAAATGGTTCGGCACGAACCCGGCGCCCCACTCGGTCGATGAAAGCACCTCGAATGTATAGATCGCATGCACTGGGCTCTCCGGCAGCGGCCTGAATGCCGTCATCGTCGCCTGATGCACGATCCGGTGGTCCTGATTCAGGTCGCCAGCATGATGCGTATAGACGATCGTCGGCCGCAGCCGCCGACCTTCTTCCTCGATCTTCCTGGTGATCTCGATCAGCGGCAAGGTGTCCAGCATCTGATCCCGGTAATCGCAAAAGAACACGGATTTGGCGCCGAGGACCTTCATGGCCTCTTGCGCGTCCATGTTCCGGTTATGCCGCGCGGCCTGCACGCGCGCTGTCTCGCCATCGGCGGCGAAGATGATGTGCACGTCGTCACCTTCCGCCGCGTGCCGGGCAATCGTTCCGCCGCAGCCGAGGACTTCATCGTCGGGATGGGCGGCAACAACAAGAACGCGTTCGGTCATGCGAACTTCTCAACGTAATGACGGCGGATAACAATGCCGTTCTTGACATGCTTGGGCGGCTCGAAGGGCAATCCCTGGTGTAATCGGATCGTGTCGGCCAAGATGTCCCAGCCGGCCATGACGGTGAACATGCAGGACCCGGATAGGCGGGCGTTGACCTCGATGATGTAAAGTTTGCCGGTGTCCTTCTCGCGGATCATCTGGATGTTGATGGGACCGTAAAACTGGAACTTGCTCACCACTGCTTTGGCTAGACCGATGATCTCTTGATCCATGACGATCTGGCCGATGGTCGAGACGCTGTTTGCCTGAATGCGGCGGCGTGGAACGCCGAACAGGAAATCCCCACCGAGCCCTGTGATGACGTCGACCGTATACTCATCGCCATCTATGAACTTCTGAACAATGCGCCCATAATTCATTAACGCTCGCGCAAGAACCTCACCAGAATGCAACGCTCCTGACCCGCGCAATATTCCTCTGCTTCCTCTGCCGCGCTCCGGCTTTGCAATCCAATCACCGCGCCAGTCTAGCGGTGCTATCGGCAGACCGGCGTGTTCAAGCTTTTCCTGCTGTATCCCCTTGCTCGTAAAGATTTTTACGGTGTCGATCGGAGATCGCATGACGATGTTCTCGTTGAGCAGGCATACATCCTCAAGTTCTTCATCCAAAAATGGGAGATAAAGGTTCGGCCCGCACTCCAAGATCATGCTGACGTAGGTGACGTGGTGCATCGCTGCTTTTTGGGACACGACGAATCTATTGCACATGCTCGCGCCGGGCCCGAGTGGCTGGCAATCGTGCCCGATGACGTAATGTCCCAGCTTCTGCAGGTGCCGGATGATCCCAGGCGCCACGGGCGATCCGGCGGCAGACATCATGATGCGCAACGCAGTGCCTCCCTCAATTCATCGACCGACATCCGCCGCGCCTTGTCGCTGCTATTGCCCGGGCCCATGCTCTCGTGTCTCTTTTCGTAATTCGGCAGGCCTGTGACCGTCGCCTCCGCGCCCATGGCCTCCGCCAGGTCGCCAAGCCGGTACGCCGGCAGCGTCGGGATCACGATCTCGCCGCCCTTCATGGTCTCCGCCGTCTTCATGACCAGCAGCACGGCCTCATCCATGGTCATGAAGAAGCGGGTGCACTCCGGATCGGTCACCGGGACCCAATTCTGGGTCTGCAGCATCTTCTTCCACGTCGGCACGACGCTGCCGGTGCTGTTCCAGACGTTCCCATACCGGCAGACGGCGAAACGCGGTCCGTGCGCACCGCTCATATTGTTCGCGGCCAGGAAGAGCTGTTCCGCGAAGGCCTTTGACGTCCCGTACGGGCTCACCGGCTGGTAGGCTTTGTCCGTCGAAAGTGCGATAACACGGCCGACCTTAGCGTCTTGAGCCGCCTCTACGACATTCATTGACCCGATGATGTTCGTTTTGGCGATTTCAATCGGGTTATAGAAACCAACTTCGATGCGTTTCAGCGCGGCGGCATGGATCACGACATCGATACCTTGCATCGCGCGCCGCAGGCGAACGCGGTCGCGAACGTCTCCGATCATATACCGGACTGTATTGTGGGTATCTAACGGCGCGAGTTCATGCGTAAGTTCGGCCTGCCGGTGCTCGCCGCGCGAATAGATCGCAATCCGCGATGGACAATCGTACATCGATAACAGCGCGCGGACGAAGGCGCTGCCAAATGCTCCTGAACCGCCTGTTATCAAGACCGACTTCATAGAAACATTCCGTTCTTTTCGCGCCATTTAGCGCAAGCGAGAGCGTCCTTCTCAGGATTGTTCTCGCGCCACTTCTTCTTTTGCACCCGTTTCTTGGTACGGTATGCATGGGGGTCCTTTTTGCGGTAACGGTCATCTGCAGCCCGAAGGTTCTCGCGGTGGCTGGCCGCCCACTCCTTAAAGTAAGATGGATTTTTCTCGCGAAATTCTCGTGTTTTGCGCGTCGCGTAACCAGGATGCGCCGCAAACCATTTCTTCCGTCGGGCTATATCCCTTTCTCGTTTTTCATCTGGGGTCACGATGCCCTCACACCCGGGCCGACGCTGGCACCGGCCAGGCGCTCCTTGACGTCGCCTTTCTCGATTGCCTCGATGATGACGCCGAGCGCATGGTCATAGCTCTTCAGGACGCGCTCGATCTCGTTCGGGCCATGCGCCGCCGAGATGTTATGGCTCGCGATGATCAGGGTGCCGCTGGCGACCATCTCCTTCCGGAACAGCGCGGCGATATCATCGGTGACGAACTTGATCCGCTTGAAGGTCGGATAGCCCTTGATCTCAATCGCTTCTTCAAGGCCGTATTTCTCAAGCAGGCGATGGGCACCAAGCCAAAGTTGATCTCCGGTCAGGCGAAGATTGCGGAAGAAGCTCGGCGCTTCGAGCTTCTTAATCGTCGCGATGGCCGCCGCGAGAGAGAGCGTCTCGCCGAAGAAGGTCCCCGAGAAGAAAACGTTATCCGGCGGCGCAAAGCGCTTCATGATGCTCTTCTTGCCGACAACAGCCGAAAGCGGCATGCCATTGGCCATAGCCTTGCCGAAGGTCGCAAGATCCGGGGTCACGCCCCAAAGCTTCTGCGCGCCGCCGAGATCGAACCGGAAGCCCGTGATGACCTCGTCGAAGATCAGGACGGTGCCGGTCTTGTCGCAGACTTCGCGCAGGCCCGCCAAATAGTCCGGATTACTTTCTGGTTCGACGATTACCGCCGCATAGGATGACTTCGGTAATCCCAAGAGAGCGCGGGTTGCCTCCATGATGTCTCCAAAAGGGATGCGCGTCGTCAGAGCGCGCACATCCTCCGGGACGCCGAGATTCCGCTCGACGCTCCAATCCGCCCAGCCGTGATACCCGCCGCAGATCAGGACCCGGTCACGTCCCGTAAAGGCCCGCGCGGCCCGAATAGCCGCCGTCGTCGCATCCGTGCCGGTTTTCCCGAACCGGACCGCTTCCGCACACGGGACGAGCCGGCAGAGCGTTTCGGCGAGTTCGGCTTCAAGTTCGGTAGCAAGGCTAAAGGAGATGCCGGCGCTAATCTGCCGGCGGATTGCCACATCAACATCTGGATCGCGATATCCAAGTACGTTTGGCAGCAGCGCAGAGACCAGATCAACGTACTCGTTTCCGTCGATGTCCCAGCATAGGGCTCCCTCTCCATGGCTAAGGAACAAAGGAGACGGTTGAGGGTATTGGAGATGTGACTTGCTGAACGTTTGGCAGCCGAGCGGGATGACCGCTTCCGCGCGCTTCCGCGCTGCTTGCGACCTTTCGTACGTCCTTTCATAGATCGGCTCCTCCGCCAATGCTTCGAAATAGCGCTCGTTCATGGGGTGATGCTTGTTGATGTCGCGCAGTTCTGGCTGCCGATCGAGGATGTCCAGGATGTCGAGCATCGATGGTGTTCGATTCTCGAATGGCCATTCCTCGGCGATCGCGCGGCAGAATTTGAGATCGTTCTCCGTATCGAGCACCCACCGTTCCGTCTCCAATCCCGGGATCGGGCAGATCAGGGTTTCGGCCGGGAAGCGTGACCGGTTGCGCTCGATCCAGGTGCAGACACCATCGCGGTCGACCGGCCTGGTGGCGTATTTATGCGCCGCAAATAGCGCCTTCCGGGTCATGAGCTGGATATCAAGACCATCCGGATAGGTGCGCGGGCTTACATTGGTGACAAAGTCCGCACCGGTCCGCTTCTGCAGGCGTACGATCCCGCCAATGATGTCCGGGTCTATAAACGGGCAATCGCCGGTTATGCGGATAATGAGATCGGCGTCGCTTACCTGGGCGCAGCCGACGAAACGGGACAACACGTCAATCTCCGACCCGCGAAAGACGGGAATGCTATGTGTTTTGCACCATGCATCGATCACGTCATCCGCCGGCTCTGTCGATGTAGCAATCCAAACATCATCGACGCCGGCTGCCTGATAGGCAGCACGCCAAGACCAGTTCAGAACTGGACGCCCACCAAGGTCCATCATCACCTTGCCTGGAAGGCGGGTGCTGCCCATCCGGGCCTGGATCACTGCGACGGTTTTCATTTGATGTCCCGTATCGCTTCGAGGATGGCCAGGGTTTCGAGGCCTTCGCGGCCAGTGGCGCCGGGCAGACCCTGCGTGCCGTCTTCGCCCTGCGCTCGTGCTATGAACGTCTGCAGTTCGGTCCCATAATCGTCGGCATAGCTGCCGCCGTAGTGATAGCCGTTGTAGTCGCCGTCACCGGCAAACCGCCGCAGATCGAGATCGGCACCAAGCGTCTTCTCTTCCATGCCGATCCAGAACTGTCTCACCCGCTTCGGCGACACGATGTTGAGATGGAAGGACGAGCGGACGCCGCTGCTGTCGTGACGCAGCACGAAGTCGACAATGGTGTCGACGCCGTCGCGCTCCACGCTGGACGCCAAAATCCGCGCCGGTCCGAAGAAATGCAGCGCCAGGTCGACCTCGTGCGCACCGGTATTGAGGATCACACCGTCGCGGAACGCGGTCGCGGTTGGCTCTGTCGCGCACAGGAAGTGGGCCCATCGCGGCTCTCCGAACCGGCCTTCGATCAACCATCGCTTGGTCTGCGTGACGCATGGATGGAAGCGCAGGTTGTTGCCCATCATGACGGTGAGGCCCTTGGCCTTGGCCTGGTCGAGCAGCGCCGGCAGGCCGCCCACAGAAACCGAGATCGGCTTCTCCACCAGGGCATGCTTCCCGCGCTCGATACAGGCGCGCAGCGGGCCTTCGTGAAACTGCGACGGCGTGGCGATCACCGCCGCATCGCACCAGTCGTACAATTCGCGTTCAAACTTGAAATCGCACTTCATCGCCAGGTCATAGACCTTGGTCTCATGTCCCAATCTCACCGCGTTGCTTCGATGGCGGCTTCCGATGCTGCCGCAGCCGACGATCCCGATCTTCATTGGCGAACCTCAATCTCGGTATTCTTTTGCAGAACCGATACGGCCGCGTCGGCGAATTGCCACGTCTTCACGCCGCGATACCAAGGATGCGCGCGCCAAAGGCGGCTGAAGTCGACGTGATAGGACAGGACGCCATCGCGGTGCTCGTATGGGCGGGCGTAATCGAAGCCTTCGTTCGCGAAGTCGTGGATGATCAGATGCCCGCCGTCCTTCAGCACGCGATCGCCTTCCATCGCGATGCGAAACCAATCAGCCGGATCGGTGAGATAGAGACAGAAGCCGTAGATCACGACGTCGTAGGCACCGGATCGCACCGGCATCGCGCTGGCGGCCGCCTGCCACACCGGCACCTTGCGGTCCGCTGCTGCCGCTGCTGCCTTCCGGCTTGGCTCGACGCCGGCAACCGCGCAGCCGTACTTCTCGCGCAGCTTTGCAAGACGCCAACCATCGCAGCATCCGATTTCCAGGACGGCCTTCGGGGTAATGCCGAGATACGTGATCGCGACCGCCACCGGATCGTGTTCCGGAGGAAGCTTCTCGCGATTGCGTTCGAACCACGCGTCGCCTTCGCCTTTTATGAACGCTTCAACCTGTCTCATCGCGTCAAATCCCGTACCAATGCCGAAACCATGATGTCGTTGTCCGTGATCTCCCGCAGTGCCTCCTTCGCTTCTTCCGGCGCGTGCTTCAGGGCCAATTTCATCAGCTTTTTCCACGGGAAGTTATTGGCCACCCTGATCTCGAAAATCCGTTCGACGATTTCATCGTTCGTCATGGGAAGCGCCCGAACAGAGCGGCCGACACCGGATTGCCGCCGAGGAGGAAGTGATTGGCGCGATCGCCTTCGTGCTTGAACCTGCTCTTGATGATGATCTTCATCATCGCCTCATTGGCGCGCATGCACCCGGCTTCAAGCTTGCGCATGCCGCCGCCATCCGGCGAGAGAAGCCAGTCGCAGGCGGCCCGCCACGCCTCGGCGCCGTAGCCCTGCCCCCAGACGTCGACGTCGCCGATCAGAATGCCGACGTCCGCAAGATTGTTCGGCGGATCATGGGTCGCGGTGATGATCCCGATGTTCGCCTTGTTGTCGACGCGGTAGATGCCCCAGATGTGGGAATTGCCCTCGAACGAATTGATGTACTGAATTTGCCGGTACATCGAATGCTCGATGTGGCGCTGCTCGGAATAGCGCGTCACTTCGGGATCGTTGAGCCAACGGACATGGTCCGGCGTCGGCTTGGTGAGTTGGCGCAGCGTCAATCGTTCGGTCGACAGGGTTGGCGTCACGGCTTGCGTACTCTCTTATATCTGTCGCATCCCATCTCCGGCGCGATCGCTCCCTGGACGATGTCGCACCTGCCGACGCGGTGCGTGCTCGGCTCGAAATGCTGGCAATAATACTTGTCGTCGTGGAAGACCGGCCCGCAGTGGTGGTGCACCGCGCCGCCGTCGTAATGGACTTCTTCCTTGGTCAGTTTGTCGGTCACCGCATCCTCTCCAACATGTGGTCGTACATGGCGATCAGGGCCTCGTAGAGCATGCGGATCGACGCGGTCTCAGGGCTGTAATCTCCAAGCTTCTTCAGCTCATCCAACCCGCGCGCGCCGCCGTTCCGGCGCAGGTTGCCCATCGAGTCTGTTTCGTAGGGCGGGTCACCCTTCAACAAACGCTTGCGGATTTTGATCGCTTCGTCGCGGTTCATGCCGTTTCCCTTTCCCGCTGGTCTTTCTCGATCAACACCTGAACATAGTTGGCAACCGACCGCCGATCCTCGCGCGCCAAATGCTCGACGCGGTCTTTGGTGGACGATTCAAGCGTGATCCGCAGATGAAGGTAGGTTGTCGACCGCATTGGACGACATTGAACCGATTTTCGTCCGACGTCCAGATGAATTGAACATCTGTTTAATGTATGTGATCATGGCCCATGGCCACCCCGGCGCTTGATCTCATTAACGCAGCGTATACCGCGCGCAACGCCGAGATATGCGAGAACAGCTTCTATGAGTTCTGTCGGCAGGCGTGGCCGGAAGTCGACCCGTCAGACTTCGTCGACAACTGGCACCTGGAAGACATCTGCAATCACATGGAAGCGGTGACGCGCGGCCATATCTCGCGCTTGCTGCTCAACGAACCGCCTCGCACCGGCAAGACCTTCATTGTTTCGATCTGCTATCCTACCTGGGTTTGGGCGCAACGCCAGAAGGGGCCGCTCTCTGGCCCGCAGGTTTCATTTTTTTACGCGTCGTACGCCGAAAAACTTTCGCTGGAACACTCACTTAAATGCCGGCGGCTGATCGAGTCGCGTTGGTATCAGCAGCACTGGGGTGGGCGCTTCAAGTTGATCCGCGACACGCAGGGTCACTTCGAAAACGACAAGGGCGGCTACCGGATGTGTTCGTCGGTCGACGCCAAGGCCACCGGCTTCGGCGCCGACATCCTGGTCGCCGACGACCCGCATCTGGTGAAGGAAGCGGAATCTCAGGACGTCAGAGAAGGCACGGTCCGCTGGTGGTCGGAATCGATGCCGTCGCGTATCAACAACCGGAAGACCGGCGCGATGATCGTCGTGATGCAGCGCGTGCACGAGGGCGACCTATCCGGGCACATCCTGCAGAACATGGCGTCGGAATACGTCCATTTCTGCGTTCCGATGTCCTATGTGCCGTGCCAGCACGTCAACGCATGGGTCGGGAACAAGATCAAGACGTTCATCGGCGATGACGTCGAAAACGTCGATGAAGACGATATTTTCTGGGTCGACCGGCGCAGCGAGGAAGGCGAACTGCTCTGGCCGGACCGGTTTCCGGCAAGTGAAGTCCACAAACTGGAATTGGAACTGGGGCCCTACGCCTATGCTGGACAATTTCAACAGACCCCTGCACCGCGTGGCGGCGGCATCATCCGCGAAGAATGGTGGCAGGAATGGGATAAAGAAACGGCGGAACAGCATGGTGCCAAAGAGAACGAGTACCCGGGCTTCGAGTTCATTTTGGGCGCTTTGGACACGGCCTACACCGAAAAAGAAGAGAACGATCCTTCCGCGCTCTCGATCTGGGGCATTTTCCGTGACAAGGCCGGGAATCCCAAGATTTTTCTCATGTTCTGTTGGACTGAGCGACTTCGTATCCATGAACTTGCGACCCGTGTCGGCGCGGATTGCAAGGCCTTCAAGGTCGATCGCCTGATCATCGAAGACAAGGCGGCCGGGCACAGCGTCAGCCAGGAATTGGGCCGCCTCTTCGGCTATTTCGATTTCGGCATTGAACTGGTCAACCCGCGCACCGGCTTCATCAAATCGGCCGACAAGGTCGCGCGCCTGCAGACCGTGGTGCACCTGTTCTCCGAAGGCCTGGTCTACGCGCCTGATAAGGAATGGGCGGACGCCATGGTCAAGCAGTGCGCCATCGTCCCGCGCGCCATCCACGACGACCTGGCCGACACCTGCAGCATGGCCCTGCTCTGGCTGCGCCGCGCCGGCTGGGCGGTCCGCAAGGAAGAGCGCGCCTTCGAGGTGCAGGATGAGACCCGGTACAAGCCCAGGGCCGGCGCATTGTATCCGGTCTAGAACGGTGTTACTTTAAACAATCGTTCAATTCTTGGTCACAAGGATGGCCACCACCCTTCGCCTCATCAATTCGGATGACCAGGGCCCGACCGGGCCTGCCGAATATGATTTGGATGATGGCCCACACGTCACGAAGGTCCAGGACGGCGTTGTCCAAATCCTTCATCCGGACGGTAGCGCCACCTTCGAAGAGGGCAATGGCCCGAAGGCTGGCAATCCGGATCACAGCAATTTCTTCCGCAATCTCGCCGATGAGATCGACGACGGCGAACTCTCCCGGATCGCGAACGATCTCTTGACCAGTATCGAATTGGACATCAGGTCCCGGGCCGATTGGATGGAAACGCGGTCGACCGGCATCCGCCTGCTCGGTCTGAAGATCGAGGAGCCGCGTGGCGACACCGGCACGTCGTCGGCGCCATTGGAGGGCATTTCGACGATCCGCCATCCGCTCTTGTTGGAGGCCACGATCCGTTTCCAGGCAACCGCGCGCGGCGAACTTCTTCCGGCCACCGGACCGCTCAAGGTGCGCAATGATCTGCCGATGCGCCCGGATATGCCGTTCCCGCCGCCGCCAACTGGCGCACCGCCTATGTCTGGCGCGCCGATGCCGCCTGCGCCGCCGCCTGTCGCCGAGGGCCAGGTGATGGACGAACTGGGCACCGCGCTTGAAAAGGACATGAACCATTACCTGACCGTGACGGCGACGGAATACGTCCCGGACACCGATAGGATGTTGTTTTACGTTGGCTTCGGTGGTGACGGCTTCAAGAAGGTCTACAACCACATCTTGAAGAAGCGGCCTGTCTCGGAATCGGTCGACGCCGAGGACATTATTGTGTCCAACGCGGCGACCGACATCCGGAGCTGCGGCCGGTTCACGCATCGGATCAAGATGCGGCCGTCGATGCTGAAGCGGATGCAGATCGCGGGTGCCTATCGCGACATCGAATTGAGCGCGCCGAACCCTGCGGCCGAATTGACGGCGGTCGACAGAGAGAAGGCCGAAGTCGGTGGATACAAGCCGCAGCCGCAGCAGCCGAAGGACGCGGATTACGAAGTCTACGAATGCTATTGCGAACTCGATCTTGATGAGTTCGCGCCGAAGCAGTTCAAGGGCAAAAATCTGCCTCTCCCGTATGTCGTCACGTTGGAGAAGCACACCCGGCAGATTCTCGCCGTCACCCGCAATTGGGATGAAGACGATGACCAGTGCCTGGCCAAGCAGTTTTTCGTGCAGTTCCCGTTCATCCGGGGCCTTGGCTTCTACGGGCTTGGCCTGATCCATATCCTCGGCAACGTCACCATGGCGTTGACCGCGATCTGGCGGATCATGATCGACAACGGGATGTTTTCGAACTTCCCGGGCTTTCTCTTTGCCAAGCAGGCCGGACGGCAGAACATCAACCAAATCCGCATCCCGCCTGGTGGCGGCTTCCCGGTCGACGTGCCGCCTGGAATGCGCATCCAGGACGCGTTCATGCCGGCGCCGTACAAGGACACGGGCCCGGCGTTCACGGCGATCGCGCAGCACATTGAGGAAGTCGGGCAACGCCTGGGCCAAACCGCCGATCTCAACATCGGTGAGGGCAAACAAGACGTGCCGGTTGGCACCACGATGGCGCTGATCGAGCAGGCGACCAAGATCATGGACTCCGTGCACAAGCGGCTGCATGCCGCGCAGGCGGAAGAGTTCGGCTTGCTGAAGGAGCGGTTCAAGGAAGACCCGGAAGCGTTCTGGCGTCACAACAAGAAACCGGCGCGGCAATGGACGATCGAGCAGTTCAAGCAGGCGCTGGATCAGCGCGAACTGGTGCCGGTGTCCGACCCGAACAACCCGACGTCGCTGCATCGTATCGCCAAGGCGACGATCATCGACATGCTGGTCACGAAGTATCCGCAGGACATGGACAAGCGCGCCGCGTTGAAGCGGATCATGCGGACCGCCGACATTGATAGCGACGGGCTGCTGTTGTCGCAGACCGCACCGCCGCCGCCCGATCCGCGCATGGTCGCGATCCAGACCAAGGCGCAGGCCGAACAGATGAAGGCCCAGATCGATCAGGCCAAGGTCGCGCTGCAGGCGAAGGAGCAGCAGGCTGAATTCGCGGACAAGCAGCAGGAACGCGCGTTCAAAGAGCGGCAGCAGCAGTTTGAGATGTATCTGGAACGTCTGCGGGTTCAGGCGGAAATGATCATCCACGCGCATGACCTGCATCGGGATAATCAGACCGCGCAACAGGACATGGCCATCAAGCAGTTTGAGACCGCGCACAACGCGATGTCCGAACATGCGTCAAACCAGGCCGAACTGCGGCAGGACGCGCAGAAGCACACGCTGCAGATCGTCGCGGACCGCCAGAAGCACGAGAACGAACTACGGGCGACCCGCGAGAAGCACCAGCAGGACCTGCAGGCCGAACGCGAACGCAACGCGCAGCAGATTCAGCTCGAACGCGAGAAGCACGAGGCCAATCTCGAAAATCAGAAGAAGATCGCCGAGGAGAAGGCGAAGGCGATCGGACCGTCAGAGCAGGCCAAGACCGAGCGCGAGGGCGAGGCCCATGATCAGAAGATGCGGCTCGACCAGGAGACGCATGATCGGGCGGGCGAGAAGCACGATGCCGAGTTGAAGGTCACCGAGGCCAAAGCGAAGGCAATCGGGACGCCGGAAGCGAAGGAAAAGCGCGAAGGCGAGAAGCACGATCAAGAGATGAAGATGACCAAGGAGCGGCACGACGTCGACCTTTCGCACAGCAAGAAGGTCAACGAGGTGAAGCTCCAAGGCGAAAAAGCGAAACAGAAGGCTCGGGAGAAGCCGAAACCGGCGGGAGACAAGTGATGCCACATCTTCATCTTGCGCAGGCCAAGAAATCTTGGAGCGACAAGTTGGACCGCATAACCGGCGAACGCGGCACCCATCCGGTTGATCGCGCTGCGCAGATGGCCGGGGAGCCGCAGACCAACGCCAATGCGCAGGGCGACAGCGCTCGCTCTCCGGAAGAAGTTTTCACGGCGGCTCCCGCGCGCCAGATCAGCAACTACGGCAAAATCAAAGGGGCTTAAAATGCATAGCCACCACATGCACCGCGAACATCAGGTTTCGCATCGCCGCGTCCATCACATCCTGAAGGGCGAACCGGCCGGTGCCAAGCATCACCACACCGGCCCGCATGCGCACGCCTTTAGTAAGGTCACCAGCAAATCGGCGGCACAGGCGCACGACGGCCATGTCGCCGGCAAGAAGGCGCCGAAGCGTTTCGCCAAGGGCGGGCGCGTCACCAAAGGCCACCACAAGGGTCATCAGACCAACATCGCGATCGTCAATCCGCGTCCCGCGCCAACGCCGGTTCCTCTCCCGGCCGGCGCAGGCCCGGGCGGTCCGCCCATGCCACCTCCCGGTGGACCTCCTGGCGGGCCGCCCGGTATGCCTCCTCCCGGGATGCCGATGCGTGCGCGCGGCGGCAAGGTGCAGCACAACATCGACGGTGAGAGCACGAAGGCGGACATCAAGGCCTGGGGCAAACGGGCGTCCCGCAATAGCTACGCGCGAGGCGGGATGACGGCCGGGGCGGTCAGTGGGGAAGGCCGTCTCGAAAAGGCGGCGATCGCCAAGCGGAAGGGCTGATGACGGCGATCAAGAGCCTGCATTCGCGCGTTTTCGAAGACAAGGTTCGGGACGCGCGAATGCAAATTCTGGAATCCCTTTGCGGCGGACATGACGAGAAGACCTACTTGCGGCTATGCGGCCAGATACAAGGCCTCGATTTGGCAGTGAAAATTTCAGAGGACGCAGATTTTTATTTGAGTGGAGATGAACCCGATGACGGTGCTAGGCGCGCCTAAAATCGAGCAACTATCGCGGGCCTCTGACCCGAAGCAGGCATTGATCGATGCCGTGGGCGACCTGTCCGGTGTCGACGTGTTCAACGATCTCGTTCTGGTTGGCACATTCATCCGCAACGAACTTATGCGGAATGACGGCACGCTGGGCAAGATCATCCGTCCGATGGACAACGTCAAAGAGGACGAGCACCAGGGCAAGGTCGGCCTTGTGCTGAAAGCCGGTCCGATCGCCGCGATGCAGTACGAGAAAGACGACGAATTGGGACAGAACGCGACACTGCACACGTGGGTCGTGTTCCAGAACTCCCATAGCTGGCCGCTGCAGATCAACGGCGTGGCCTGTCGTCTATTACCGTACGACAAGGTCCGCATGCGGACAAACAACCCGAATCTGGTGTTCTAATGCCGAGAATCAAACCACCGCGTAGTAAGCCTGCACACGAAGAGGTGCCCGTCGAGCTTCGCGATCCCGAACCGCCGCCGGTCGGCGATATCGAGATCGAGCTTTCCGACGACGAACCGGGTGATGTCGAGATCAGTCTCGCCACACCGCCGCCGAGTGAGCCACCTGCACCAGCCGCCCCGCCTGCACCGCCGCCACCGAGCGACGATGCGCTCCAACGCGCCATTGACGCGCAGAAACGCGCCGAGGAGCTGCAGCGGGATGCAATCCGCCAGCGCGACGAAGCGCTCCGGCGCGCGCAAGAGCGGGATTTTGAACTGGAACGGGAGCGGTCCGATCGCGAGGATGCCGAATACAATTCGGTCCTCACCGCGATCGCCGCCGAACAGGCCGCGCTCGACAAGGCCGAAGCCGACTGTGCGAATGCTGCGGCCGCTGGCGATTGGGCGTCGCACGCCAAGGCGCAGCGGATCATCGGTGTCGCCAGCGCTCGCCTCGATCGTCTTGAAGACAACAAGCGGACCTTTGACTCCCGTCGCGAGGTGCAGCGAACGCAGCCGGCACCGCAGCGCCAACCCACGCCGCAACAGCCGGCGGGTTTCGAACAACGGATCGCCGCGTTGCCGGCGCAGGCCCAGGCCTGGCTGCGCAATCATCCCGAGTTCATTAACGACACGGCCAAGAACCGTCAGATCGGTGGCGTGCACACCTACCTGACCGAAACCAAGGGGCTGACGGCATTTTCGGACGCCTATTTCGACGCGCTGGACAATGAGTTCGGCTTCAAGGCACCGCCTGCGCCGCAACAGCACCAACCCGCGCCGCAACCACAGAGAAGGAGCATGCCGATGACGGCACCTGTAACCCGCGATGTGCCGACGCCGTCCGGCCAGCGGCAATCGTCCAAGATGACCCTCACCGAGGAGGAGCGGCAGATCGCGCGCGCCTCAATCGTGGATCGCCCGGACATGCCGCCAATGACCGACGCGCAGAAGGAATATCTCTACGCGAAGAAGAAGCAGCAGTACCAGACGATGAAGGCCAACGGCACCTATTCGGAGCAACGTAAATGAGTGAAACCGAAACTGTAGCCACGCCAGTTGAGCCGCCGCGCCGCCGTCCCGGGCGCCCGCCGCGCACGCAGCGGGTCATGAGCAAGGAGCAGGTGACGGCAGCCGCCGATCGCGCCGAGACGCCGTCCATCTTCTCAAAGATGAAGGCGCGCCCGAACTGGGAATCTGATGACTTCGTCGGTGTCGGCCTCGAACAGGGTAGCCGTCTGCATATCCCGACTGAAATCGTTCAGAGACTCTACCAAGATGGTGGCGCCCTGCAGTGGATTACGAAGTCCAATCGGGGCATGGATATGCCGCAAGAACTCGCCAAGATGACGCGTGGCGGCTGGACGCCGGTCTTCCAATCCGACTTTGACGGCCTTTTCGACGGCATGTTCATGCCCAAGGGCGATGACAGCCGGCCGATCACTGTGGATGACTGCATGCTGGTTATCCGGCCGGTTGAACTGCAGGAAAAGGCCTATCGCGCTATGCGGCGCGACGCCAATTTGCCACTGCAGATCGCCGAAGAGCAGATCGGTCATGGTATTCCTGGCGTTACCGGCTCTACGCATCCGACCGCTCTCATGGGCAATCGGATCAAGAAGAGCATGGAGCGGGTCGAAATCCCGGAATAAACAATCTTGCGCGGTCTGATGTTTTGAACTAATGTTCAACGCATTGGACCGCGCTGGTCTAATGGCCCACCCTCCGCGTGCCGTGGAGGCCCAAGTGATGAACCGCTCGCGTATCGCGCTGCGGCACTTAGGAGCCTCCAATGACGAACACGCTTGGCTCTCCCACCATGGGGTTCCAGTCCTTCGGTTTGGCCGAAGGTGCGTCGCCGACCGCCGGCATGACGCCTGTCTGGATCGCATCGACCGATGCAGGCTTGATCTTCCGGGGCGATCCCGTGATGACGTCGAGCAATGGCGGGACCAATCTCTCTGGCGCCTACATCACGTCGGTCAACAACAATTCGGTCACCACGTCGACGGGCTTCCTGTGCCGGGGTGTCTTCCAGGGTTGTTATCAGTTTCAACCGGCCGCTGGCCGCGTCGTCTGGTCTAACTTCTATAATGGAACCGTAACCGGATCGACTGGCGACGTGAAGGCGTACATCATCGATGCGCCGGAACAGCAGTTCCTTGTGCAGGCGTCGACCAAGGGCGCCGTTACGTCGTCGATGGTGGGCCTCAATATTGGCATCACTTACGTCACGACATCCGGCAACACCACGACAGGTTATTCGAACGTAACCGTGGAATCGACGTCGGTGACGTCGAGCAATTCGCAACCGTTCCGGATCGTCGACTTCTACTCGGCCTATGCCGCTCCTGGCGGACTGCTGGGCCCGGCGGGCGCGGGCACCACGCCTTTCATCAACGGCACCGACAACAGCAGCCCGGCGAACATGATCATCGTCCGCCTCAACAACTCGGACCGTCTGAATCTGACGGCTCGCAGCTCGTAAGGAGGGATAGATGCCCGTCGCACTCTCACAAATTAAAGACCTTCTGCTCCCGGGACTGTGGGGCATCGACGGTCGCTATCCGATGATCGAGCGGCAATGGCCGCAGATTTTCAAGGAAGTCGGATCGAACATGGCGTTGGAACGCCGGGCCGCGATGCGTTACCTCGGTTACGCGCAGGTCAAGAACGAAGGTTCGCCGACCGCCACTGATAACAATGCCGGCCAACGCTACATCTACAATGCCCAGCACTTCGAGATCGGGCTCATGTACGCGATCACCAGGCCCGCGATCGACGATAATTTGTACAAGGCAGAGTGGGGTCCGAACAACGACGGCCTGATGGAGGCCTTCAAGGAGACCGAAGAGGTTTACGCCGCCAATATTTTGAACAACGGCACAACCTTTAACCCGCAGGTTCAGGGTGACGGTGTCTCGCTGATCAACCCCGCGCACCCGATCGACGGCACCTCTATTGCCAACCAGCCGTCTCCCGACGTCTCTCTGAACGAGACGTCGCTGCTGAACGCGGGCATCACCATCCGCTCGACTTGGAAAACCAACGCGGGTCTGAAGCAGCATGCGCGCGGCCAGAAGCTGATCGTTCCTCCGAACTTGGAGCCGATCGCGGCGCGTCTCTTCCGTTCGGAGCTGCGCGTCGGCACTGGCAACAACGATATCAACGCGGTCAAGGAAATGGAGCAGTCCTTCAAGGAAGGCTACATGGTCTATGACTATCTGACGTCGCAGTTCGCGTGGTTCGTGCTCACCAACGTGCCCGGGCTGGTCTTCTTCATGCGCAAGCAGTTTGAGACCGACATGAGCGTCGAGTTCTCGACCGACAATCTGCTCGTCAAGGGTTATCAGCGCTACGTGCCCAGCTACTACGACTGGCGGCATATCTACGGCACGTACCCGACCTCGTAATGGAGTAACCGATGACTGTTACTGCATTATCTGGCCCGATCGTCCAGTTCGGCATCACGCTTAGTTCTACGTCCGGTGACGGCATCACCGGGCAGGACTTCGAGCACAATGAGCAGCGTGCGCCGCAGATCACCGACCTTGGTGACTCGTTCCTCGATCCGCGTTCGGCATATGCTTACGAACCGGGTGGTGGCGTCACCAACCTGACGTTCGGCTTCTTCAACAACCAGGGCATCGTCGATTTTAAGCCGACGACGGCGTCCACGAACGCACTGGTGTCGACCACGGCATCGTCCGGCACATCGACGTTCACCCTTGCCGCCGCATCCACGGCGAACGGCACCTATTCGACGACGATCATCGCGCCGGAGACCGGCAAGGCGACCGGTACCCTCATCGCACTCGACTCAACGGCGGCGTATCTGGCGTTTGGCACCGCCGGCTCGATCTGCATGTGGAATCCTGGTGCTGGCACTGGCCGCAACATCATCATCCGGCCGTCTTCGAACGGCGACGCTGGCACATTCTCGGTCGCTGGCCGGGATATGTACGGCTACAAGATGACGGAGACGCTGGCCGCTGGGTCGACCACGATCACCGGCAAGAAGGCGTTCAAGTACATCAGCAGCATCACCAATTGCACCACGCCTGTCTCGACCGGCGTCATCGTTGGCTTCGGCGACGTGTTCGGCTTCCCGCTTGCGGTGCCGTATGCCGGCTTGAACCTCGCGGTTTATGCATCGTCGACAGCGTTCGGTACGGCGGCGGCAGCAGTGCAGTCCTCGGCGACCATTGTTCTTGCATCGACCGTCGCCACGCAGACATCCACAACGCCGGACGTGCGCGGCACCTGGGCCTCGTCGCTGGCGTCTAATACGGGCAACGTTCGTATTCAGATCGTTGTCACCCCTGCCGCCTCCGCGATGGCCGCGATCTCGTCCACCAATGTGTCGCCTCTGTTCGGCGCCACCCAATTCTCCTCGGTTTAAGGAACAGGGATATGGGTCACACCAAGCACCACAAGAAGCATGCCCACCACCGCAAGCACGGTGGCCGTGTGGTTTACGAGGGCGCCGGCAGTCATGTCGCGCACGAGGCCGAAGAGAAGAAACACGGCGGCGGCGTTCATCACCACGGCACGGTGCACGGCCACAAGGGGCACAAGCGCATCCACAAGAAGCGTGGCGGCGGTGTCGGGTCCGACAAGCACCCTTTCAGCAGCGCGTACACTGCGAGCACCGAGGCGAAGCACTAGCTTCCGGCGGTGGTACGCACTGGATCAAAGGTGCGATCAAACATCCGGGGGCGCTCCACCGAGCGCTCCATGTGCCGGAAGGTGAGAAAATCCCGGCCGCTAAAATGGCCAAAGCGGCAAAATCTTCTGACCCGCATATGAAGAAGATGGTGTCGCTCGCGAGGACACTTAAAGGGATGCACTGATGGCGGGTCTCCGCTGGTCAAATTCGGTGACTGGGCTCAGTTCGACTTTCGGGCTGGGCTCTTCGCTTGTGTTCTACCCGGATATCACGCAGACGCCGTTCAATATCGGCATTGGCGTCGTCTGCAATTCGACCAGCGCGATCACGTCCTATAACGTTGAACATTCGTTTGATTTTACCGGGACAAGCACCTTCATCTCGTCAAATGCGACGTGGTTTCTCAATTCGACCTTGGCGTCGGCGTCTTCGAACCTGACCGGCAACTACGCGTTCCCGGTGTCCGCGATCCGGCTCAACGTTACGGCCGGGTCGAGTCAAGGCACCATCACCATGACGGCAATTCAGGCGGGTATCTGATGTCGGTATCGGCACCCACCAATGCGCAGGCGCAAAACCAGGACGATCTGGCTGCTGTCGTGGCGGGCGGGAAGTATTTCACTGATCGCCTGAAGATGCTGCAGGACGCCAAGGCCGATCATGATGCCGCGCTGGACAAGCTGCGCATCGGCCATGACGTGATCCGGGCGATGCAGGACGTGCAGGTGCGGGAGCAGGCGGCGATTGATGCCCTGAAGGACGCGCAAACGCAGGCTGCACAGATCGTCGGTGCCGCGAACGATCAGGCAGGCCAGATTGTCGCCGATGCCCAGGCCCGCGCGACCGAAATCATCAATTCCACGCAGGAGAAGGCGGCGGCCCTCGCCGCGCGGGTCGACGAAGGCCATGAAGCCTTCAATAAGTGGCACAAGGAGACGACGGAGAAGGTTTCCGCTCTCCATGACGCCGCCAACGGCGTGAAGTGGGAGGCGGACGAACAGCTTCGTATCGCCAATGCGACGAAGGCAGACGCTTCGGCCGCGATGGAAGCGGCGCAGGTCCGGCTCGGCGAGGCCGCCATCAAAGATGAGAGTTCTAACGAACTGCTCGCCGACATCGATGCTGCTATTGCAAGGCACCGCAAGAGGTCTCCAAAATAGGAGGCCGCGTAGGTGGTCAATAACGTCCAATTCCAGAGTTCATCACCTGCAACACCATCCTCTGCGACGCTTGTCCAGACGGTGCAGCAGCCGGACACGTCGCAGCGCCAGGTCATCTCGGTCGGTGATTTCTGGGGCAGCTCGGCGGGTTCGATCGCCGTTACGCTCTCTTCCAACCCGACTGTCATCCCGTCGTCGACGGTCAATGTCGCGATCACGGGTGTCCCCTCGGTTTCGGTGACCGGCACCGTCAATCTATCGACGGCGGCCACGAATATCGTCGCCGTCTCTTCCGGTGTGATCAACGCCACCGTTTCCGGGTCGGTGACAGCGACGCTGTCCTCCAATCCCACCGTTATCCCGTCCTCCGTGGCCACGGTGACGCTGTCTTCGAACCCAACGGTGACGTCGGTGACGTCGGGCACGGTGGCGATTGCCAATGGTGCCAACGTCGCGGGTGTCGTGACGGCCCAGGTCAGCTCTGCGATCCCGGCGCTCGCGGTTGCGATCTCTTCCTTCTCCAATTTCACCGTTTCCGGCGGATCGAGCGTCGTGGCCGTCTCGTCCGGCACGGTCACGCTCTCTTCGAATCCCACGGTGATCCTGTCCTCCAATCCGACGATCACGTCGCTGTCGTCGGGACTGGTCGCGATCGCGAACGGGGCCAACGTTGCCGGCGTGGTAACGGCCCAGGTGAGCAGCGCATCGCCGGCATTGGCGGTCGCCATCTCGTCCTTCTCCAACTTCTCGGTTTCCGGAAGTAGCGTCGTCGCGGTCTCCTCGGGGACGGTCACCCTCTCATCCAATCCGACCGTCATCCTGTCGTCGAATCCGACCATCGCGTCGATCTCATCCGGTGCGGTTTCGATCATCAATGGCGCGAACACCGTTGGCGTTGTGACGGCGCAGATTTCGTCGGCATCGCCGGCTCTGGCCGTTGCCATATCCAGCTTCTCGAATTTCTCGGTGTCGACGACCGGCAGCAGCATCGTAGCCGTTTCCTCCGGCACAGTGACGCTCTCGTCCAATCCGAGCATCACATCGGTCGCGTCCGGCCTGGTGGCGATCGCCAATGGCAGCAACGTGGCAGCCGTGGTCACCGCGCAGGTCTCTTCGGCATCGCCCGCGCTCGCCGTCGCTATTTCTTCGTTCAGCAATTTCTCGGTGTCGACCACGGGCAGCAGCGTGGTTGCGGTCTCTTCCGGCACCGTGACCTTGTCTTCAAACCCGGCCATCACATCCCTGGCATCGGGCATCGTAGCCATCGCAAATGGCTCCAATGTCGCCGACGTCGTGACCGCACAGGTTTCGTCCGCGTCACCGGCTTTGGCTGTCGCGATCAGCAGCTTCTCCAACTTCTCGGTCACGACATCCGGATCGAGCCAAGTCTCGATCGTCCAGGGAAGCAACACCGCCGCCGTTGTGTTGGCCCAGGTTTCATCGGCCAATCCCGCGCTGGCGGTCGCCATTTCGAGCTTCAGCAACTTTTCGGTCAATACGACGGGCAGCAGCGTCGTCGCCGTGTCCTCTGGGACGGTGACCCTATCCTCAAACCCGACCGTGATCCTCTCGTCCAATCCCACCATCACGTCGGTCACGTCCGGCGCTATCTCGATCATCAACGGGGCCAACACGGTCGGTGTTGTCACGGCGCAGGTGTCGTCGGCATCGCCTGCCCTCGTGGTCGCACTTTCGAGCTTCAGCAACTTCTCGGTTTCGGTTTCCGGATCAAGCGTCGTTGCGGTTTCGTCCGGGACGATCACGCCGTCGTCGGCGGTTACAGTGGCTCTTTCGACAGCAGTAACCAACACCGTGACGCTGTCCTCGGCGCCGACCGTAACGCTTTCATCGAACCCGACCGTTATTCCGTCCTCGGCGTTCACCGTGGCACTTTCGACTGCTGTGACCAATATTGTCGCAGTATCGTCGGCGACGGTGACCCTTTCCTCGGCGCCGACCGTCACGCTTTCGTCCAATCCAACGGTGATCCCGTCCTCGGCGTTTACGGTGGCGCTGTCGACCAGCGTGACCAATATCGTCGCCGTGTCGTCGGGCACGATCACCTTGTCCTCGGCTCCGACCGTTACGTTGTCGTCGAACCCCACGGTGATCCTCTCTTCGAACCCGACGATCACCTCGATCACGTCCGGCCTTGTCGCCATTGCCAATGGGGCGAATGTCGCGGCCGTGGTGACGGCCCAGGTCAGTTCGGCCTCGCCTGCCCTGGCGGTGGCGATCTCGTCCTTCTCGAATTTCACGGTTTCGGTCAGCGGCAGCACCACGGTGTCACTCTCGTCCGCACCCACCGTGACGCTGTCTTCCAATCCGACCGTCATCCTCTCTTCGGCCGCGACCGTCACTCTTTCTTCCAATCCTACGGTCATCCCGTCGAGCATCTTCTCGGTGATGGGCGACGTCGCCAATGCCGCGACCGATAGCGGCAATCCGGTCAAGATCGGCGGCATCTACAATTCGACGAACCCGACGTCGGTAACGTCAGGCCAGCGGGTCCAGGCGTGGTTCGATAAATCCGGCAAGCAGATCGTCAATTCCGCGCTTCGCACGCTCAAGGGCGTTCAACTGACGGACCTTTCCTGTTCGGTGCTAGAAACGAACATCACGCCGACGTCATCGGGCGGCAACTTCATCGATCTCTACGGTCTCGTGCTTGCCAATCTGTCCTCGGCAAATTATCAGCAGGTAACGGTCAAGGACTCCTCGGGTGGCACGTCGCGCATGGTTTTCGAGGTGCCCTCGTTCGACACGCGCGGCTTCATGGTGCCGGTCGATGCGGCCGTCCCGCAATCAGCATCGAGCCAGGCATGGACCGCAACCCTGAGCAATTCGAGCGGTGGTTTCCTTGTGACCGCGCTCTACGTGACGAACGTATGAGGGGATAAGATGGGTTATTATGATGCACTCATCGCCGCGTGGAACTCCTCGATCCAGCCGCCTGCGGGCGTGACCGGTACAGGACTGTCGTCTGCGCAGACGACCACGCAGAAACTTGCCAACATCAATAATTGGACGGTAACAGGCGCTATTCCGACAACATTAAGCGTGCTCGGAAGCCAGATCGCCAACTGCGTTGCTTGGTCTGAATTTTCTGGACTCCCGGCGCAAAAGCAATCGAATCTGCTCAATCTTTTCCAGATACCGGGTCCTCTCACTGGAGGCAGCGGCAACATCGGCCTTTTGACGGTTGGCATGATTCTCGACGCATTCCCATCGTCAGGGGCGACGATCGCAAATCTGACCGCGCTCGCGAAGGCCACAACGCAGTCATGGGCTCAGGCCAATAGTTATCCTTATCAGAGCAGCGTCGAGGGCAATCTTGATAGTGGCGATCTCGCTGCGGCCAACAGCAGTATCGGAGGGCTGACGTAATGGCCACGAACTTCCTTGAAGCAACCGGCGGCTCAACGGCGGGATATTTTTCGTCGGTTACGACGCTCATCTCGTCAGAGATGGTCAGTCTTGCGAGCAGCCTGACAGCGGTCAGCGCTTCCACGTTCACGTCTTCCGGGTCATTTGGCCAAGCGATCTGGGGCGAGGTCTACCTTAAAGTGACCGCCTCATTTGCTCCGACAGCCGGTGGCAGCATTTCGGGATGGTTCCTGCGCAGCCCGGATGGCGGCACGACATTCGAGTCGACGACGGGATCGTCTGGCATCGGGATCGGAAGAGCGCCGGACTTTATTGTCGCGTTTTCGACCGTTTCTTACGCAAGCTCCAATATCATTGGAGGTTCTGGCCTTGTGAAAATGCCTTGGTCTCCGTCCAAGGTCTTCATTCAAAACAACAGCGGCGCGACATTGCCATCATCGACCAACGGATACCCGTTGATCTCAATCGGGCCGGTTGCCGTTCAATACTGAAGGTCCGCAATGCAGATTTCCATCCCATGGCGTCGCGGCTGGAAAAAGCCTTTCCCGAGCATCCCGCGCATCAATTGGGCACATCCTCTAGCACAGAAACTCATCTGCTATGTCTATGATTGTGGCGGCGGCGTTGTTATCGATCTCGTCTCGGGCCAGATTGGAACGCATAGCAAGGTTGGGACTCCATCGGCTCTTGCTGCCGTCGCCCCATCGCCATTCGGGTCTGGCTGGAAATATGCCCAGCAATCGAGCACCAGCCTTGCTGACGGCATTTCCTTTCCAGCTAATATTAGGACAAACAGCTTCACGAGCACCGCGCCATACTCGTTTGCGGCTGGCTTCATGCCCGTATCGCCGATCAACGCCTCTGGGAGCGATACGCTCATCTACGTTCTTGCTGATGCGACGGCGGCCGACAACTGGTGGGCGGTTGGGGATCAGGGGACCGGGCAGCCGGTCGTTAATTTCGGGGCCGATAGCGACAATGCCTTTACGACCGGAAGAGCTTGGGTGCCGGGAAACTTCACGACCGTTGTCGGCGTATTGACGGCGGCGACGACTGGGACAGGCTACTATATGGACGATAGCGGATATTACCAGACCACAAACTGGACGGGTCTTGCCCCCAACAATGACGGCACGGGCAATCGCATATATTTGGGGTACTTTGGTTCTGCCGGGGCTTTCGGGGCTGCCTGCTTTTTCAATGGCTTTATCTTCTACGGCGCCACATGGCGCGGGCGGAAACTCTCAACCGCAGAGGCCAAATACCTTGGAAATGACCCGTGGTGCCTTCTCTGGTATCCGGAAGATGAGATTTTTGCGACGCTGGTTGGCGGAGGCGCGCCGACGCCGCCGGGGCCAGGACCCAATTTCCGAACTTCGCTTCTGCCGATGATGGGGGTCGGATGACGCTTCTCCTCTTCCTGACGGGCCTTACGACGGTGGCATCAACCGGCGGCTCTTCGTCGGCGACAAGCGGCCTGTTCGCGGTCTCCGGTGGCCAGCCAAGCATGCAATTCCAGGTTACGCAGATTTCCTACGCGCAGGCGCCATTGTCCGCGCGAACAGAATGATGATATCAGGTCTTATTCGATGAGGGCCGCATGACCGTATTGACGCCGACGTTTGCAGAGCGACAGGTAAATGGGCAGGCGGGCCCGCTTCATATTTCCGCACCGCATGAGCCAACCAAGGAAGGTGAGCAGCCTCCGATCCCTGTCAACCCGCCTGGCGCTGTCTGGGTCGTACCGACGCCGGGGGTCCCTCTCAAGGTCGCTCTCATCGGGACCGCACCTTCATCGAAGATGCTGGCGCCGTACAACGACCCGTCCTGGCAAATTTGGGGGTGCTCGCCCGGCAACATGAACGCTCTGCCGAGGTTCAATCTTTGGTTCGAATTGCACAGCAACCTTCTGTGGCCGGAGCATGAGAGCTACGGCAGGCCGTACATCGAATGGCTGAAGCAGCAGAAATGTCCGATCTTCATGCAGGACCGCTGGCCGGCGCTCGATGGCAGCATGGTGCCGATCCAGTCCATCGTTCCGAACGCGATCCCCTTTCCGAAGACGGAGCTGGTCGCTGAATTCGGACCTGACTTCTTCACGTCGTCATTCGCATGGATGATGGCCTATGCCATGAAAACCGGTGCGTCGGAGATCGCGCTTTACGGCATCGATATGGCCAGTCGGGACGAATACATCCGGCAGCGGCCCGGGTTCTTCTATTTCCGGCAGCGGGCAAAGGAACGTGGTGTTCGCATCTCGGCACCGTACGAGAGCGACATCATGCAGTCGCCGTCGCTCTATGCCTACGCCGACTCGACGCCGATGGGCCGCAAAATCATGGCCCGCAAGAAGGAAGTCGGCGACCGCGTTGCCGGGATGGATCAGCAGATCGGCCAGCTTAGCAATTCGAAGACCTATCTGCAGGGCGCGCTTGAAGACCTGGATTATTTCGAAGCGATCTGGGCGGGCGTCTCCACCGAACTGATGCTGCTGCAGGACGAAAACGAAAGACTTCGGGCAGAGATCGCTCGCCTAACCGCCATGCTGCAGGCACCGCCGCCCGCTCCGCCGCCTGTTGCCGAGCCGGTACCCGAACCGGAAGCAGAGCCGAGACGCCGCCGTCGTCATGAGCCGCAGGCAGAAGCGTCGCCTGCCGAATAGTTTGAACATCTGTTCAATGCATCGCCCGCTGTGCTATATCAGCGGGTATGAGCGGCCCATTTAACGGAAGTCCGGTAACAAGCGGGACGTACACCTTCAATCCGTCCGGCGGCGACTTCATTCTGACCGCTTTCGACCGCATCCAAATCAGAGCTACCGAGATCGAGCAGACGCAACTGCAGCGCGCGATCATGGAACTGAACTTCGCGCTCACGCGGTTCAATACCCTTCCTGGCCAAAATCTCTGGACGATCGACCTGCAGTCCGTCAGCCTCGTGCAGGGCACGGCCACGTACTCCGTCCCGGATGACACGCGGATGATCCTGTCCGCCTACGTCCGCTATAGCTCCAATCCGACGCTTGACCGCTACATGTTCCCGATTTCGCGGGACGAATACGCCGCGATCTCCACGAAGGACACGGAGGGCTTTCCGTCGCAATATTGGTTCGATCGGCTGATCTCGCCGACGATCACCTTCTATCTCGTCCCGGATAACGCGTTCCCGTACGTATTCTATTACTATCGCGCGCGCCAAATTCAGGACGCCCAGATCGCGGACGGCCAGAACCTTGAACTGCCGATCCGGTTCTTTGACGCGATCACGGCCGATCTCGCGCATCGGCTGGCCCGGATTTACAAGCCCGAATTGGAGACAGCGCGGAAGGCAGACCGCGATGAAGCCTGGTCGATCGCGGCGGCGGAAGACACGGAGTGGACGCCGCTTTACGTCACGCCTGGCCTTTCCGGGTATTACCGGCGATGAGGCCGCACGGACGAGCGACGATCAGCGCGAGGTCGCCCAGGGCGACGGCGATCTGTGACCGCTGCGGCTTCATGTACAATCATGATCAGCTTCAGTGGCAATGGGATTGGCTCCAAGGTCCGCGCCTGTTCAACCTGCGCATCCTGGTTTGCCAGCCGTGCCTGGACGTGCCGCAGGAATCCGGCCGCACGATCGTGCTGCCGCCGGACCCGGTCCCTATCAGGAACCCGCGTCCCGAGTCCTATGTCCTCGCGGACAATCCCGTCTCGTATCTCGGCTACAACCCGCAGGACAATTTCCTGCCGCAGCCGCCGCAGGCGGTGAACATCGGCAATCTGACGCTGAATGCCGGGATCGACGCCGCGTTCAATTCCGCGACGAACAAACGTGCCGAGATGTGCGCGGCGCTCTCTGTTTCCAATTCGAGCTTCGATAACTGGGTCGGCAAGAATTGGGCGGCGTTCCCGAGCGGTGTCACATCGATCTCGCCGTCGACCGTCGCCGCGCAGACGCACATCCTCTCCTCGTACGCGCTCTATGCGCCGAACGATCGCGGTTTCCTCAACTCGGCGACGGGCATCACCGGCTACACGATCGACGGCAGCAGCGACGGGTCGACGTGGACAACGCTCGCATCCGGAACGACGGCCGGCGGTGTGGGCGAGACGATCACCGGGGTGTCCACGTTCACGACCTATTACCAGTATCACCGCGCTGTCATTCAGGGCGATGGCATCTCGGCTGTCGCGATCGCGCAGGCCGTGTTCGCCATCTCCGATGCCGCTCCCAACGATATTTGAGGTGCCATGTCGATCACCTATAATTCGCTGGTCTCTGAAGTCGCATCCGTCACGGCGATCACGTCTTCTGTGCTCGTCAACGGCGATAACAACTTCGCTGGCATCATGGATGCGGCAATCAATCATGCCGAGGGCCGCCTCTATCGCGATCTCGATCTCCCTGCCGTGCGTGTCGTCGACACATCGGTCACCACATCATCCGGTGTCCGGTCGGTTTCGCTGTCGACCACCCAAGGCACGCTTCTCGCGATCGAGGCCTTCAATATCTTCGTCCCGGCTGGCGCGACGTCGAGCTATGCGACCCGCATTCCTTTGGTGCCGACGAGTCAGGCCGTGGTCGACGCGGTCTATCCTTCGGCGACGTCATCGAACACCGCGCAGCCGCAATATTTCTCGCGGATCACCGACACCTTGATCATCTTCGGGCCGACGCCTGACCAGGGCTACGGCACCGAGGTGACCGCGACGACGCGTCCGCCTGCTCTCTCTGCGAGCAACAGCAGCACGTGGCTCACACAAAACGTACCGGAGCTGATGCTCGCGGCGACCATGGTCTTCATGGCCGGCTATATGCGCGACTTCGGCAGCCAGAGTGACAATCCGCAATTGGCGCAGAGTTGGGAGAGCCAATATTCGACGCTGATGAAGTCGGCGGATGTCGACAGCCTGCGGCAGAAATTCCAGAGCCAGGCCTGGACGTCGCAAATCCCGAATCAAGTCGCAACACCGCCGAGGGCGTAACATGCCGTGGGGGGCAATCCAACTTCGGCCTGGTGTGAACACGCAGCTCACGATGAGCGCGAACGAGGCTGGCATCTCGCAAAGCCAACTCATCCGATACAAGGAAAGCCTCGTTCAGACCTACGGCGGTTGGCAGAACTACGTCAACTTCACGATCGGATCGACGATCCGCGAACTCCATCCGTGGCAGGACGCGGCGGGCGTGCAGCATCTGGGTATCGGCGCCACGGCCAGCCTGTCGGTCATCACATCGGCCGGCAACAATACGATCACGCCGCAGACGACAACGACCAATCCGACGCCGAATTTCTCGGTGTCGACGGGTAGTTGCCTTGTCACTGTCGGCGACAGTGCGGCAAATGCGACAACGTTCAATACGGTGTATTTCAATACGCCGATTTCGATCGGCGGCTTTTTCCTGAACGGTGCCTATGCGATCAATAGCGTCCTTGCCGCGACCACCTACACGATCAAGATGACGGCGGTTTCGTCAGTGACGATCGCATCAAGCGGCATCCTTCCGGTTTTCTCAGTGACAACGGGATCGGCAACGATCACGGGCGTTGCTCCAAACAATGGGTTTACTGCAACGACGGGACTGTTCCAGCAGTTCATTGCACCGACGACCGTTGGCGGGATTACGATCCAAGGCAAGTATCAGATAACGTCCGTCGCGGATTCCACGCAGTTCACGATCACGGCGACACAGCAGGCTTCGGCGACCGCGTCATCGACCATGAACGCCGGCAAGGCACAGCTTGTCTATTACATCACCCTCGGTCCCGCATCGGCGGGCTCCGGCTTTGGCTTCGGCGGCTTCGGTTCAGGCGGATTTGGCAGCGGAACGGCAATATCCGGAACGGCCGGTACGCCGATCACAACGACCGATTGGACGCTCGCAAACTGGGGCGAAATCCTTCTCGCATGCCCGGTCGATGGACCGATCTACGCGTGGGCACCTGACCTTGGCTATCTGAACGCGCAGGTCGTCAACACGGCGCCGTTCTTCAACGGCGGCATCTTCATCAGCATGCCGCAGCTCATTCTGGTTGCGTGGCGCAGTTGCCAGAGCACGGGCGTCCAGGACCCGCTCATCGTCCGCTGGTCGAATGCGGCGGATTACACCAACTGGACCGTCAGCACCCAGACCACCGCCGGCAGCTTTAGAATTTCGACGGGATCGAAGATCGTTGGCGGAATTCAATGCCCGCAGTTCGGCCTGATCTCGACCGACGTCGACGTCTACACGATGACCTATGTCGGCGGGATCGTGATCTTCAACTTCACCCAGGTCGGCGTCGGCTGCGGGTGGATTAGTTCGCACGCCTGCGGCATCCTCTCAGGCAATCCGTTTTGGATGGCCAACAATAATTTCTTCACGCTTGGCGCTGGGGGCGTCACGCCCCTACCCTGTACGGTCTGGGATCAGGTCTTTCAGAACATCTCATCCGCGTATGAGAGCAAGGTCCGGGTCGGTGTGAACTCGGCCTTTAATGAGGTCGCATGGTTCTATCCGTCTAATCTGTCGACCGGCGAAAACGATAGCTACGTTAAGGTTCACATCGAGGGAAATGAGTTCGAATGGGACTACGGTGCCCTTATTCGAACAGCCTGGTGCGACGTCTCCATTCTCGGCATGCCGCTCGGTTCGGACACATCGGGCCAGATTTATCAGCATGAGACCGGCACGGCGATCACTGGCGTC
>Ga0335080_10000478_pt1 | contig 36629 bp, 31 predicted proteins | sample Lox_Sample_34_FD_206720 | JGI IMG/M metagenome (GOLD analysis project Ga0335080, IMG submission 206720) | Soil microbial communities from Loxahatchee National Wildlife Refuge, Florida, United States - Lox_Sample_3.4 | ecosystem: Environmental > Terrestrial > Soil > Wetlands | place: USA... | reverse complement strand
TCATGGATCACTTATTCCGCGATCGAGACGAGCCGCAAACTGGCTTCTGACTACTGACCGATCGTCCACTACTCATGCTGCCCGTTCCCCCTCCGTCTCCCCAGGCGCAGCAAAAAAACGCAACCGATCGTCTTCCAGAGCAGAGCCTCCTTCGAATCACACTCGACTGGTCAATGCACGGATCGTTCGCCGACACGTCTCCGATGACCGCGATACATCTCGTTTACTTGCCGTGCCAGCGTCGGTTTCACGGCCTTGTCTTTGATATACTCAAGGAGTTCTATCACCTCATGCGGAGGTGGCGAAATTGGCAGACGCACTAGCTTGAGGTGCTAGCGCCCACAAGGCATAGGGGTTCAAGTCCCCTCCTCCGCACCATTCCTGCACGGCAAGCCGCGCAGAATTCAGAAAGCAGCCGCATCAATGCAGATTCTCTTCTACTTCGTAATGGTCCTCCACGTCTTGGTATGCATTTTCCTCATCGGAGTGGTCCTTGTTCAGCAAGGACGCTCAGCCGATCTCGCAGGCGCCTTCGGCGGCCAGGGGTCTCAGACCGCCTTCGGTCCCCGCGCAGCCGCCAACGTCCTGACCCGCCTGACGACGTGGGCAGCGGTCATCTTCATGTGCACCTCACTCACCCTCACCGTTCTCTACGCCCGCGGAAATCACTCCCGCTCCGTACTCGGCGATCAGCCCACCCAGCAGGCGCCCGCGAAGCCCGGCAAGTAAGAATGGCTCAGCAATTGTTGCGATAGGCAGACCTCCAGGATCTGCCTTTCTTGCTTTAGCAAGGTTAGATTTTGGCAGGTTGGATCTTCCTATGATTCTCGAGACCTTTCCCGTAGGCCCCCTCCAATGCAACTGCACCATCCTTGGCGATGAGCAGACCCGAGAAGCCATCGTGGTCGATCCCGGCGACGAGATAACCCGTATCCATCGCCGCCTCACCTCTCTTGGTCTAACCCTGAAGCAGATCCTCATTACCCACGCTCACATCGACCACGTCGGTGGCGCGCTCAAGCTCAAATCCCTCAACGGCGCTCCCGTTTATCTCAATGAGGCCGATCTGCCGCTCCTCCAGATGATGTCTGACCAGGCCGCATGGCTCGGTATAGAGACTCCTGAGACTTCCCCGCCCGATGAACCCTTGAACGACGGCTGCATCGTCGGCCTCGACAGCTTCCCAGCGCAGGTCATCCACACGCCCGGCCACACCCAAGGCTCCATCTGCCTCCACTTCGCTCCGCTCAAGATGATCCTCGCTGGCGACACCCTCTTCGCAGGCAGCATCGGCCGCACTGATCTTCCCGGCGGCAACTACAACCAGATCCTCGACTCCATCCACTCTCGCCTGCTGATTCTCCCCGACGAAACCCGGATAGTCCCCGGCCATGGCCCCGCCACCACCATCGCGGCCGAACGCAAAACAAATCCGTTTCTCACGTAAACCACGAAGAAAGCATACAATCCGATAAGATATTGTATCTTCAATGATATGTAACATCTTCTTAGAATTATTGTTGAAGTTCCACCGGACGATTGTTATCAGCTGGATGCGTTCTGAAATAGTTAACAAGTACGTCAACACCCGTTCTGAATTCCTTAACAGGTCCGAGCAAGCTCACCACTAGCCAACCGCTCTCCTGCATGCCGAAGAAGTACCCCGGATGTATCCGGACACCCCGCTCGAGGAGATCCAGCACAGTCTTTTCATCCTGCTGCACGGCCGGAATCCGCAGCACAGCGTACCAGCCGCCTTCCACCTTCAGCCGCCGAACTGAATCGACCGCCTCAAGCTGCCTGTCCAACTCTTCCAGATTGGTCTTCACTCGGTTCAGAATCTGGCGGTGAATCTTTCCTCGACTCGCAATCCACTCCGGAATCGCCCCTTGCACCGGCGCATTCATAGACAGAAACGTGTCGGCAATTACCTCGAGCCGTTCCATCGCCGGTTCTACATTTGGTCCTGTCGCCACAATCCACGCCGCCTTCATCTGCGGCAACCCCGCAATTTTGCTCAGCCCACTCACCACATAGACATCAACACCTTCAAGACCCGCCGCAAAGCTCCACGCCTTCTCCAGTCCGAAGCCGAAATCCAGAAACACCTCGTCCACAATAAGCGCGATTCCGCGCTCCCGGCAGATTCGAGCCAATTCCTCCACTTCCCAACGCTTCGAAAAGTGCCCTGTCGGGTTGTTCGGATGTACCAGCACGATCGCCCGCGTCTCCGCCGTAATGGTCCGCCTGATCCCCTCCGGATCGATCTGCCATCCAAGGTCGTAAACCAGTGCCGCGCCCTTGATCCGCACGTCATCCAGCACCGCCAGGAAGTCGAACAGCGGATAACTAGGCTGCGGCACGACAATCTCACTCCCCGGATCGCAGAGCAGCTTGAACAGATAGCTATAGGCCTCGCTGGTGCTTGTCGTCAGCACCACTCTATTCGGCCTCAACTCGACGTCATGACTCGCGTAGTATCCGCATACAGCCTCCCGCGCAGTGAGGAGTCCCAGAGGATGCGGATCGTAATCCAGAGCCCGCGCCTCCTTCAGGCCGTCTAGCAACTCCCCTCCGTAATCAAAGCCACACCGAGTCGGATTCGACGCCGTCAGATCCACAATCGGCAGCTCCGCCTGCAGGCGCAGACGATGCGCTCGCGCCAGCGCGCTCTCCTCCGTATTCCAAACTGTCCGCTTTGAGAACCTCATTGAGTTCGCAGTCCTGATCTCTGATCCTGATCCTGATCTCTACAATAGAGTCAGGCGCCACTTCCACCATAAATGCGCCACGAAGGAGAAGCTTTTGAGCGTTCGTGCGGTCATCTTTGATTACGGAATGGTCCTCACGGGAAAACCCAGTGCCGACGCGCACGCGGCATTGCTCCGCATTACGGGCCTGCCGCACGACCGGTTCGAGACCGTCTACTGGGCCGACCGCCACGCCTACGATGAAGGCAAACTCACCGGCCTGCAATTCTGGCAGAACCTCGTCCGCGACGCCAAGCTCAATCTCAGCGCCGCCTCCATTGACGAACTGAACCTCTGGGATGCACGCATGTGGACCGCCCAGAACCCGGCAATGCTAGCTTGGCAGCAGCAGCTCAAGCACCGCGGCATCCGCACTGCCATCCTCTCCAATATGGGTGACACTGTACTCGCCAACATCGAGCGCGAATTTGACTGGCTTCCCCGCTTTGACACTCTCGTCTGGAGCTTCCAGCACAAAATGGCCAAGCCCGATCCCGCAATCTATCGCCTCACCCTCAATCGACTCGGCACTTCCCCGGAAGAGACCCTCTTCATTGATGACAAGCTTGCCAATATCGACGCCGCACGTGCACTCGGGATGGCAACCGTACACTTCACCGACGTCGAAAACCTGCGCAGGGATCTGATCGCAGCCGGTCTGGATAAGGAGTTGCCTCTCCCCGATTCATACGGACAGATCTGAATTCAGCCAGCCTTCTGTTGCTCCAATCCAGTAGTTCACCCCGAGGTGGAAGTCACCTCTGCGAGGCAAGACGAACAACCCCGACCTCCTTCTTCGGTGGGTGTTCGATTCCACGGAGAACATCTCATGCCGACACACTGGGCAGCGCGGTTTCGGACCTGTGCGGATGCTCGCCTGCTTTGATTGCCCCTTTTCGCGCCGTTGCCGCCACCACCAGAAACAGGCCGGCGTAAGCAGGCACGGATAGCTGCACGTGCACAACTCTCAGCATTGGCCCAAACAGCGGCAAAACATAGGCCACATAAGTCAACAAACGAGCGACGTCGCGTTCCGGCGCTTCCGGCGCAAGCAGCACGAATTCACCGATCGAGAGAAGAGCCGGCATCAGGATCACGAGATCATAATCGGTCAGGTGCGGGTCCACCAGCGCGCTTCCTATCAGAAAAACTGCATATCGCAGTTCGACCCGAGCTTTGCTCCTCCAGCACCATATCGTGATCACAACGACGGCGAGTGCCGTGATCGCGTAAAACACAGAGGCAATCCCTTGCCACGGCAGCAGAAGCTGCCAGAATGACCGCAGGCTATGCATCCGATCCAGGTGCGGCTCCAGCGCACTCGCGTTCTGGTTGAGGTGCACTAAGCCGGCAAAGTACTCGTGGAGGGCGGACCTCCCGTAATACAGCGCTCCAGCCGCCAGTTGTCCCCCGCCAGTAATCAGCGCGCCCACCACAACCTTCCATTCCAGTGTCAGCACAAATAGCACCGCCGCCATCACACCAAACTGAGGCTTGTACATCAGCAAACCGAGCGCCATACCCGCAAGCAGCGTCCGTTTCGCTCGGAAGCAGAAAAACGCCGCTGTGAATGCTATCAATGCCATCACAGAGTTCTGCCCGCTCGCAATCAGGTAAAAGAACCCCGGAAACGCAGCAGCCAGGAAGAATATTGTCGTTGGGTCATCTCGAAGGTGTACACAACTGCGAAGCAGAAGCCAGCAGCAAAAGCTGTACGCTAGTGCGCTCGTCGCCATCCATGCAGTGGCTGCCCACCCGTACGACATCCATGCAAAGGGCAAGAAAACAAGAGAGTACTGCGGCCCATACACAGGCAAGTATGTCTCGCCCGGCACTCCATGAATCAATAGTTGGCCCAGGTACGCCTGCCGGTGCGCATCATAGAGCAATCCACCCGCATGCATGCGCGCAATGTTTCCAAGGACGTACTCGTGAAGGAAATCAGCGCCCTTCAGCTGCCCTTCTCGGTCGATCAGACCTGGAGTCGCTAGGTTGAACGCATAAGCACCCCACAAAACCAGCCCCAGCAGTGCGGCATGTCCACGAACCCGCTTCCGCGTCAGGTCTGCTGAGAATCCACGCATCATCTGTAGGAGTGCTGTTCGCATTCGAATATCAGTGTAGTCGGCTCAACAAGAGCGTCCGTCATTACAAAGGTTTTGCCCAGCGTGAGCGAGCCCTTTGGCACAGCGCCTGCCTGCCCTGTTGCTATACACTTGCTTGCCGTAAATGGAATCGTCCGGTGAATCGATAATCTGGCCGATTCCGCGACATCATATTCCATACTGGTCAGGGGGAAAAGGTGTTTCTCACAACTTCTCACCGCGCAACTTCGCGCGTCCTTTTCGCGATCGTGGTACTTGCGTTCTGTGCTTCATGCGCATTCGCTCAATCCGTCCCTGTCGTTACCGGCGATGCCCGTGTCGACAAACTCCTCAGCCAGATGACCCTCGAGGAAAAGCTCACGCTGATCCACGGCACAAAAGAAGATCCCGCCGTGTATCAGGGACAGGCCGGCTACCTCGCTGGTATCCCCCGCCTTGGCATCCCCGGACTCCGATTTGCAGACGGGCCTCCCGGCGTGCTCACGCGCCATCCCTCGCAGGGTGAAACCGCCACCATGGGAGTTGCTGCGACTTTCAGCATGAAAGATGCCTACCTCAATGGCGTCGTCATCGGCCGTGAAGATCGTGCCCTCGGCATCGACGTCTCCCTTCAGCCCTTCGTCAACATGGTTCGCGACCTCGAGTTTGACCGCGGTTATAACACCTTCGGAGAGGACCCTTTCCTCACCTCCCAAATGGGAATAGGCGAAGTCAAGGGTATCCAGTCGCAGCACGTCATGGCTCAGATCAAGCACTACGTCGGCTATGACTCACCCCGCGAAAACACCTATATCGACGACCAGACCCTCCATGAGGTCTATATCGCGCCGTTCGACGCCGCAATCCGTGAAGCCGACGTCTCCTCCATCATGTGCTCCTACAACAAGCTCAATGGCACCTTCGCCTGCGGCAACAAGGACACGCTCATAAAAATCCTTCGCGACCAAATCGGCTTCAAGGGTTTCGTGACTTCCGACTGGGGCGCGGTTCACTCCGTTGACTTCATTAACGCCGGCCTCGACATGGAAATGCCCGGTGGACAGCCAGGCGCCATGGGCTCGTTCATTCCGTCCTTCTTCGATTCTCTGCCTCCACCGAAGCCTCTGAACCTGAAAGATGTCGCGGCGGCCAACATCAACATGTTCGGCGGCCACATCCCGGAGGAACCAGCCCCCAAGAATGAGAACCTGGGCGCGTGGGGCGTCAAGCTAAGCCCCAAGAAGATGCCCGAAGCTTTGAAAGACGGCACCGTCACTGAAGAAACCGTCACCCGCGCCGCGGGTCGCGTACTTTACGAGATCGTCCATTTCGGCTATCTTGATGGCCTCTCCAAGCACGAAGTCACCGCGCAGGACATCAACGCCAACGCCAAAATCATCGAAAAAACCAGCGAGGATTCCGCCGTCCTTCTCAAGAACGACGACCACATCCTCCCACTCAAATCCGATGAGCTCGGCTCCGTCGCTCTCATCGGTCCCACCGCCGCCCAGGTCGATGCCATCGGCATCAATGGCGAGCGTTCCGTCGGCCTCGCCTGGCGTCAGGTCGGTCCGCTTGCTGCGATGAAGTCCATCTCCGGCAACGATCAAATCAAGTTCGCTGTTGCTGACGACATGACCGGCACCCCCATCCCCGCCAGTGCTCTCAGCCACGATGGCAAGCCCGGGCTCGAACGCACCACTGGCTCCGCCACCGAAACTGACGCACAACTCAACTTCACCGTCAGCAATAGCAATCCCTTGCCCGCCAACTCCACGCCCACGTGGAAAGGCACCCTCACTGTGGCAGTTGGTGGCGAATATTGGCTCTATCTTCAGGCTCTCGGCGCCAATGTCCGCATGACGCTCGATGGCAAGCCCCTGATGCAAACCGGTGCGTTCCAGGGTGGAGTCCATGGCGACATCCTCCAAGCCAACCAGGACAACGCCATCCCGACCACCGACGGCATCGACAACGTGCGCCGCGCTGTCCAACTCACCGCCGGTGCACACGTCATCGAAGTCAGCACCTCCTCTGACTCATCCGGCGCGCCCATCCAGGTTCGCCTCAATTGGTACACTCCCGAACAGCGCAAAGCTGACCACGATGCCGCCATCTCCGCCGCAAAGTCCGCCAAAGTCGCCGTAGTCTTTGCTTGGACCCGCCTCGAACCGGTCTTTGGACTCCCCGGTGATCAAGACAAATTCATCGATGAGGTCGCGAGCGTCAATCCCAATACAGTTGTCGTTCTAAACACCAGCCAGCCCGTGGCCCTCCCCTGGGTTGACAAAGTCAAGGCCGTCCTCGAAATGTGGTGGCCCGGCGACGAAGGTGGCTGGTCCACTGCGAACATCCTTCTTGGCAAAACCAGCCCGGCGGGTCGCTTGCCCATCACCTGGGCAAAGAACCTCACCGACTACGCCGCCACCGACCCTAAGTATCCCGAGCGTTCCAAGAAAGGGGTCGATGGCACAACAACCTACTCCGAGGGAGTCAACATCGGCTACCGCTGGTTCGACAAGGAGAACATTGCGCCCCTCTTTGCCTTCGGACACGGCCTTAGCTACACAACCTTCAAGTACTCCGGCCTGCATATCGATCCGGCGTCCGATGAAGGTCTCTACGTCACCCTCACCCTCCAGAACATTGGATCAACTGAATCCGACGAGGTACCGCAGGTCTATCTCGGTGCGCCCGACAACATCCCATCCGGAGTCCAGTTCCCTGTCCGCGCCCTCGTCGCCTTCGATCGCATCCACCTCAAGCCCGGCGAGTCCCAGGTCGTCACTCTGCACGTCGCCCCTCGCCAACTCGAATACTGGTCCACCACCGAAGGAAAATGGCGACGCGCCACCGGTAAGCGCATCGTCAGTGTAGGCGGCTCATCCCGCGACCTCCGCCTCAACCAGACCATCATCAACTGAGATATCGCCTCACAGACCAAAAATGCCGCATTCCCCGGGTCTCGCTTCTGAGACCTGGGGAAACTCCGCGGTATCGTTGGACACGCCAACCGCCGCCATGCAGATCCGTAGCCATCAGCTCGAGGCACTACCCTGTCCGGGATTCATCCGCGATTTGTGCCCGCGATTTAAAAACCTCGCGCCCCGAGTGCGCAATCAGAATCACGATCAGAATCCAGGGCAGCACAATTGGAAACATGAATCGCGCGATCTGCCTGAGTGTCCAAAAAGAAGGAGCATTCCAATAGAACCGGAAGAGTTCGCCCGTCGTGTTCGCCAGCGCCGCCGCCAGCACAGCGCTGAGCACGAGCGTGCCCATTTCGCTTTGACCCGTCATCTTCGCCAGCCGCCTGATCGTCCACTCCAGAAATGCCAGCAACAACGCAAAAATCCACACGCGCGGCGACCAATCCTCAAATACGCCGCAGATCCCGATCGGCACCAGCGCGGCCAGAACGATCAGGAAAGTCGTATAAGCTCCTGAGCAGAGTTCAGACAGCCCTTCAAGCGCCAGAAGAGCCGCTGAAGCCAGCGTTACCGGCCCCCACCAGTTCTGAATTCCCTTCACGCCCTGCATCATTCCGAACAGTGAAGACACCACGGCGAGCACACCGACAAAAACCTTGAATGTGCCCCAGATTCTCAATGTGTCCACTCTGTCCACCAGGTCTTCAGTTGGATTCCGGCACAACCTCTATCCTCAACCTCGGCACATAGTTCAGTCGAATCTTAATATCATCAGCTGCCGTTTGTGCGTCCCCTCGTGTTGAGTCTCAAATTACACTCATCACATGGCTCTTTGCCTGTACGTTGCTACCACCAGTCAGGGCAAGCTGCGCGATTTTCGCACCGCAGCGGAGACTCACGCCGTCTCCATCGAGCCGCTTCCGGGCCTTGCTGACATCGAGCCGCCCGAAGAGGATGGCCTCACCTTCGCTGAAAACGCCACCATCAAAGCCATCTACTACTCTCGCTTCGCCCCCGGCGAGCTCATCCTCGCCGATGATTCCGGCCTCGAAGTCGATGCCCTCAATGGCGAGCCCGGCGTTCGATCGGCCCGATTCGCAGCCGACGCTGGCATCGTCGACTCCCCCGATGCGGCCAGCGACAACACCGACGTCTGGAACAACATGGTCCTCCTTCAACGGATGAATGAACTGCCCGCCATCCAGCGCACCGCCCGATATCACTGTGTGCTCGTTGCAGCGCGCGACGGCCGCGTCGATCGCACGTCCGATGGCAGTGTTGAAGGAGTCATTCTCGAGGCCCCGCGTGGCACCGGCGGCTTCGGCTACGATCCGCTCTTCTATCTCTCAGATCTTCAAAAAACCATGGCTGAGGTTGATCTGAAGACCAAGCTTTCCCTATGCCATCGCGGCCGCGCTCTCGCGGCCCTGCTTGCAAAGCTGCACGTTTGATCCAGTCGCACGCTGCACATCGTGAAAGTGCGTTAACCCCTCCGCTTGACGACCCTCATCTGCATTACGAATAATGCACTTAGAATTGCGCGAGGTACAACGTCCCTCATTCTGAAACCTCTTCGCTCCGGATTCAGGACCCGAAGCACTTAGGAGCCACATCTCAATGGCAACAGTCCAAAATCCTGCCACGCCCAAGGTCCGCGAAGGCGTGCAGCCGCTTCGCGCCGCTCAGGGAACAAGCTTTCTGTGGCGAAAGCTCCACTCCCTCCTCGGCGCTATCCCGATCGGTGCATTCTTCATTGAACACCTCCTCTCGAACTTCGAGGCTCTCAAAGGTCCCTCAGCCTACGGTGCCCAGGTCAAGTTCCTCAATGCCCTTCCGCTCGTCCGCGTTCTTGAGTGGACTTTCATCTTCATTCCGATCATCTATCACAGCCTTTACGGCCTCTACATCTGGTTCCGCGGCAAATCTAACGTTGTCTACTACCCATGGGCCGGTAACTGGATGTACGTTGCCCAGCGCTGGACTGGCCTGATCGCAACGGCATACATCCTCCAGCACGTTCTGCGCCAGCGCTTCATGGGCATCGACCTGCCCGAGAACCCTGGCGCCGCGTTCCACAAAGTGCAGATGGAACTCGCCAACCCCGTCATGCTCTCCGTCTACATCATCGCGATGATTGCCATCTGCTGGCACTTCGCCTACGGCATCTGGCTCTTCGCCGCCAAGTGGGGAATCACTCCCGGAGAAGTTGCGCGCAAACGTTTTGGATACGCTTGTGCAGCTTTCGGAGTCATCCTTCTCGCGATGGGACTCGCCAGCATATGGGCATTCGTCAGTCCGAAATACCAGAACGCCCCAGAAATAGCCCCGGTCGCCCAATTGCAAGCCAACTCTGCAACGCCGCCTTTGTTCGTATAGGCAGATTGGATCATTATGCCGACCACTGAAACTGCCAGCGAGCGTATCGACTACAAGACCTTCCAATCCATCCTTCCCGAGATGGGCACAGGAATGGCCGCGGTCAGCCACGCCCTCCGCAAGTCTGGCGTCGAACCCGAACTTTTTGAAATGCTGAAGGTCCGTGTTTCCCAACTAAACGGTTGCGCATTCTGCATCCAGTACCACTTGAACGACGCCCGCAAACTCAACGTCCCCGCGGCCAAGCTCGACCTGCTCGCCGCCTGGCGCGAGGCCGGAATCTACACCGAGCGTGAAACCGCGGCCCTCGACTGGGCTGAGCGCGTCACACTGCTCACCGCCCACCACATCGACGACCAGGCCTATAGCCGCGTCACTGCGCATTTCTCCGAACGCGAAGTTGTCTTTCTGACCACGGCCATCGGCCAAATCAACTTTTGGAACCGGGTTGCAGCGCCGCTCCGTTTCGCGCCGCCAATCCCTACTGGTTCCTAGTCTTTGTTTTTACCTAGCAGCTAGAAGCTAGTAGCTAGCAGGTTGCTTTCGAAAGGAATCGAAAGATAATGGCAGCACCCAGAATCATTGTGGTTGGCGGAGGTTTGGCCGGGCTCGCAGCAGTCATCAAAATTGCAGAAGCAGGCGGACACGTCGACCTCTTCTCCATCGTCCCCGTCAAGCGCTCACACTCGGTCTGCGCACAGGGCGGTATCAACGCCGCCAAAAATCTCAAGGGCGAAGGCGACACCACCGACAAGCACTTCGACGACACCATCTACGGCGGAGACTTCCTCGCCAATCAGACTCCTGTAAAAAACATGTGCGAAGCTGCCCCGGGCATCATCGATCTGCTCGATCGCATGGGCGTCCCTTTCAACCGCACACCCGAAGGCCTCCTCGACTTCCGCCGCTTCGGTGGCACTCTATATCACCGCACCGCCTTCGCCGGCGCCACCACCGGCCAGCAACTTCTCTACGCTCTCGACGAGCAGGTACGCCGCTACGAAGCCGACGGCCACGTGCACAAGTTCGAAGGCTGGGAGTTCCTCTCCTCCATCATCGATTCCAAGGGTGTCTGCCGCGGCATCACCGCTCTCGACCTGCGCACAATGGAACTCCGGGCCTTCCCTGCCGAAGCCGTAATTCTCGCGACAGGCGGCATCGGTGCAATCTTCGGCAAGAGCACCAACTCCGTCGTCTGCACCGGCTCCGCGCAGTCAGCCGTCTTCCAGCAGGGTGCGTTCTACGCCAACGGCGAATTCATCCAGGTTCACCCCACCTCCATTCCCGGCGAAGATAAGCTGCGTCTCATGTCCGAGTCAGCGCGCGGCGAAGGCGGCCGCGTTTGGGTTCCGCGCACACAAGGCGACAAGCGCCCCATTAAGCAGATCCCCGAGTCCGAGCGCTTCTACTTCCTCGAAGAGTGGTATCCCAAATACGGCAACCTCGTCCCGCGCGACGTAGCCACCCGCGCAATTCACAAGATCGTCTACGAGCATGGCCTTGGTATCGACGGCCAGCCAATGGTCTATCTCGACCTCACCCACATCGATCGCGAAAGTCTCGATCGCAAGCTCGGCGGCATCCTCGAGATCTACGAGAAGTTCGTCGGCGTCGACCCGCACGTCGAACCCATGAAGATCTTCCCAGGCATGCACTACACCATGGGCGGCCTCTGGGTGGACAACAACCAGATGACCAACATCCCCGGCCTCTTCGCCTGCGGCGAGTGCGAGTACCAGTACCACGGTGCAAACCGTCTCGGCGCGAACTCCCTCGTAAGCTGCATCTTCGGCGGATTCACCGCCGGCCCCATCGCCCTCAACTACGCAAAGAATCTCGCTGCGGTCGAAGGCGACGGCGGAGCCGCTGTCGAACTTGCTCGTCAGGCCGAGATGAATCAGCAGCTCATGAAGAATGAGGGCAACGAGAACCCCTTCAAGTTGTGGCGCGAACTGGGCGTAACCATGACCGAACACGCAACAGTCATTCGCTACAACAAGGGCCTCAAACAGGCCGACGAAAAGATCGTCGAACTCCTCGATCGCTTCCAGAACGTCAGTCTCGCCGACCGCGCCCAATGGGCCAACACCAGCTTCGCGTTCACACGCCAGCTCTACAACATGCTCGAATTATCGCGCGTCGTTGTTCAAGGTGCGCTCCTCCGTGATGAATCCCGTGGCGCGCATTACAAACCGGACTTCCCGGATCGCAACGACGAAAAGTTTTTGAAGACCACCAAGGCAAGTTTCACCGGAAATCCCTGCGGCCCTCGCTTCGAATTCGAACCCGTGGACACGCAATACATCAAACCCAGGCCGCGCCGCTACGACGCCGCGAAATGACAACAGTGCCAATGACAGGAGCGCCTTGTCTTTCCACTGCTGTCATCCTGAGCGAACGGGGCCCCAAGCGTTTTCTTCAGTTGGGGGTGGTGAGTCGAAGGATCTGCAGTTGTTTTTTAATTCTGTATCAAAGCACGACTTCATTCGTGCCGCAGGACCAAAGCTGCTGAGAGCTAAAAGCTGATAGCTGTCTTTTTGAGGAAACATGGCAAAGACCGTTAAATTTGAGATCAAACGACAGGCGAGCCCCGACGCGCCGGCCACGTGGGAAAACTTCGAACTCGACTGGCGCCCTGGAATGAACGTAATCTCCGCCATGATGGAGATCGCGGCAAATCCTGTCACCGCCGAAGGAAGTCCGACCACGCCGATCACTTACGACTCCAACTGCCTTGAGGAGATCTGCGGCTCCTGCGCAATGCGCATTAATGGCAAAGCTCGCATGGCCTGTTCCGCTCTCGTCGACAACCTCGAACAGCCCATCAAAGTCGAGCCGCTTTCCAAGTTCCCTCTGGTCCGCGATCTCCAGGTTGACCGCTCTGTTCTCTTTGAGAACCTCATGCGCGTCAAAGCCTGGGTGCCCGTTGATGGCACCTACGACCTCGGTTCCGGCCCCCGCGTGTTTCCCCAGCAGCAGGAAGCGAACTACCCGCTTTCGAACTGTATCTCCTGCACCTGCTGCATGGAAGTTTGTCCGCAGTTCAACGAGGACACCAACTTCGTCGGCGCTGCCACCATCGCACAGGTCAAGCTCTTCAACAACCACCCCACTGGCAAGGTCTTCAAGGAAGATCGTCTTCGCGCCCTCGCCGGCGACGGCGGCATCCAGGAGTGCGGCTACGCCCAGAACTGCGTCGAAGCCTGCCCCAAGCAAATCCCCTTGACCAATGCGATCTCCGATGTGGGTCGCGAAGTGGTGGTGCAGAAAGTGAAGGACTTTCTGCGAGGCTAAAAACCACGCATTTGGGCCAGCTGCCCATACACGAACGGCGCACAGGACGAACCTCAGCGGCCGACCTTATCCGTTGGTCCATCCGAGACCACCGACTACTGGTGACTCTTTTCTCTTCTGGTCCAAACAGGAAAATGGTATCTTCAACGCTATCGCAATTCCTGAGTCACTACATCGCGGAGGCAGTTCTCTCAACTCGATGCGACAAATCGACCCTTCGCCAGGTCAAAAGGACACATTAACTTAGGAATTGCTGTAAACGCGAGCTTGCAGGTGCGTATGACGGACGCTAAAACCCCTTCAACACGCGCCCTTGAAATCCACGGCACCCTGCACTTGGAGTCTGCAGAGACCGAGGCTCGTCTAAAGAAGGTCGAGGCAAAACTTCAAGAGAAAGGCGGCAACGACGGTGCGCTTGCGTGGATCTTGGATGTTCTCAAGACGCTGCTGCCCAGCATCGTCCTGGCCGTGCTCGGATTTGCGCTGAAGGATACCGTTGATCAGGCCTTGCGCGAGCGGGAAATCCAGCTCGCCGCAGTGAAGGAGATGGAAGCACTCGTCCCTGATCTGCAGAAAACGGACCTCATACGAGCTGACGCGCAGGCAAGGGCCGCACAACTCGCAGCCTATGGCCGATACTCGGTTCCGTTCTTCGTGAACATATTAGAAGTCGGCAATGAAAACGCCGCAATGGGCGCCGAAGACGGACTTCGGATGGTCGCCCGATCAGAACCCCAGGTGGTCTGTGCCGCGCTGCAGACCGTCATTCAGAACCGCACTGGCCTCTATCAGTGGCGGACTCATCTGTCGGCACTGAGAGTTCTGGGAGAGGCAAGCTGCACCAAAACGTGCCGTGATGTTGCCTCTTTCCGCGACAGTATGTCAACGGTAGATAACTATCAGAAATGGGTTTCTTCCCCGCCCATGCAGACGGAATACGACAAAGTATCCAAGCAAGCCTCCGACACTTTTGTGCAACTGAATCGCGTTGCCCCCGGCGACTGCAGGTAGCCGCCGCGCAAAGAACATTCGCGCTGGAGGTCCGAGCAATGCTCCAGAAGAACTTGGAAACAGTGAAGTGGATACGCATCGCGCTCGTCCTGGTAGCCCTGGGCAGCGGTGAGGCATATGGACAACTTACCAACTGCAGTGACCCAGGTCCGCCCGACGCATTCAAGATCTACGTTGATGAGGTGCGAGCGGCGGGCAGCTCCGCATCAGGCCCCAAGATCCAGGAAAAACTGCTGAGTGTGCACAGGTTTCTCTCCGAGAATCTCAAGGCTTCCTCAGGGGACATGGCTTCTGTACGCGACTGCGGAAAGCGATTTCCGACTGATCCCTCTGACTTCGATAGCACCGAGTTTGATGGGCTCGACAATCGGCGCGTCGTTCTCGAGGTCTGGGGTGTGCTGGACGATCCCGCCAAAGGATCGGGGAGCCTTGGATTTGCGCTCGTGCCGGCGCGCCCCATCGCCCCGCCTGCAATCTACGTTATCCGCATCGACGATCTGCTGACCTCGCTCCGGCAAGGAAAACAAATGAGCGCATTTGCTCCTCTCGTTCTCGGTATACGCCAGTATCAGAACAGGAACTATGCAGATGCGGTCCCGCTGCTATGTGCGGGGACGCAGCAGCTGAAGTCCATCCTGACCGGCGTGGCCGCACCCGGCGATTCAACCTTTCGTGCTCACCAACAGGACCTCCTGCAGAGGATCAGTACGATCACCGACAGCTCCATCAAGGAAGCCAGAAAGACGCCTGGCAGTCCCTTCGCGCTATTGAGCCCCAACAGTTCGGGAACCTTCGTCTGTCCCCAATAGGAGGAACCATGGCGCTCCACCGATCCGTACGATTCTACCTGGCCTTGTTGCTCATCATGGCGTCGGCTGCTGATTTTGCTCACGCAGGCATGGCGCACCGGGATTGTCGATTCCCGATGGTCTTCGAGGGTGCCGCCGTCAATGTTGTGGTGCTTCCTTATCGCTACGCGGGAAACAACTACTCGCTTTCGAATCTGGGCAACCGGCTTTCTCTGCTCGTCAAGCTGGATGTCCTTTCGCACATCCTCGAATACGGAAGTGTCGCCGCAGTGCAAATGGAAATGCCTGAAGGTGCTTCGCCTAACGATCCGGCCTGCCTGCCAGAGACGGTTTTGCCGATCCTCCTCGGAACCCGTACCCCTGCGCCGAGCCTCATGAACAATTTCGCCGATACAAAAGGACTCGTAAATTCCGTGCGCCCCGGCCATGGACTCGTGCTGGTTTGGGGATTGCTCTACGAAGAGGGGGATGACATCTTTGTTCAAACCTATGCCCGCTTCCTGCGTCGCGATAGGGACGAGACGATCACTCTTCCAGTCGGAGGAACATCTTTCTCTGCAAGGCCGACTTCCCAGATTCTCGCCTTCACGCCCCAGAAGTTCAGCCAGAGTCAATTAAGCCAGGTCGAGGCGAGCTACGCCAGTGCGGACTACGTTCGCGAGCAACCCAGCGACAGTGCTCACGGCGAGCCATTACCTGCGCTGGTAACAAAATGTAGCGGCTCTGGCTGCGATGATTCCCCCGTCCACGCGGGCTTTTATGTGGAAGAAAGACGCGGCGAGTGGATTCGAATTCAGTACATGGATCCGAGCCGGGGCCAAAGGAAGGAGGGATGGATCCATGCGTCGGGCGGTCTTGCGGGAGCACCCTTGGACGAAATTCTTCCCGAACTTAAATTCATCGAGGGATGCGCCGGATATCTTCGTGCGCGAGTTGCGCAGGCGGAGCAGCCGGCGCAAGCCATGGTAGCGCCCGCACTCAGCGTGAGCCAACTCAACGCATTCCTGCAGTCCAACACGGCCCAGCCCGCCGACATCACAAATGCTGTCGCGCTGGAACTGGCCGGAATCGTCGAGTATCTTTCGGGGCCGGCTTCTTTGTCCAGGGCGGTTGACGATTTTGAGCGCGCCCGAAAGATGATCCCTTACGATCCGAATGCCATCTCTCTCGCCGTCGGTGCGCAGGTCACGGACGAATGGCGGCGGGAGGGGCGATGCGAGCAGACCGTGCTTAAGTCGCAGCGCTTGTCCGCAGCTACCGCATTCAGCTCCGACAAGGCTGCTCTCTCCAATCTAAGTAGCCTCTATACGCTCCTTCTCAAGGCGCCGGAATCCGCCCCCTCCGCGGAGGACCTTCCAAAGGTTGAGGTGAACGCAAAGCTGGATGCCTTGAAGCATGTGGCTGTTGCCGAGTAGTTGCCGGACGTGCGCCGACACCAGATCTCGCGGGGCCCCCAATGCGAGACACCGCGATCTTGGTGCCGAATCCCGAATCCGCTCAGGTTTTGAGCATGTTCACCACTGTTCAGGGCTAATCATCGTCGTCCATTTTCATTAGGAGGCTCTGCTTTTCTTCGGGAACGCTCTTTACGCTGGCGAGTTGTTCCTGCATGCCGTTGACGCCTTCTCCGATACGAGCGATGCATTTTTCCAGGTAGTGGAGATTCTTGGCGTCCTGCGTCATCAGGTCCATGCGGTAGCCTTTGGCAATTGTGGGCAGATACATGATTCTCCGGAAATCTTCCTTCCCGGCGAGATAGATCTGAGAGAAGTTGATTTTGGTTTCGGTGGATACGCCGAATCCGAGACCGATGGCCGCTGTGGTGGAGAAGCCGATCTCAGTGGCGCCGAAGATAGGAACCCTCAGCGAGCCACTGAGAGAGCCGCCGACACCGATGGTAAGTGAGGCGGTCGCATTGGCGCCGATCATCGTCTTTCCATCGTAGGTCAAGGCGCAGTCTCCGGTGAGCGACGCCTTGAGACCGACAAAGGCATCCATCTCCAGAGAGGCGTTGATGCCCTTGAAGAGGTCGGCGCTGAGCTTGGAGCTGAAGGACGCGTTGGCCCCTGCAAATAAGTTGCAATTGCCTTTGAGATCGAGACCGTGTTTCGCCAACTCCCAGGTGCAGGATCCGTCGATATTCAGCTCGGCGCCTATCGCAACCGCGACCTGCGCTTCAAGATCGAATCCCCGCTTCGTGAGGGCAGCACGGGCATTGCCGCTGCCCCAGACACCGGCTTTGAAGTCTTCCTTCAAGGCAGCATTGATCTGGCCCCATTTAGGGTTGTAAGCCTCGAAGGAGATGCCGGCTTTTTGCTGAATGCCGATCATGCCTTCGAATTCGGCCTGAACTTCCTTGGCAGACCTCGTTGTGGTGCCGGTGAGCCTCGCGACGCGCCTGAGTTCTGATTCGGTCAGGAATTCCTCTGGATTGACGAGGCTGGGATCGAACTTCGCGACACGCGATTGGAGCTGAAAGTAGAACCGTTCGCCTTCCTGGTAGTCGCCGTTCTCTTTCCAGCGAATCAGGTCATCCAGCAATTGCTGTGACGATTCCAGGCGATCGGACTTTCTGCCGATCCATTCCGAACGTTCCAACATCACTGGTCCGGCGGCCTTGCGATCGAGGTCAGCCTGAACCTGGGCAGCCCGACTCCTCGGAAATGTACTCTTGTAGATCCTGAAATAGGCATCTTCCACGAGGCGTTTGTTTCCATCGGAGGCGCAAAGGTAGTAATTGACACACTTCTTTTCGCGGCGGTCCTTGGAGTACGTCCAGCCGTTGAATACCTTGAATTTCTTGTCGAGGTAAGTGCTGACTTCCTGGGGATTATTGCTTTGCAGAATGTCGACTCTCATGGCTTGTGGATGACACGCGGCAGAACGCGCGCCGTACCTCCTCAATCGATGGAACGGGGATCCCGTCTGCAACGAAATTGATCGCGATCGACGGTGAGAACGTAGTCTAACTGAACGATTTCCGCATTGGATATTTCTTTTTGCTATAGGAAGCACATCGCAATGCGCAGGCAGGCATCGCATACGAATCCGCGTATCGGAAGAGATGCGAGATCGGGCTCTTTCACATCGCCTCGAAATGTGGGGAACCCCGATTACAGGGCAGCGTAGAAGTTGGACATCCAAGTCTGGAGAAGACCGGGCAAGCATCCGAGGACTACAACTGCGAGAGCGATGAGGACCAGCACAGCCGTAGTGATGCTGTTTCCGTGAAGCGGCGAATCGTCAGCGGGAGGCATGACAAAGACGCGCTTCAGCACCTGCAGATAGTAGTAGAGCGAGACCGCGCTCATAGCTACCGCGAGCGCAACCGTCGCAAAGGGGACGACTCCGCGATTTACCCCGAGAACCGCGGCGAACAAGTTGAACTTGGCCCAGAACCCGACCAGCGGCGGAATCCCCGCAAGCGAGAGGAAGAGCACCAGCAGCACGGCAGCCAGAAGGCCGTTGCGTCGCGCGAGTCCAAGGAAGGCGTCCATACGATCGCTGCCCGCGACGTGCTCCACGACGGCGACCGCGCCGAACGCACCGATTGTAGTCAACCCGTACGTAAGGATGTAGTAGAGAATGGCATTCGCGCTCTCATTGGAGCGGGAGAAGTACGCAACCGCCAACAGGATGTACCCGCCGTGAGCAATCGCGGAGTAGGCAAGCAAGCGCCTCACGCTTGTCTGTGCAAGTGCGGCGAGGTTGCCAAGCACCATAGACGCCACAGCAATGAGCGTGACGATACCTGACCAAGGCCCATTGAAGCCGAAATACCTCGGCAGCGGGGTCTCACTTACTCTGGCGACAACCTGAACGTGCACCACCCGGGCGTCACCAAAGGCATGAGCAGCCGCGGTCCCAATGCCAATGAGCAGTGCGAAACTGGCCACCTTCGAGACCGAGGCGATAAACGCAGCTGCCGGTGCAGGAGCACCTTCGTAGGTATCAGGCGCCCAGAGGTGAAATGGAACCGCTGCCACCTTGAATCCAAGCCCCGCAGCGACCATAACCAGGGCGACATATAGTAACGGCGCGGAACCGTTCGCCGTCGTCGCATACAGTGCGCGCATCATTTGATGGAGATTGGTCGAGCCGGTGAGGCCGTAGAGATAACTGAAGCCGAAGAGCAGGAACGCAGCAGACATTCCGCCGAACAGATAGTACTTCATGGCGCTCTCGGCGCTCCTGTCAGATTGCTTCGCAAAGGCTGTGAGAATGTAGAGGCCGAGCGATAGGAGCTCAAGGCCGACGAAGATGACGAGGAGATCCTGCGCCGCAGAGATAAGCAGGCCGCCGGTCGCAGCCATGAGAATAACGGCGACAAACTCTCCCACGTGCTTGGTAAAGTCGCAACCGACGAAGAGCAAGAGCGTGAAGATGGTGAGTATCAAAATTCCGATTTGGGCGATGGCGGTGTATCCACCAGCAGAGAGCAGGAGATCGGTGCTGCCGGGATAAGTTAGACCTCCGCCTGCCTGGAACTGCATGACCGCTATCGCAGCTCCACATCCCAAAAGGCCAATCACAACCGCTGCCATGACGCGGGTTCGCAGATCGGCCTTGCGAAGAGCGAGAAGGTCGACGACGAGGACAAGCAGCGCCGCAACATCCAGCACCGTTTCGGGTAGCGTCACGCGGAAGAGGTCAGCGTAGTTCATTGCATGCCTCCTGCGAGCAGCGCCTTGACTGCCGGTTCGATGGAGTCGAGCAGAATCCGCGGGTAGACGCCGACGAGCACGGTCGCCGCCACCAGCAGAGCCGTAGCCGCAACCTCTGGCCACGTGATCGGGTCAAACTTCGGCCAGCCTTCCTTCGGATGTTCGTCCGGCGTCGGCAGCCGATCAGTGAAGAAAGCCTTCTGCAGCGCGCGCCATGTGTAGGCGACCCCCACCACGATGCCAATGCCGGCAGCGGCGGCCCACCAGGGTTTGGCGATCCAGGAGCCGACCAGCACTTGCAACTCCGCCACAAACCCCGAGAACCCCGGCAGCCCCATCGACGCGCATCCGGCAACCACAAAGGCCCACGCAGCGAACGGCAATCGCCGGCCGAGATACATGGTTTCAAGCTCGGAGAGCTGCCGTGTGTGAGTGCGCTCGTAAACGACCCGGCCGACGATGGCGAAGAGGAGTCCTGCGATCACGCCATGAGAGAACATCTGCAGGACCGCGCCGGTAACGCCGATCTGCTTGAGTGTAACGATTCCCAGCAGAACGAAGCCCATGTGGCTGACGCTGGAGTAGCCGATGACAAACTTGAAGTCTGTCTGAGCAAGAGCAACCAGCGCACCATAGACGATGCCGATCACCGCAAGTATGGCGAAGACATCACGCCACGACCCAATACCCCAGAATGACCATCCCCACGGATCAAGCCCGTGCGGGAACAGGCCGATAGCAACTCGAAGGCACCCGTAAGCACCGAGCTTCATCACGACGCCCGCGAGCAGCATGGACGCCGCGGTGGGCGCGGCAACGTGTCCGGTAGGCGCCCAGGTATGGAAAGGCCAGAGACCGGCTAAAATCCCAAAACCAACAAAGACCAGCGGAAAGACCCACATCTGAAATCCGAACGGCAGATTCGCGTTAGCAAGATCGACGAGTCCCGTGGAGTGGCTTCCGGCGGTGGTGTATGCGGCGAGCAGTCCAATCAGCACCATCGCGGAGCCGACAAACGAGTACAGCGCCAGCTTCATCGCGGCATATTCACGCCGGGTTGAGCCCCAGATCGCGATCAGGAAATACTTGGGCACAATGGCAATCTCGTAAAAGACAAACAGCAGAAAAAGATCGAAGCTGAGAAAGACTCCGTAGACGCCTCCGATGAGGGCGAGAAAGAAAGCGAAGAACTCGTTGGTCCGGAGTTCGATATTCCAACTGAAGAGAACGCCCGCAACCGCAGCAAGACCGGTGAGCAGCACAAGCACGCGGCTGATGCCGTCGGCCGCGAGCACATAGTGGATGCCCATAGAGGAAATCCACGGAACGTCAATGATTGTGACGCGTCCCTGCCCTGCACCGGAGGCGAATCCAGCAATTGCAAGTACAAATCCCGCTGCCGCCACGAGGAGCGCAATCCATCGGGCAAGCGCCGCAGAGTCGCCGCCGCGACCATTCCCTTTGGGCAGCAGCGCCAGCACCAGCGCACCGGCAAACGAGATGTAAATCGTCCAGGCCAACATTTCTATCTAGAATCTCCAATGTGCCAGCAGGTATTGGACCGTCGGATTAACCCGGTCGAGAACAAGCTGCGGCACCAGGCCGAGCAAGAACATGAGTCCGATGACAGGGGCCATGCCGAGGCGCTCGCCCCCATGCAGATCAGGAAATTCCGCCCAGCGCTCCGGGACAGGACCGGTGAAAACCTTCTGTATCACCGTAAGAATGACCACCGCCGTGATGAGCAGCCCCAGCACTGAAATGCCTGCGGCGACCCACGAAAGCGGAAAGACGCCACGAAAGATCAGAAACTCGCCGACGAAGCCGTTAAGGCCCGGCAGCCCGAGCGATGAAAACAACGCGATGCCCATCAGTCCGGCGAAGACAGGAGCAGGCTTTCGGAGTCCGCCAAAGTCATCGATACCACGCAGACCGCCGCTGCGGAACTGAATCATCGATATGAACCAGAAAATGGCAGCAGCTGCAAGCCCATGATTGAACATCTGCAGAATGACGCCGTTCAGCGCAGCCGCCTGGCTCGTTCCGATATCCACATTTGCGCCGCCGGGAATAGCGATAGCGAAGATCGCGAGAAGGCAGTAGCCGAGGTGGTTGACCGAGGAGTAGGCAAAGACGCGCTTCAGATCCTTCTGCGCGGCGGCTGCCCACGCACCCATCACCACGGTGATAACCGCCAGTACAAGAAGCGGCGTGCGAATCTGTGCGATCTGCGGCCCGAAAAGCGGCAGCGCGATGCGTAGCAGCCCGTAGACGCCCATCTTCGACATCCCGCCGGTAAGGAGCATCGTAACCGGCGAAGGCGCTTCGCTGTATGCAGCTGGCAACCACGTATGAAACGGCGCGAGAGGAACCTTGACTGCGAATCCTGCGAGGACGCCAATAGCGAGCCACATCATCACGTGCCCGAGGTGTGCTGTAACCTGCTGTTCGAGGGTGCCGTTCGCTGCCATGTCCGCGAGTTGGCCAAACTCCATAGTCCCGGTGGAAAGAAACACCGCAAGGAATCCAAGCAGCAGCGCAACGCTGCCGGCCATGGTGTAAACGAAGAACTGCGTTGCCGCCGTTCCGCGCCTCGGTCCGCCCCACAGCTTGATCAGAAAGAAGGCAGGGATGAGGCTAAGCTCCCAGAAGATGAACCAGTGATAGAAATTCAGCGCGGTGAATGTACCGAACAGCCCTGCTTCGAGCAGAAGCACGAGTGCGAAGAAGAGTCCCGGCTGGTGGTGAACTCGGTGCGCGGCATCGATCGCCATGAGCGAGATAAGCGCCGAAAGAATGAGCATCAGAGCGCCGAGCGCATCAACGCCAAGATGATACTGGATGCCAAGCGACCCAACCCACGACTTCTGTTCGACAAGCCCGATCGAGCCATCCGCAGGCAGGCGGAGCCAGATGAGAAGCGAGAGGACAAAGCAGATGAGGCCTGTAACCTGCGCAACACCGCGAGCGTGGCGCTTAGTGAAAAGCGCTATCCCCGCGCCGATGACCGGCAGAACCGTGATGAGCGTAAGGAGCGGAAGTGCGTTCATGGGCGTCCGCTCCAGATCAGAATGGCAGCAAGAACGACCACTGCTACTGCAAGAAGACGAAGGTAAATCTGTCCGCGGCCATTTTGTATACGGGCAAGAATGCCACCGCCGTTATAGAGTTCTTCGCAGCCCTTGTCGAAGCCGCCGTCGACCATGTTGGTATCAAGGAAGCGATTGACCTGCGCCCATACTTTGAACAGCAGCGTGATGCCGGCGACGATACCACCCCAGATGTTGCGATCAATCCAGTCGGCAACTTTAGCCCACCAGTAATAGAACGCGATGACGGTAACGCCATATAGCTCGTCCACGTAAATGCGATTCGCAAACACCGTCCAGACCGGCGGAATTGCCTTCTCGAGCGCATCCGGCTCCTCAGCACGCGGAGACTTGTCGCCGTAGAGCCACCAGGCGAGGCCTATTCCCACGGCAACGATGACGCACGATGTCAGCAAAAGCATCAACCACGCCGATTCCGCGAATGCGTGCATTTCAACTTCCGCCGCATGGTTTTCCAGGAAGGACCGGAACCACGGCCACGCAGGAGTGCCAATAACACCCAGCGCCATGGCAAAGAAAGCCAGTATGACGAGAGGCCCCGTCATCACTCGCGGGCTTTCATGCGCCTGGCCATGACCGCGATACGCGCCGAAGAAGACGTAGCTGAGCTGGCGGGTCATGTAGAACGCGGTCAAGACCGCGCCGAAAATCAACATGTAGTAAGGCGCCTGTGCAACCGGCCATTGATGCGCAGACTCCAGAATTGCGTCCTTACTCCAGAATCCGGAGAAGAAGATTGGGACACCGCACAAGGCAAGCATGCCGACGGCATAAGTGGCGAAGGTCCACGGCATGGCTGGTTTCATTCCGCCCATCTTGCGAATATCCTGCTCCTCATGCGCGCCATGAATGACCGACCCAGCTCCCATGAACAGGAGCGCCTTGAAGAAAGCGTGCGTGATCAGGTGGAACATGCCCACCGCGACTCCGCCGACGCCGAGCCCCGCCATCATGTAGCCCAGTTGCGAAACAGTGGAGTACGCAAGAATGCGCTTGATGTCGTTCTGCGCAACAGCAACGAGTGCTGCGAAGAGAGCCGTAGCCGCTCCGACCCAGGTGACAACCATCAGCGCCGTTGTCGTACCCGCAGCCCCACCGTGCGCCACCGCTCCAGCCGACATCAGCGAATAAACGCGCGCGATGAGGTACACACCGGCCGCCACCATCGTTGCCGCGTGAATCAGCGCGGAGACAGGCGTGGGGCCCTCCATCGCATCCGGCAGCCACACATGCAGTGGAAGCTGGCCGCTCTTCCCTGCTGCTCCGGCAAAGATCAGCAAGCCGATTGCGCCCGCGGCGGTCAATCCCCAGTGCGACTGGTGAACCAGCAGTCCGCCGAGCGCCAGGGATTCAAGCGATCCTGCGCCATGGTCGTAAAAGAGCAGCGTGCCGGTCTGCGCGAAAAGCCACACGATGCCGAGCAGGAAGAAAATATCGCCAACCCGCGTTGTGACAAAGGCCTTTTTCGCCGCCGCTGCAGCCGCCGGCTTCTGATACCAGAAACCGATGAGCAGGTATGAAGTGAGGCCGACAAGCTCCCAGCACATGAAGAGCAGCAAAATGCTGTTCGAGATAACCACTCCCAGCATCGCTCCGGCAAAGAGCGCGAGGAAGCAGAAGAATCGCGTATAGTTTTCGTCGTGCTCCATGTAGCCGGTGGAGTAGATGAAGATGAGCAGGCCGACGAAGCAAACCATCACCATCATCACGGCAGAGAGAGGATCGAGAACCCAACCTAGTTCCACAGACTGCGCGCCCACTTGGATCCATGAGAAGTTCACGACTTCGCGAACCGCGAACCCATGCGACCAGCCGCTGAGAACATGTGCGAACGCCGCGATGGCCACAATCAGCGAGAAGCCGAGCGAGCCAATCGCCAGGCCCGAGGCCATCTTGCGCCTCGGCTGCTTAAGAAGTGCGATGATGCCGGAGGAGACGATCGGCACAGCTGGAATGAGCCACAGCCATTGCGCAATCGAGCTCGCGTCGAGTTGAGGAGTGAACGCCATTGCTTCTTGCATCAGTGGCTCACCCCTTCATCCTGTTCATCTGTTCAAGATCCGTTGTCTTTGCGTGGCGATAAATGGAAATCACAAGTCCAAGGCCGACAGCGGCTTCAGCCGCGGCCACGGCAATAGAGAAGATGGCGAACATCATTCCGGTGAGCACTTCAGGATGGCGCCCATATCTCCAGAAGGCGATGAGGTTGAGATTGGCTGCGTTAAGCATGAGCTCGATACCGATGAGGACCATGATCGCGTTCCTGCGCGTAAGGGCACCGGCAAGACCGATGGCGAATACAAGCGCAGCGACAATCAGATATCCAGTGAGAGGGTTGGCCATCAGCGGCTCCTCTCTTTCTCGTGCATGGCGACGATGACCGCGCCGAGAAGGGCGGCCGTGAGCAGCACCGCGACGATCTCAAGCGGCAGCACGTAGCGGCTCATGAGAGCGTTGCCGATGTCATTGACGGTGACCGTCGGCGCAGCCTTTTCCTGCGGCAACCACGGTGCTGCCTGCAGCACGGCCCATGCGAGCAAAGCGAAGACACCGGCTGCGATCGCAAGTCCGACAAGCCACGTCTTCGAGAAGACGCCTTCCTTCGGCAACTCAGAGCCGCGTGTAAGAAGGATCGCGAAAACAACAAGAATGGCGACTGCGCCGACATAGACAAGGATCTGCGCAAAACCGGCGAATTGCGCATCAAGACGAAGAAACAGGAGGGCGAGACCGAAGAACGCAACGGTCAGCGCCAGTGCGGCGTGAACCAGGTTCTTAAGCAGGACCGCAGCGAGCGCTCCGCCGACAGTGAATGTCGATATCAAATAAAAGACGAATCCCACGGCCGGCCGCTCCTTTCGTTCTCGTTCGGGTACGGCTCTTTGAATTGATCCTGGCTACTCTGCATAGCGGTAGCTCCTGGGGCCCAGGTTTTTTCTGCGCATGCCCTCCCGGCCGATACTGACGTACGCCAGGATCAGAATCGCCGAACAGACAACCCACCGAAGCCAACCTGCACCCATGAAGTGCCAGAGTCCGGCGGCGAAGAGGTTCAGCAGGCACATGGGCAGCACGAATTTCCAGGCGAAATTCATCAGTTGGTCCTGTCGCAGTCGAGGCAGCGTGCCCCGCATCCAGATGAACACGCCCATCGAAAGGAAAAGCTTCCCGAAAAACCAGATCCACGAGGGAATGAACTGCAGAACCTCGAGTGGTGCGGTCCATCCGCCGAGAAAAAGCGTCGATCCAAGGCCGGAGATGGAGAACATGGCAACGTATTCGCCGAGGAAGAAAAGCGCAAATTTGAATCCGGAATATTCGGTGTGATAGCCGGCGACGAGCTCCGATTCGCCTTCGGGCAGATCGAAAGGCGAACGGTTGGTTTCGGCGGTGCCGGCGATAGCATACATCAGGAAGCCGGCGAGCCCCCAGGGCGTGAAGATGAACCAGTGCGGCAGTCCCCAGGTGTAGTGGTTCTGCGCTTCGACGATCTTCACCAGCGAGAGCGAGCCCGTGATCATCACGATGACAACGCTCGAGAGAAGCAGCGCGATCTCGTAGCTGATCATCTGTGCAACGGCGCGCATGGCTCCGAGCAGAGAATACTTGTTACGGCTCGACCAACCGGCCATGAAGACCGAAAGCTCCGCGGATGCGCCCATCGCAAAGTAGAAGAGTAGACCCGCGTCCATATCCACCAGCACCATGTTGCGGCCCATGGGAAGCACTGCAAATCCCATGAAAACTACGACAACGAGCACAACAGGCGCGAGAAAGTGGACAACGCCATCAGCCGTCGTTGGGACGATATCTTCCTTGGTCAGCGACTTGATCCCGTCAGCCATGGGCTGGAGGATTCCATAGGGTCCAACGCGATTGGGTCCGAGGCGATTCTGGATGCGGGCAACTCCCTTGCGCTCCAGCACGGTCGTGATAGCGAATAGGGCTGGATAGAGACCGATGATGCAGACCACGCTGAGAATCACACCTACAGGAGTCTGCCAGCTTTCGGGCAGGTAGCCGAGCAGCCAGTGCTTCAGAATTACGAAGATCTGGTCGAGCCTCTCGATCATGCTTTCGGCTCTCCTTCATTCGGCTTGGCGGGCGTTGCGGAGGCTTTGGTTTCTGCCGCCACGGGCTTTGGAGCGGGTGCCGATGAACCGGCCTTGGCAGCATCCGCTGCGGTCGTGGCAGAGGTACCGGCGGCAGCCTTCGCTGCGGCTGCTTCTGCCGCAGCTTTCGCTTTGGCTTCAACCTTGGCTTTTTCATCCGCCAGACGTGCATCCACCTCTGCGGCTTCGGTCGGATGAATCTCGTGATAGTACTCGTTGGAGCGCGCGAGTTGGTGGCGATCCAGGAGCAAGCCCCGGAAGCGATCGTCGGTGGCGAGCTCGAACTCAGTATCCATCTTGATGGCTTCGAAGGGGCAGACCTCAACACAGATCTGGCAGCTCATGCAAACCGAGATGTCGATATCGAATTTCGCAGGGTAGATCTGGAGCTTGCCGACGTAGTCCGGCTTCTTGTCCTTGCTCTTCTCGATGTAAATGCACTTCGGCGGGCACTCCTTTTCGCAGATCTGGCAAGCGACGCAGCGGAGGCCCTTCTCCCAGTCATCGCCGTCGTAAACAAGAAACGGAAAGTTCCGCGCAGCCTCAGGAAGCGGCGAACGCTCCTCCGGATACTCGACGGTCGTCAATCGTTCTTTCGAGACGTAGCTGCCGGCAAAATTCCTCGCCGTCTCGACCAGTCCCTTCAGAATTCCTTCACCCAGCACTGCAGAACTCCTTCGGAGTTGAGTTTTCACTTGTTAGTCTTCAATCCCTGACCTGAAGCGAGCCAGAACTGATAACTGAAAACTAGCTACAGACAACTCTGCTTCTTACCTGTCCACTTCTCCCAGTACAATGTCCACGCTTCCAAATATCAGCACTACATCGGCAACGTTGGCGCCAAGACACATATCTTCCAAAACAGTGAGATTGATCAGGCTCGGCGGACGAACGCGATACCGATACGGGTTCGGTCCTCCATCGCTGATCAGGTAAAAACCAAGTTCGCCCTTCGGCGCTTCAATGCGGCCGTAGGCTTCACCAGACTTCGGGCGGAAGTTGCGGATCTTTGCTTTCGGATCCATGATCGGGCCGGCAGGCAGTTCTTTCAGCGCCTGATTGAGAATCGAAATCGACTCGCGCATCTCCAGCATGCGAACCATGTACCGGTCGTAAATGTCGCCGTGATCCCCCAATGGTACGCGGAATTTGAAGCGGTCATAGATGCCGTAGTGGTCGATCTTGCGAATGTCATAATTGACACCCGATCCCCGCAGCATTGGTCCGCTGATACCGGCATTGACCGCAAGATCGGCCTTGAGTACGCCGATGCCTTGGCACCGCGCCATCAGGATCTCGTTGGTCATCAGGAAGCGCTCAAACTCATCAACAAAAGCCGGTAGGCCGTCGACGACTTTGCGCGTAGCGTCGAGCCACGCCCCTGATGCATCAACCCGGCAACCGCCGAAACGCATGTAGTTGCACATCATGCGCGACCCGGTAAGGCTCTCGAAGAGATCGAGAATTTTTTCCCGCTCGCGAAATGCGTACATCAGCGGCGTACCGCTCGCGCCCATCTCCTGTAAAAGAAACCCAATCGTTGATGCGTGATTCTGTATGCGCGTGAGTTCGGCGAGAATAACACGAAGATATTCGGCTCGTTCCGGAACTTCCTGTCCCGCGAGCTTTTCCACCGCCAGGGCGTAAGCCCAGTTGTTCGTCAGCGAACAGAAGTAGTCGAGCCGGTCCGTATATGGCATCGAGGCCAGGTAGCTCTGGCTCTGCGCAAGCTGCTCATGGTTGCGATGCAGGTAGCCGAAAATGGGACGAAGTTTGATGACGCGCTCACCGTCAAGCACCACGTCCATCCGAAACACACCGTGCGTAGAAGGGTGGTGCGGCCCCATCGCAACTTCGAGGAGTTCGCCCTCGCCATCAGGCTCGATGACAGGCGGGCGATTCCAGCCCTCAGGCTTTGTTTCCGCCAACGACCTCGCCTTTGTATCTATTGCGCTCATCGTGTCCCGACTTCGACTCCCTACTCCCTGCTCCCTACTCCCTGCTCCCTATTCCCTGTTCCCTGCTTTTATGCTCCTGCGCGCGCTTCAGCACCTCGTCGTGCGCCGTCGGCTCGTATTCAAAGTCGTCCGGCTCAACATAGTCGCGGCGCATAGGGTGGTCCTTGAACTCATCCCACATCAGAATGCGCCGCAAATCAGGATGTCCCTTGAAGACGATGCCAAAGAGATCGAAAACCTCGCGCTCCTGGAATTCCCCTGAGCGCCATACCGGCGTGAACGATGGAAGCTCAACTTGGTCGGTCCGGTTGACGGTGCGCATCCGGATGACGACCGGTCCATGCTTCTTTGCAACCGAGAACAAATGATAGACGGCTTCGAGATAGCCGGGCTCAACCCGCTTGCGGGTTTCCTCGACGGTTTCTTCAACCATCTGCTCAACCCCGTCGACGGTCTTCGGCGCCTGGCGCGTGACTTTGACCTTTTCGGTGATCGCTTTGTCGAGGAAATCGATCCCGGTAACGTTGGAGAGAAAATCAAGTGCCAGATCCGCGTCATCGCGCAGAAACTCAGCTATCGCAACGGCGTGTTCTCGATCGAGAAGAAGGGAGTGCTGCGCGCTCGGGCTGGCGTTCGGAATCACCTTCACCGCCGCGCCCGGCACCGCTGCTTCGATTGCCGCCTTGATTTCTTCCACCGTCTTCAAATCCGCACCAATCCCATCTCCCTAAGTCACTAGTCCCTACGTCCCTCAGTCACTCCTACTGAATAATCTTGGGCACGGTCCAAACGCCCGGGTTGCTGGGCGGCTCCAGATCGTGTTCGCCGAATTCAGGTACCGGAAACTCCCCGGGCGCTTTCTCGTCCAGATGCCGCGGCCGTTCTTCGCCGGTGAGTTGTTGCTCATCAATCTTCTTCTGTAAAGTCATGAAAGCCTGGATAAGCGCCTCAGGCCGCGGCGGACATCCAGGAATGTGCACATCCACCGGGATGTAGCGGTCAATCCCCTTAAGCACGTTGTAGCCCTGCTTGAACGGGCCCCCCGAGATAGCGCAGGCGCCCATGGCGATCACGTACCGCGGCTCGGCCATCTGGTTATAGAGCCGCACAACCTGGGGCGCCATCTTCTTCGTCACGGTCCCCGAGATGATCATCAAATCAGCCTGGCGCGGCGAGGGACGAAACACCTCCGAGCCGAAACGCGCCAGATCGTATCGAGCCATGGTAGTGGCGATCATCTCGATGGCGCAGCACGCCAGGCCAAACTGCATGGGCCAGATCGAGCTGCGGCGACCCCAGTTATAAAGCTCCTGGATGGTCGTGACGAATACGCCCTGTTTGCCGAGTTCAATCTTCAGGTCTTGATCAACCATCTGTCGCATTACTCCAAGAAGCTGCCAGCTTCTAGCTTCTGGCTCCTAAGTGCCTGCGTTTGCCCAAAACACCCTTCGATTGCTGCTCTCAAATTCGGCCACCAACATCTCCACCAGCACGATAGCTAGAGCAGCTTTCGGCGAATGCCGGCCTCACGCCCACGTCAAAACTCCCTTAACCCACGCCCAGGCGAGGCCTTCAACGAGCAGCAGCACAAACACGACCATCGATAAACAGGCCGCCGCGCTTAAACCGGTGAATGCCACCGCAAACGGCAGCAGAAAGACCGCCTCCACGTCGAAGATGAGAAAGATGATCGCGTAGAGATAGTACGCTGAACGGAACTGCACCCAAGCATCGCCCTTTGACTCGAGTCCGCATTCATAAATTGCGTTCTTGATCGTGTTCGGTTTGGCGGGCGAAAACACCTTCTGCCATAGCCACGCCAGCCCCAGCGGAGCCAGCCCGAATCCGAGCGCGGCAACGAACAGAACTGCCAGTGAAAAGTAAGGACTTGAGGCCATCTGCGAGTGAGAGGTCTTACCTGTTAAAGGTATCAGTTTCGCCCCGGCTTTGGCCAAGGCAACGAGAAGACCGAAGCCCAGTTCGAAGGCCATTTTTCGCCATTCATCTCACTCTGTGAACCGTTGGCTGAGAAGGCAGGTTCAGCAGAGCAATCAGGGAACCAGGTATGGTCCGTCTTGCTTTCATACCGCGAATGCCTCCACCTTTCGATGGTGGACAACCGATAGCTCTGCTTTGTTACCGTTCTAATGTCGACTGGACTGTTTTCCCCTTCTGGAACGGTTCGAGGGCGGCGTTCCGCAGATCCAAATCGAAGCAATTTCACGGAGTTCGCTTACAGATGTTCAGGTTTTCGCGCCGCTGGGCCGTCATGGGATTCGTCGCCGTGCTGCCCCTGATGATCAACTTTGTGGTTCGCGCTGCTACCGATTCCGCATCTTCTTCGAATCCCTCGACAGGCACCGTAAATACCCCGCCTGCGGCTTATACCGCGAAAATCAAAGTATCGGGGCCGACGACCCAGTTTCATGATTCGGTGGTTAGCCGCTACAACTACGCCTTCGGCAAAGAGTCGCCGTTTCTACCCTCCAACGCGATGACAGCCAACGGCCAATTCGTCAATCCGCGCAGCGTGCCCACCGCCGAATACTGCGGCCACTGCCACCAGGAGGCCTACCACCAGTGGCGCCAGTCCGTTCACTCCAACAGTTTCCGCCAGCCCTGGTACCTCAAGAACGTCAATATGCTCATCGGCGAAAAGGGTGTGCAGTTCTCCCGCCACTGCGAAGGCTGCCATAACCCCATCGCACTCTTCTCCGGCGATCTCTCCCAGGGAATGCCATCGAAAAGGCCGTTTGAACAGGAAGGCATCACCTGCGCCACCTGCCATTCAATCGAGTCCACTGACACAACCGGAACCGGCAGCTACGTCATGCGAACTCCCGCCGTTCTCGTTGACGAAAAGGGCCAGCCAATTACGCGCACGGTGTCGGACTCCGAAATCCTCGCCCACATCGACCGCCACAAGCAGGCCGTAATGCGCCCCCTGCTCAAAACCGCCGAATTCTGCGCCGCCTGCCACAAAGCCACGATCCCGCGCGAACTCGACGACTACAAATTCCTGCGCGCCTTTACCGTATATGACGAGTGGCAGGGCGCCAGCTTCACCAAACAATCGCCGCTTCCCTTCTATCGCAAGGACGCAGTCTCCACTTGCCAGACCTGCCACATGCCCCGCGAGCCGCTACCGACTGGAGCGCAGGACCCAGGCGCAAAAGACGGTACACTCGTCTCGCATCGCTGGCTCGGTGGCAATAGCCTGACCCCCGCCTATTACAAATTTGATGAGCAGGCGCAAAAACTCCGCGATTTCTTTAAGAACGGACCCGATGGCAAAGGCGTTCTCAATGTCGATATCTTCGGATTGGAAAAAGAGACCGCCTCAGCAACCGACGATGCGCCCGCCAAAACCTCGCTCATCGCGCCACTCGGACTCACTGATTTCTCTCTCGCTCCTGCCGACACGCTCATTGCCGACGTCGTCATCCAGAACAAGGGCATTGGACACTCATTCATCCCCGAGCAGCGTGACTTCTACGAGGCATGGGTCGACTTCAACGTTAAGGACTTCGCCGGCAAAACACTTGCCGAATCCGGCTTCATCAAACCCGACGGCGAACTTGATCCTTCCGCCCACTCCTTCACCAGCCGCCTCGTCAATATCAACGGTGGTCCGAACGATATCCATCAGATCTGGCACAACCGCGTACTCGCTTACAACAACGGCCTGCAATCAGGCCGCTCGCAACTCGTGCGCTACCGCTTCCGCCTGCCAAAGACAATCACCGGATCGGTTACGATAACCGCAACGGTAAAATACCGCCGATTCAACCAGCACTTTATCGACTACGCAATGGACCTGCCGGCCGGCAAACACTACCCCGAGCCCGTGCTTGATGTAGCGACGGAAACCCGCACATTGAAGATCGGTGAAAACACTCCCGACAAGCAGGATTCCGGTGAACGTTCGCCGGGCGCGCAGCCCTGGATGCGCTGGAACAACTATGGCATCGGCCTCCTCGATGCCCTCCAATACGAAGCCGCGGTCGATGCGTTCAAGCAGGTTGCCACTCTGCGCCCTGACTATGCAGACGCCTACACCAACATGGCCGTAGTCGAGATCAGCTGGGAACGCTACAACGACGCCAAGCCGCATCTCGCAAAGGCTCTTGAACTCCTGCCCGGCGATCCGCGCGCACTTTACTACCGTGCTCTGGTCGAGCGGAACGCGGGCCAGGTTCCGGAAGCAATCGAAGACCTGAAAGCGATGCTCGCAAAGTACCCCATGGCCAGGGACGGGTTGCGCGAACTCGGCTTCTCCTATTACCAGGCTCACGATTACGCCAATGCTCGCGAGCAATACGAGAAACTCCAGGCCATTGATCCGGACGACCTCGCCGCGCATTACCAGCTTGCTATCCTCTACCGGCGTTTGGGCGAGAAGGAGAAGGCCGCGGTCGAGTCGGCCAAGTTCGCAGACCAGAAGGACGATCCCACCGCCAGCGTCTATGCCCTCGAGTTCCTCCGCAAACATCCCGAAATAGCCAGCGAGAGCGTTGCATGGCACGCCCACGACCTGACCGGCGATCCCATCAAGCAGCATCCCAGGATCGAGTACAAATACATCCCCGGCGCCGGAATGTAATCAGGCGGTCCCCAATCGAGTGAATCCGCTCCCATCACCAATGCTTCGTTCCCCGGCCCAAGCTTACGCTCGCGGGGAGCGGCCTCAAGGGTCAAACAGCCGACGTCGTTAGAGATGTCAAGCGCTCGCAAAACCGATCCACACTTAAACTGCTCATTCAAATCACAAAAATTCAATGACCCATTTTGCAGATCATTTCTCCCCCGCCAAGCAAAATGAGAGTTGAAAGGAGAATACGGAGATTCACGGAAGAGGCTGATCCGCGGGAAGCTGCAGACCTAAATCCTTCGCTGTCAAATATTTGAAGGCTAAGTCTTTTGAAAGCAAATATTTGCAGACAGTATTTTCTGTAATCGATTGATTCCATGGACTTTAGGTTTCAACAGGTGGGGGAGGGGCACCCACTACTCCGCCGCTCACTGTCCACTTCCGCCCGCAAGTAGATAATGTTCACCGTGACCAACTCGCGTGTCGTGCACCTCCTTATCGCTGTCGCGTCGTTCGCAGTCTCCACCTCCGCACCCGCCCAGCAAATCGCCTTCACCTGGGACGACCTTCCCGCCCACAGCGCCCTTCCGCCAGGCGAAACCCGCGTCGACATCGGCCACAAACTCATCGCCGCCATGCAAGCCGAGCACATGCCGCTGGTCTACGGCTTCATCAATGGCGTCCAGCTCGACCGCGAACCGGATTCCGCTCCCATGCTCAAGGACTGGCGCGACGCCGGCTACCTGCTCGGCAACCACACTTGGTCCCACATGAACCTCAACTCCATGGACCTCATCGACTGGGAAGCCGATCTGCGCAAAAATGAGCCAATCCTCGATAAGTACGCAGCCGGCGCCGACTGGCGTTGGCTCCGCTATCCCTTCCTCGCAGAAGGCGACACACCCGAGAAGCGGATAGACGTCCGAAAGTTTCTTGCCGATCGCGGCTATCGAATTGCTGCCGTCACCATGAGCTTCGGTGACTACATGTGGAACGAGCCCTATGCTCGCTGCGTCGCCAAAAATGACACCGCCGCCATCGCCCAGCTCGAATCTGGTTATCTCCGGGCCGCCTCCGACGACGCCGACTTCCGCCGAGCCATGGCAAAGGCTCTCTTCGGCCACGACATCCCCTACGTGCTCCTCATGCACGTAGGCGCATTTGACGCCCGCATGTTGCCGCGCCTGCTCAAGCTCTATCGCGAAAAGGGCTTCACTTTCGTCACCCTCGAAGATGCCGAGAACGACCCCTTCTATGCAAGCTCGATCGATCCTTCACTCCCCGACCAACCCGATTCGCTCGAAGGCGCCATGGACGCCCGCCACCTGACCCCGCCAACTCGCCCCAAACTCGACCCAGACCCAAACTTACTCTGCCACTGAACAAGATTGCCAACTCGCATTCATCATGCGATCCAGAAAGCAAAACCGGAGCCAAGTATTGATACCAGCCAAGAACCTCAGAACGGCCCCAAGTTCTTGCTCTGAGGCGATTCGAAGTATCGCCTCCAGAAGTTGAGCTTCGTTGAAAACGCTGGCGGCATCGGCTCACAGATCGCTCCAAGCCGCATCACCGCAGGCGTCGACGGATCGACCGGAGCCCAATGCGGCACCGAAGGCCCGTTTGGATCGCCCCTTGCCGCCATGTTCTTCCAATACGCCATCATCATCTTCGAGATCGTTTGATCCACTGGTTCCCAGGGTCGGTCAAGCTTCTCCAGATTGCCGAACGTGTACGGCAACTCTCCGGAATGAAACGCGCCAAACTCAGGATGTGCTGGCCATGGGATCGCCCGATCGAAGTAGTAGGCGAAGACCGGTGATCGGTGTGTATTGGCGCGCGCGCTCGCCCAAAGATAAAGTCCGGCGCGCAGACGATCGCGGCCTACGGTAACTTCAGCTTCGTTTGCTTCCTCATCGCTGGCTGCTGGATAGAGTTTGAGAAAGTCATCAGCCATCGGCCCGTAGACCTGTCTTGCATGTTCTTCATAACGTGCAGCGCTACTTGCGTGAGCACCACCAAGAGCCGCATCGTTCGCCTGAAAGCCCGTTATGACGGGAACATCGTTATCACCGCCGCGCTCTGTGGTAAGCGCCATCGGATTGTCAGGAACAATCCACCCATCGACGATCGGAGCGAACCGCGCCCCTGGACCCGCAATCAACTGAGCCGCCGGAATTGCGCGCAGTGCCTCTGCCGTGTCGGCCTTCTTCCCACCTGCAAAGGTCACTCCCGCCTTCTCAGCCTCTGCCAGCGTCTGCATCGGAACTCCACGGCCCCCGATGCCGCTGTCTGCAATCGCGGCACTGAACAGCTCCTTGGCAAGGGGAGATGCGAGAAGATCGGCAACGCTCATCGCGCCGGCAGACTGCCCCGCAACCGCAACGCGCGAGGGGTCCCCGCCAAAGACGCGGATGTTCTGTTGCACCCACTCGAGAGCGGCAATCTGGTCAAGGAGTCCGTAGTTGCCGGAACTGTGATGCGGCGATTCCGCTGTGAGTGCCGGATGCGCGAGGAAACCAAGCGCTCCCAATCGGTAATTGATTGTGACAATCACCATCCCCGTACGTGCCAGGGCTTCACCATCGTATACAGGCACGTCGCCCGATCCACCGGTGAATGCGCCGCCGTGAACGTATAGCAGAACCGGTAGTTTCGCGGCCGCAGCGGGTTTTGGCGTCCATATGTTAATGAACAGGCAGTCCTCGCTGACCGGAGTCACGTACATGAACTCCTTCGTCCATGGAAGGAATTCACTGTTAGGACCCTGGATGCACGACGCTCCAAAGTGATCGGCTTTCAGTGTCCCTTTCCAGCGCGCGACCGGCTTCGGAGCTCGCCAGCGCAGATCACCTACGGGCGCGGCCGCATACGGGATTCCCTTGAAACTGACCACCGCGCCATCGTCTGTGGCAACTCCCGAAATCGCGCCCAGGCTCG
>Ga0335080_10000476_pt1 | contig 36748 bp, 29 predicted proteins | sample Lox_Sample_34_FD_206720 | JGI IMG/M metagenome (GOLD analysis project Ga0335080, IMG submission 206720) | Soil microbial communities from Loxahatchee National Wildlife Refuge, Florida, United States - Lox_Sample_3.4 | ecosystem: Environmental > Terrestrial > Soil > Wetlands | place: USA... | reverse complement strand
AGAACCGTTAGGCTCCATCGCCAGCCGCATCTTCAATCCGCCGTCGGGAGCGGAATTGGAAGCCGCAGAAAAACAGACCGCAGCCGCAGAGACGACGACCGTCGACACCATGCCGTCGGCGCACGAATACAAATCCAATGCAGACACGGGGCCTGCCCCAACTCTTGCCGCCGGCGGTTCCGATTCCGCGGTAGAAACGCAGACCACCCGGAAAGCTGCTCCTGATGCCTGAAGCAGCCACGACGTCCCCCCTAAACCAAGAGGCCAAAGAGGCCATGCCCACCATGGGCTTCCTCGATCATCTCGAGGAGCTCCGCAAGCGCATCGTCTATTCCATCGTCGCGGTCGTGATCGGATTCGGCTTATGCTGGTTCTCCGCCTCGCGCCTGGTCGACATCATGCAGCGCCCCATTATCCAGGTGCTGCACAAGTACGGCCTGCCGGAAAAACTCGTCTACCTCAATCCCGTCGACCCTTTCAATCTCTACCTTAAAGTCGCCGGCGTTGCCGGACTCTTCGTCGCCTCGCCTTTCGTCCTTTATCAACTCTGGCTGTTCATCGCGCCCGGCCTGTATCGCCATGAGAAACGGTACGTGTTCCCGTTCATGGCCTCTACAGTAGCCTTGTTTCTGGCGGGCGGGTATTTCGGCTATCGCGTCGTTTACCCGCAAGCGCTCAACTTCCTGATTGACTTCGGCAAGCAGTTCGCACCGATGATCACAATCGAGGAATACACCAGCCTCTTCGTGACCATCATCATCGGCATGGGCGCAATTTTCGAAATGCCCATTCTGGTCTTCTTTCTAGCGTTGATGGGAATCGTGTCCGCCGGTTGGATGTGGAAGAACATCCGCTACGGGATACTCGGCATTTTCATCATCGCGGGCATCATCACGCCGACGCCGGACGCGGTCAACATGTGCATCTTCGCCGCGCCCATGCTGGCTTTGTACGTCCTGAGCATCGGAATCGCCTGGATGGTGCATCCCACCCAGCGGAAGAAGCGCGCGGAGAAGAAAAAGAGCTGACCACAGAGGACGCTGAGTAACACGAAGGATTCAGGAATAACTATGGAACCCGGCATCACCAGAAAATCGGCGGGAAGATCTTTACTCCGCGCTTCCTTGTGTCCTCTGTGGTTAGTGGTTTTGCTGGCGCTGCCACTGACGACAACAGCATGCACGAAATCCGGTCCCGCGACAACGCCAAGCAGCGCTGCAGCGGCTGCCGAAACCAAATCCGAAACCGCCGCTACCAGCGCCGCCGCGCCCACTCCAGCCGCCGACTCTGCCCCGCTCCCGCGCATCGATGCCGAACGCACTTTCAAGTACACGCGCGAAGTCACCGCCTTCGGGCCGCGTTACATGGGCAACGAGGCCCACAAGAAACTCGAGCGCTACATCCTTGATCATTTAAGGAGTGATGAGGTCGAGAAAGATGACTTCATCGCCGACACCGTGGAAGGCAAATTCCCAGTCCACAACATTATCGCGAAGTTCCCCGGCAAGAAAGATGGCATCATCGCCATCCTCGGCCATTACGATACGAACTACCCGCTGCGCAACATCGCCTATGTGGGCGCCAATGACGGCGGCTCCTCGACCGCCATCCTCCTCGAATTCGCGAACCAACTGCGCGGCAAAACCCGCGACGGCTACAGCGTCTGGCTCATCTGGACCGACGGCGAAGAAGCGGTGCGCACCTGGTCCGACACTGACAGCCTCTACGGCACGCGCCATCTCGCCGAAAAATGGCAAAACGACGGCACGCTGAAGAGGATCAAAGCGCTCATGGTCATGGACATGATTGCGGCCCAGGACGTCAATATTCTGCGCGACACGAATTCCACTCCCTGGCTACTCGATCTCATCCACAGCGCTGCCGAGCGTGGAGGTTACCAATCGCACTTCTACGCGATTGAAACACCCATGGAAGACGACCACCTGCCATTCGTAAAGCGCGGGGTGCCGTCGGCTGACGTCATCGACATGCCCTATGGCTATAACGACGTTTTCCACCATACGGCGCAAGACACCCTGGACAAACTCGACCCAAAGAGCCTGGAGATTGTGGGCAACACTATCCTCGAAACCGTCCACCTGCTCGACCAACGCTAAACCGCGGCCCTTTTCAATCGCGCCCGGATTCTAATTGTCATCCCATTTCCATCGACCGGCATATAGGCTCCTGCAGCTGACATCTGCCCGCGTCTTTCGATACCATACTTCAACAATGTTCAAATACATCTCGCGCGCTCTGATCCTGTTCGCCTCCACATTCACCCTCGCCCAAGCTCCCACCGAGCCAGCCAAGCCGCTGCCACCCGGGACCGCGCTGCCAAAGATAAAAGCTGCGTGCCTGCAATGCCATAACGCAAGCCGCTTTACCGACGCACACTTTTCGCGAACGCAATGGTCCGACGAACTGGACAAGATGGTTGGGCTGGGTGCAGTCATCCCCGATGCCGACCGCAAGGATCTACTCGACTACCTCACGGCAAACTTCGGCCCGCAGAAGGGCGCGACAAAGAAGCCGCAGAAAACCGACAGCGCCAAATAGAAGCGGCTTTCATTCTTGTCATTCCGAGCAGCCAGCGAGGTCGTCGAGGGCCCGCTCGATCTGGTGACCCCTTGCTACTAATACGCACCAGTCATTTCCAGCACCGCCCCGCCCTCGGTCGTCAGATCTACTGGAGGTACATCCGCTAGCCGCGCCCGAATTCGTGCGCTGGCTCGGCTGTTGTTCGAGACCTCGAATACCCCAGAGCAATCTGTCTTTGCATAAGGCAGCCGATGCAACGAAACCCCACGCCCATAGACTGCGACGTCAATTGAGCCTGCGGCCGCAGCGCCGGAAAACTCCCAGCGCAAATCGCCTGAATCGCGAACTTGTTCGCGCAGCCCCGGAAATTGATAAGCGCGTCCCTCATGCCACAGAACCGCCTTACGGAACCGAAGTCCCATCGGCATCTCATACACAAGGGCTTCCAGTGTGCTCATGCTTCGATCCGGCTGGGGGAAGCAGGCATGCATCCAGGTCCAGAAATCGCGATGGCGAAATCCGCAGTTATGTCCCTGCACGCCGACGCCGAGGGGATCACCCCGAAATGTCCGTTCCCCAAGCCGAATCGAGCCGCGCACCACGGCATCCGAATGTGGCGTGCGTGAGAACCCGATCCAGGCCTTGTTGCTAAGCGTGGCTGCGAAATGCGACCGGTACACGAGGTCCCAGGAAATCTTCTTGCCTCGCGCCTCGATCACGCCGCGACAGCCATCATCTTCGATTACGTTTGGTCCGATCTTCAGGGAGAACGGCTGCGCGCGGGAACCCAGTTTCACCGCGTTCACCGGAAACTCCTGAATGAATGTCTCCGGATGCGCGTCGCGGGGAAACCATGTCGCCCAGAGCTGCGCAGGGGCCGCCCCCGGAATGCGCGAACACCCAGAGCGTCCCGGATTGGTCAGCAAATAGCGCAGCCACCACGCACCCGAACCATCGGCCAGGCCAAAGCGCAGGAACCAGGCCTCATAGCGGCGCTGCATGTCGAGGCGCGAATATGCACGATTCAGTGATTTCATCGCGAATCTCCAGTTTGGCCAATAGGGATGGTTAGGTGCAGAAACGGAGTCCCCGGCGCCCTCGCTTTTCGCATGCCGGGGGTAGCCGCTTCTGCTCGGTTGCCGACAGCGTCATGGAACCAGAGTGGAAGGAAAGATTGCCGCTCTACATCAACCTTATGACAAAGGAGAACTGAGCATTTTACGGGAAGTCGCCGCTGTGGAAAGACAAGTAAAAAAAACTGTGCGTCAGCGGTTCGAAACTCGAGGTCCAAGCTCGCGGCTCGACGCGATAACAGCAAGGCGCTACCGACCCAGCGTTGTCGAAGTGGCCGCTACGGTAGCGCCGCCAGAGGTATGTGAATCTGCCTTAAGCATCAGCGATGAAACGCAATATTTAAAGTGATTGTTTAGGTGCGTCTTCGGCACCCTCTGCGGTGGTGGTCTTCTCCGGGCGCAACAGCGGAAAGAGAATGACATCCCGAATGGTGTGCGAGTCGGTGAACAGCATCGCCAGCCGATCAAGGCCCACCCCTACTCCGCCGGCAGGAGGCATGCCATACGACAGCGCACGGATATAGTCTTCATCCATCTGGTGAGCTTCTTCGTCGCCGCGCTCGCGTTCGCGCAACTGTGCCTCAAAGCGCCGCCGCTGATCCTCAGGATCGTTCAACTCGCTGAAGCCGTTGGCGATCTCCATCTTCCCGGCAAACATCTCGAAGCGTTCGGTCCAATCGGGCTCATCCGGTTTCTGCTTGGAGAGCGGAGAGACCGCGGTCGGGAACTCGTAAATAATTGTCGGCTGCAACAAATGCTCTTCGGCGACGGCCTCAAAGAGGGCTGCAATTGTCTTCCCTACCGGCTCAGCCGCGTCGTAAGCGAGATTTACCCCCGCCGAACGCACGCGATCCACCAGCGCCTTCACACTCTCATGCGTGGCGAAGTCCCCACGCGTCGGAGCGGCTCCCGCTTTCTCCGGCCAGAACTTCGTGATCGCCTCGCGCATCGTCATGCGGCGCCAGTTCGTGTGCGACCAGTCAATTTCCTCTTCGCCCCATTTCGTGATCGTCCCGCCGGTTACGTCCTGCACCGCCAGTTCGATCGCCCCCTGTGTCGTGTCCAGGATGCCGAGATAGTCCGTATACGCCTGATACGCCTCGAGCATCGTGAACTCCGGATTCCAGCGCCAACCGATGCCCTCGTTGCGAAAGTTCCGGTTGATCTCGTAGACGCGATCGAAGCCGCCCACCGTCAGACGCTTCAAATAGAGTTCCGGCGCAATCCGCAAGAACAAATCCATATCGAGCGTGTTGTGATGCGTCTTGAACGGACGGGCGACTGCTCCACCCGCCATCGGCTGCATCATCGGCGTTTCCACTTCCACAAATCCCTGCCCATCAAAGTACCTTCGCAGCGACTGCACCAGACGGCTGCGCTTCAAGAACACCTCACGCACGTCAGGATTCATCACCAGATCGACATACCGTTGCCGGTATCGCAGTTCAACATCCTGCAAGCCGTGCCACTTCTCGGGCAGGGGCAAGAGGTCTTTCGACAGGAACGTCAATTCTTCGGCATGAATGCTCAACTCACCGGTGCGAGTGCGAAACAGATATCCACGCACGCCGATGTGATCGCCCAAGTCCAGCAACTTCCAGAGCTCGAATCCCGTCTCGCCGACCGCGTCCTTCTTCACGTAAATCTGGAGGCGCTGGCCGTTCTGCTGGAGGTGGGCAAATCCCGCTTTGCCCATCAGGCGGATCGCCATAATGCGTCCCGCAACGCGTACCGACACTCTCGGTGATTCGAGCTCTTCCGCAGTTTGGCCGCCGTATTCGCTCAGAATTTGTGGGACAGTGTGGCTGAAGTTGTATTTACGCGGATAGGCAGGTTGTCCGAGAGACTCGATCTTCCTGAGCTTCTCGCGCCGAATCTCATAGATGTTGTCGTCGAGTGCCAATGCAGCTCCTCTAACCCGGAAACGGAGTAAGAATGAATCAGTGATTATAAATGGTTGGATTTGGTGCCGTTTGAAGCGGCACCTTTAAGGCCGAGGGACATCGAGTTTCAGGGAGACACGGCGGAGGAAGCAAAAAGCGGGAAGAGCGCTTTCGCGCTCTTCCCATGAATCAAGGAGGAGAATAGATTCAGTTCCCGCGGTGTTCGACCTTCGCGCGCAGCGCTGCAGACTTCGGCTCGTAGACGCAGAAGGGTTCGGGATCGAGATAGTCGCCAGTCGCGGCGAAAGCGCGCGCTCGGCAGCCCATGCAGACATTGCGGAATTCGCAGCAACCGCACTTCCCTTTCAGGTTATCGGTGTCGCGCAGATCATTGAAGACCTGAGCATTGGCCCAGATGTCGGCAAACTTCTCGTGGCGGAGATCGCCGGCAATCGCGGGCAAGTATCCACAGGGAAACACTTCGCCTTCGTGGGAGATGAAGCAAACGCCCGTTCCGGCCAGACAGCCTTTGGTCATGGCATTCATGTCGTTGGGGTTTCCGCCGGGATGACCTCCTGGATTGCCGGTGTGATTGCCCTTGGGAACCCCTTGCGGACGGAGCAGAATTCCCGTTCCTCCCGGCATCAGGGCTTCAGCTGGACCGATTGCATTCGGGTCAACGGCCGGTGCAGCGCTCTCTGTCGAGTTTCCGGCGGCCTCTGCCGAGCGACGTTCTGCCGCTCGGCGCTGGCGCACCACGCGGAAGTAATGCGGGGCGCAGGTTGCTTTGAGCTCGATTCCGCCATCGAGGGACTGATCGTAGAACCAGTTCAGCATCCGCTCATACTCTTCGGGAGGTACCATCTGATCGGTCGCGATATCAACTCCGCAGCCGACTGGAACCAGCAGGAACGTGTGCAGCGCATCGGCTCCGACTGTCCTGGCCAGGTCCAACACACGCGGCAACTGCTCGGCATTGTGGCGGGCGATGGTCGTGTTGATCTGCACCGACATGCCGACTCCCTTTAGGTTGCGGAAGCCATGCAGCGCGGCCTCGAACGCTCCCGGGATTCCGCGGAAGCTATCGTGGGTAGCGGCGTCGGCTCCATCGAGGCTGATCGAGACGCGCTTCACGCCCGAGTCGGCGATCATGCGGGCGACTTCTTTGGTCACAAGCGTTCCGTTGGTGGCGAGCGCAACGCGCAAGCCCTTATCGGTGGCGTATTTTGCCAGCTGGAAAATGTCAGAGCGATAGAGCGGCTCGCCGCCGCTGAGCACGAGAATGGGATTGGAATGGGCGGCGATCTGATCGATGATGTCGAGCGCCTTGGCGGTTGGCAGATCGGTGGGAGAGCTGAGTTCGGTTGCGGTCGCGCGGCAATGAATGCAACGCAGGTTGCAGCCCTTGGTAACTTCCCAGAAAATCAGACGCGGTTTGAATTCTTCCTTCGATTTTGATGATGACGAATGCGCTGTGACATGCTCGGATGGCACTGTAGCGATTTTCCTCTCTCGCTTTTTGTTTTCCAGAACCTTGAGTTCCTTTGTCTCTGTAAGAACCATTGGAGATCACCTCACCCTGATGGAAGGGTAGAGGAGGTGTAAACCTTGGGCCGTGACAAGAGTCACGGGAACTTGTGATGTTTGTCACAAGTGGACGCGGTGCGGCGGCGGTGTGAGCTGATTGGTAACCAAGAGTCCCCGGGAGTCTCTTGGAATCAATCGCTTAGCGGAGATCTCCGCAGAAGAACCAAGGGAAGCGAACCGCAAATCAAACCGTTTGGAGCCACCGACTAGCCGGGTGGCTCCCAGCTATAGTGTCGAGCCTAACTCGAAGCTCTGGAGCGTCTCAGCGGACCTTCTGAAAAGCGCGCATCGTGTCGGTTGGACCGGTTTGGAGCCGGCGTTCGCAAGAGCTTGCGCGCTGGCTCGCCTCTGGCTAGATCAAGAGACGGCATTGCAATCTTGCAATAATTAGCCTGTATCCGTCGATCCGTGCTATGGGACAATAGATAAATCAACGATATGACTACCATCGAAAAAGAACGGCCTGCACAGCGTTTCCAGCCGCTACAATTCCAGCCTCTCCAACCGCCTCGCCGTTATTTGTTTGGGCCTGGACCGAGCATGGTTCATCCGCGGGTTTACGATGCGCTCTCCAAACCGATTGTTGGGCACCTTGACCCTTATTTCATCCAGGTGATGGGAGACGTGCAGGAACTGCTCAAACCAGCGTTCGGAACCCAGGAAGGCGTGACGCTGGTGATTTCCGGCACAGGCAGCGCCGGCATGGAAACTGCCGTGGCCAATTTCGTGGAACCTGGCGCCAAGTTCGCAGTTTTCGCCAACGGATATTTCTCCGATCGCCTCACCGAGATGGCAAAGCGCCACGGCGCAAACGTGGTGCGCTTTGAGAAGCCCTGGGGTGAGACCTACACGGAGAGTGAAGCGATAGAGTTCATCCATCGCGAAAAGCCGAACGTTGTCGCCTATGTTCACGCCGAAACCTCAACGGGCGCCCTGCAATCAGGACACGCGATTTGTGCGGCCGCTCACGAGGAGGGCGCATTAGTGGTTGCGGATTGCGTGACCTCGCTTGGTGGGGTGCCGGTGCAGTTCGACCAAACCGGAATGGACGTTGCCTATAGTTGCACGCAGAAAGGGCTGAGCTGTCCGCCGGGATTGTCACCGATGGCAATGTCGCAGCGGGCCATGGAGTGGCTGCGCGCTCGGACTTCGCCGGTGCGCAGCTGGTATTTTGACCTGAAACTGATTCACGACTACTCCACCGTGTCTCACCGCTACCACCACACGGCCCCAATCTCGATGTTCTACGCGCTACGGGAGGCGCTGCTGGTAGTCGCCGAGGAGGGAGTCGAGCATCGCTGGGAGCGCCATCGCAGTAGCCACCAAACCTTCGTCAAGGGCATCGAAGCCATGGGTCTCGGCATGCACGTCGCGGAAGAAAAGCATCGCATTGCGAACCTGAACACGGTAAGCGTTCCCAAAGGAGTTGATGAAGCGAAAGTGCGAAAACGCCTGCTGGACGAGGCGGGCATTGAGATCGCCGGCGGCTTCGGGCCACTGGCGGGAAAGGTCTTCCGCATTGGGGTAATGGGCCCGCTCGCCACCGAAGAGAATGTGCAGTTCTTCCTGAAGGAACTTAAACGAGCGATCAGCTGATCGGGAAAGTCCCGCACCCGATAACACTGTCCAGCACTCGAAATAAAGTCTCTTCCCCAGTCATTGTCCCCCGCAATATTCCGGCGGGCATCCTCCTGGAGCCTGGGTCCGTATGCTGCGAATTCCATTCTTGAGATGGATCGTCGTCAGAACCACTGGGGGAACCCACCAAAGCTTACGGAGCACTTTATCGCCAGGCAGCCAATCGTGGGGTTTCTTGAGTTCGTAAATCACGAGAAATTCGGCGGCGAAGATTCCGCCATACTTAGCGACCATGTGCGGGTCGGAAGGGACACTGGTGACCCAGGGCGCGCCCGCTGCGAATTCATTGTCAAGAACCAGCTTGTGGGTAGTAAGACGCAGGGTCTCCGCGCCTCCCAGCGCCGCCATGAGCCCCATGAATTTCTTGTCCATGACTTTTCTGGGAGCGGGCGCGTCGGGAAGGGCCTTTGGCGAAGGGGAAATCGTTGCGTTATTGGCCGGCGCAGGACCCATCTCGGCGGCCGCTTCGTGGATTTCGCCCGCGGGCTTATCGTCGGCCACAGCCAGGTGTGGAAAGGAGATCAGAAGGGCCAGCAGCGTGTAGACAGGCAGGTGCCTCGTCAGCAAGTATTCTCCTTTGGACTCGGCACCATCTTCACGGCGAAGTGGTCGGAACCTTTGTCGTTAAAGCAGATTGGATAGAAAAAGCGAGTTAGAACTTTCCAAGCCGCGGAGCCCCACCGCTCCTCCGGGTAGATTGAGGGTTTCCCTCAAATTGAGCACGGCGAATTTATTCCGGGGGCGTTAGTGGGTCAAGTCAAAGATTTGTAAAATCGGAAATATCGCGCGCTCTACATCTTGACGTGCTTGCGCCGGCGGGGCAGAATGCTTCCGCTGAGGTGCCTCTACACACCAAAGCCGAAGGCGGTCGGTCAGGCCAGTCCGAATAGCCCCCACCCTGTAGCTGGGCGCCCTTCACAATTCATGCAAAAAGAAGGGAAACAAAATGGATTTCAGGAAGTCGTGTCTCTCTGTCCTGGCGTTTGCAGCCATCGTCGCGATTGGTTCCGCCTCCGCCGCCAACTGCACGAATGCCAGCCTCAATGGGGTGTGGGGAGTTCTTGACGCGGGGTCCAATAACGGACAACCGGAGGCCACTCTAACTCAGCTCACCTTCGATGGTGCCGGGCACCTCAGCGGAACCGTCACAAACAGCACCGACGGGACCATCACCACGGGCAAAGTCGCCGGCAGCTATTCCGTCAACAAGAATTGCAGCGGAAGCCTGTTTGTGAATTTGCCAGGGAACAAGACAGCCAACTCCAACTTCGCCCTGGACAATTCCAAGAAGGGTGCACAAATAATCCGCACCGATACCGGACTGGTGAAGACCGGCACTGCCTTCGAAAAAGGAGCATCCGTCTGCGCCACCATCGGGAAGAAGGCAACCTTCGCGGGGACTCTGAGTGGCACGATCACCGGCTTCGGCCAGATTGCGGGCGGGGGCCAGGTGATTTTCGACGGCAAGGGCAATATTTCCGGAATGGTAACGTTCAGCATGGGAGGCGGGATTTCCAACGCCCCAATTGTGGGAACCTATACTGAAAATGCCGACTGCACGGGAACGGCCGAGTTTACGCCTCAGGGATTTACGACGGCGAACTTCAATCTAGTGGTGGTCGACGCCGGGAAAGAGATTTTCATCGTCGAAACCGACGCCAACACCACTGTCTCCGGGACGCTGCAGAAGTAAAGATGATGGCAACCTGAACCCGCGAGCCCTGAAAAGACTAGATAACCATGCTAATTCGCAACTGACAAAGGGGCCCCATCCTAGAATCGCACTTTCTGCGATTTTAGGGTGGGAGCCGCGGAAGCGTGCTTCGAACACGGCCAGCCTGCTGCCCCGTCTTATATACGCGTTTCTTTGCGACGTTGACGGAGAACTTACCTTAAGAAATCCCGCTCCCAAGTTCCGCCAGCAGCTTTTCCGCGGCTTCACCCGGGTCTTGTCCGGCGAAGTTCTCTTCCAGAACAGTGACTCTAACTTGGGGATCGATCTCTTCCAGCATCGCTTTGGTTGACTTGCCGTAAACCGTTTGCAGCTTCGCGCTCAGAATTACCTGCTTGGCTTTGGTCGCTTTCAGCAGAATCCGGGCATCGTCGATGCTCATCGTGGTTAGCGCGTTGTAGCCTGCGCTGCACAGGACTTCGCGCAGGAAGGTGCAGACGTCATTGGATTCGTAGACGCAAAGAATTCTGGGGCGGGCGTCTCCGGCGAGACCCTTTGAATAGCGCGAGCCCAGATAGGCAGCGGTGATCGCTTCTTCAACGACTTCGTAGATTTCGAATTGTTTTACGAGGCCCGTCATTTCGAGCGTTTTGCGGGTCCGCGGGCAGACACCACTTAGTTTCAGGTCTCCGCCTTTGGCGCGAGCGGATTGCATGAGGCGGACGAGCGCGCCCAATCCGCTGGAGTCGACGAAATCGACTTGATCAAGCTGAAGGACTACGTCTCCATATTTGACGATGGAATCGCCGATGGAAGAGTGCAGCGTGAAAACTTCATTGCCGGCAACGATGCGGCCTTGGCACTGAACGATGAGGACGTCGCCTACGGGACGGCTCTCGAGACGGAGTTGCATGGGGGCCCTTTCCAGAGGAGCTTGCTGGCTCCGGAAGTTTACACCGGATTGGCTTGCGGGAGCGCAGCTTTCGGCGCTCAGGAAGAAGTTTTTTCTCCATGGCAACAGGGGAACCCTTGCACCACTAAGGCGATAAAGTATCAGGAAGACTTCTCATCAGGCTCTTCCCCGAGGTCGACTTCATGGGTTTGTGCCTGCGTACCTTTTATCGTTTTTGGTTAGTTTTGGGGTAGCCTATGTGCATCGGTTGAGAGCAGAATTGTTTTTGGATTACGGCATGCTGCCGCGATCATTGTCAGGACCGTGTGCAGTTCGCGTGATCCGGTGTGGGATCGCTCCTTGGCTAACAGTGGCGCCACGTTGTCTGCGGGGGAAGTGGTTGGGAATTACAAGATCCTCGGCCTGATTGGGGCTGGCGGGATGGGGGTCGTGTATCGCGCGCTCGACACCAAGCTCGAGCGCACTGTCGCGCTGAAGTTCCTTCCTGAAAATCTGGTGGCGAACGTGCAAGATCGTGAGCGGGTGCTGCGCGAGGCGCGCACGGCATCGTCGCTCGACCATCCGAATATCGGCGTGATTCATGGATTCGAAGAGATGCCGAGCGGGCGCGTCTTTATCGTGATGGCGTATTACGAGGGCGAGACGCTGGCGCACAAGATTTTGCGAGGGCCGCTGGCTCTGGGAGATGTGGTCGAGATAGCGGTTCAGATTGCGGAGGGATTGGGTGCGGCTCATGCGGGCGCGATCGTGCACCGCGATGTGAAGCCTTCGAATGTGATCATCACGCAGAAGGGCGTGGCGAAGATTGTGGACTTTGGGCTGGCGCGGTTGGCCTCGGCGACGGGAAGCACGCAGAGCATTTCGACGGCAGGAACGATTGGGTACATGTCACCCGAGCAGACGATGGGACGGGTGGCGGACCAGCGCGCAGACATCTGGGCGCTGGGCATCATTTTGGCCGAGATGGTGACGGGGAAAAATCCGTTTCACCGGGACACGCCGGCGGCAACTATTTTCGCGATTTTGAATGAGGCGCCCGGGCCGCTGGATGAAGCAGTGGTGCCGATCGAGCTGCTGCACATTGTTTACCGGGCGCTGTCTAAGGAACCGGCAACTCGGTATGCGACTTGCCGCGAGATGCTGGCAGATTTGCGGGAGTTTCGCGGACATCTGGATCCGGAGGTGGCGGCGAGCTCACTGGGAGCACATTCCACGGGACCGGCGTCGCGCCCTTCGACTGGGTCGGGGATACGTACGCCAACGCGCCCGTCTTCTTTGCGGCAGTCTTCTCTCCGCAATTCGGGGCTCTCAGCGAAGGATTTGCGCGCGCAGATTGAACAGGCTTCACGGCCGCTTTGGGGAAATGCAGTTCCGGCCGGTCCGCGCTGGGGGCGATGGCTGGCTGGAATGGGGGTTGTGGTCATTTTGCTGGCTCTCGTTTCGTTTTTGCCACCGGTGCGGGAACGGGTTTCGGGGTGGTTCGTGCGGCCGGTGGATCACATTGCGGTGCTGCCGTTTGAGAATGTAGGAAATGATCCGGCGAATGAGGCAGTGTCGGCGGGACTGATGGATAGCCTGGCGTCACGCTTGACGAACCTGGAGGTTGGCAAGGAGTCGCTTTGGGTGGTACCGACGAGCGAGGTACGGAGGCAGAGGATCAGCGATCCGAAGAGCGCGCTTCGCGAACTGGGGGCAACCGTTGCCGTGCAGGGAAGCTTGCAGCGCGACGGGCAGACCATCCGGATGACAGTAAATCTGATCAACACCAGAAACCTGCGACAGATAGGGTCAGTGCGCCTGGAGGATCGCGCGGGGGATTTTTCGACACTGGAAGATGAGGCAGTGGCACGCATGGCGAAACTGATGAAGATCGAGGTGACGCCGGAGATGCTGCGTGCTTCCGGGGGCGCAGTCAATGCGGGCGCCTACGAGCTGTATTTGAAAGCGCTCGGCTTCACGCAGAGGTACGACAAGCCTGGAAATCTTGATCTGGCGATCAACGCGCTAAATGATGCGGTGAAAGCCGATCCGAGATTTGCCTTGGGCTTTGCCCAACTTGGTGATGCCTACCGTTTGAAATACCGGCTCGATAAAGACAAGAAATGGATCGATCAGGCCCTGGCGAATTGCGAGAAGGCGCAGCAACTCGATGATCGCTTGCCCGCGGTCTATGTGACGCTCGGAAAAATCCACGGCTACACGGGGAAATACGATCTCGCCTTGCAGGAGTATCAGCGTGCGCTGCAACTTGATCCGCGGAACGCCGACGCGATCATCGGACTCGCCAGCTCCTACGACAGCTCGGGACGCCTCGCCGACGCCGAGGCCGCCTTCAAGAAGGCTATCGCCCTTCGTCCCGACTCCTGGGACGGTTATAACTCCTATGCGGCTTTCTTGAACGAACATGGGCGCTATGAAGAAGCGGTTGCGCAGTTTCGTCACGCCATCCAACTTACTCCGGATAATGCGGCGCTCTATCTCAATTTGGGTGCGGCTTACAGCGACATGGGAGACAAATATTATCCCGATGCCGAGCGTATGCTGCAGAAGTCGATAGCTCTACAGCCGAGCTACGGCGCCTATACAAACCTAGGATACCTTTACAACGAGCAGCACAAGTACGCCGAAGGAGCTATCGCGACGGAGAAGGCTCTGCAACTGAACGACAAAGATTACATGGTCTGGGAGAACCTGGCGGTCGCCTACACCGGGCTGAAAGACAAGGAAAGAGCGAACCGCGCTCGTGACAGCGAGGCTCCCCTCCTCGAACACGCGGCTCTCGACAACCCGCGCGACGCCATGGTGCAGTCCTACCTGGGACTGCTGTATGCCAAGAAAAATCTTCGCGAAAAGGCTATTCCGCACATACAATCGTCTCTTGCGCTTTCGCCGGACGACGCTAACGTTCTTGAGAATGCGGGCGAAGCGTACGAACACCTGGGTGATCGCGCCCAGGCGATACGGTACATCGAGCGAAGCCTGCAAAAGGGCTATGACCTATCGGCCCTGAAGAACACACCGGACCTGCAAAGCTTACTCTCAGATCCGAATTTTCGGCCTAGCGGGAAGTAACAAATTCAATCTCGACAAAAGGAGCCAGCCATGGCAGCGCGCAACTTTCCAATACCGGATGTAGCGACTCACAGAATTACCGTTGGCGGTCAATTCGTCACCTCTCCTCAGGGAATCGTGGTCGGATATGGAGATACGGTGAACTTTCAGAACACTTCGGGGTCCGACATCACGATTCAATTCTTATCCAATGCGCCGGGGGGAGCGGTCTATCCCAACATGAACCTGGCTGTTCCCAACGGAAACACGGTTGGCTTCCAGGTGCCCTCAGTCGATTGCGCCGCGAACTATAACGTTGTGGTGAATGGCGGCGTAGTGAACACGGATCCCTATGTGATCCAGGTGGGCAACGGCCCAATGTACGTACTCGTCACCGGAACCGTTGTCTCTCCGAATTTCAACCCTGGAACGGTGGCGGTCCCTCTCGGAAATGCCGCGACGGGCATGGGTACCCTGCAAATGAAATCAGACTTGCCCAACAATGTCCCGATTTACTGGGTCACTGACCCTTTTAATCCCGGCATCAACCAACCAGGTCCTGCTCAACCGGTTAAAGGAGGAACGACCGCCGGAGAATACGACTACTCCACCACCCCGTCACCGCTTCTGCGCGCAGGCGGCGGCAAAGTGATCATCCAAAACTAGCGGCGCGAGTCCACGGGCCGCGAGCCAGCGGTCGACATGGGCGCAGCCTAAACTGCTGCGCCCTTTTCTTCTTTCCCGCTCATTCCAGACTGAATCGCTGCAAGTGGTTGAATTTAGCCGCGATGGTTGATATCAGCCACCCTGGTTCCCGAAACTTTTTTTGGACTTCCGCGTTCAAATGTGTAGGCGTTTCAGAAGAGATGAAAAAGGCTGAAAGCCTCCCGACCTCGCGATTGGTGGTTTGAGGAAGCGGGGTCCTGAACAAGGGGGTTTACTATGAAGTACCTAAAATACTTGGCGATGTTGACGGTGTTGATGGTGCCGCTGGCGGTGACGCAGCCTGCGCACGCCGCAGTGGGAGTTGGGATCGGGATCGGAATTGGACCCGGGTATGTGGGAGGACCTCCGGTTTGCGAGTATGGCTACTATCCTTATTATCCGTATGCGTGTGCGCCCTACGGATATTACGGGCCGACCTGGTTCGTAAATGGAATCTTCATCGGCGCAGGCCCCTGGTATCACGGATGGGGCCGGCCGTTTTATCCCGGCTACGGCTACTATCGCGGACCGATTGCGCGCGGATATGTCGGCCACGGATATGTGGGGCGCGGATTTGAACATGGCCCGGTACGCGGCTATCATGGCCCCGCGCCACGGGTTGGCGGCGGAGGCCGCGAAGGCGGCGGGTTCCACGGGTCGAATGGATTCCACGGTGGACGCCGGTAACAGGAAGCGAGATTCAATTAAGGGGTCGGGAAAAGATTGCGGTTAGATCGAAGGCTGGCAGCGATTCGCTGCCGGCCTTTTTTGCGTTCCCCAAGCAAATCCTAGATCACGGGGCGCGCGGAAGACATGGCGGAGACCTCAGTGTACGTCGACTCCCCGTCTGCAATCCTCTATGGGCTGACCCCGCCGGAGTGGCAGTCGCTGCAGTTGACGGCGGTCATATCGCCGAGGTCAACCGGATGTTTGAAGTCCGCCCCCGGTGCCGCGGCAACGTTAACCGTGTTCTCCTGCTGGCTGAAAACGGTGTGGCAGGTATTGCAGGCCTTCGGAATTACCTTCCCTTCCGGACTTACGTGCTGACCGTCATGGCAGCGGAAGCAGCCGTTGAAGTAGAGATGGCCGATATTATTGGGATGCGTGCGCCAGTCCAGTTTCATTTCGGGGAAGAAGGTGAGCTTGTAGATGCGCTGGAGTTCGCCGACTGCGCTCCGAATCTCAGGCTGCTTGCTCTTGGCGACGTCGGGATACTTGGCGGAGTAAAAGTCCTCGATAGTTTTGGCAATGCCTTGCATGGCCGCTTCCGTGTCTTTGTAGCTGCCCGTTAGAGCGGTGACCGACTGCTGCTTGAGAAAAGGCAGGGTGATGTCGAGGCGGTGAGCAGCGAAGGAGCGATCCACGGAGGTGTCGGGCGGAACATAGATGTGGGTCGGCCGGTTGTGGCAGTCAATGCAGTCCATGCGGCGCTTGGGGGCGCTGGCGATCTGGTCTTTGCTCAGTTTTGAGTCTTTGGCGAAGTATTCCGTCACGCGGCCTTGCATGTCCCGGACGTGAATGTAGGCGATGTTCTGGCGCTCCTCGTCGGTGGCGAGGTAGGTGATTTGATTGGAGATGTTCATGTGCCAGTGAATGCCTTCGGGCTCACCCGTCGTGGGGTCGCCGCCGCCGGTGCTGATCAGGAGGCGAATCTGGCGAGGGGTGTTTTTTTCGTCGCTGGCATAGTGATTAAAGACTTTGAGTTGCGCGCCGTAGAATTTTTTGGGCCAGTGGCAGGTCTCACAGGTATCGGAGGCGGGGCGCAGATTGTGGACCGGCGTTGGAATCGGGCGCGGAAAAGTGTTAAGAGCGGTCTTGAAAACCTGGCGCGCGCCCGAAAGTTTTGACTTAACGTACCAGGTAGCTCCTGCTCCGACGTGGCAATCGACGCAAGCTACGCGAGCATGTGGAGATTGCTGATAGGCGGTGAATTCGGGCGCCATGACCGAGTGACAGAGTTGTCCGCAAAAGCCGACCGAGTCGGTGAAGGTGTAGGCCTTATAGCTGCCAATCACACTCATTCCTACGAAGACAATGACGAAGGTCAGGAAAAGAGCAACCGCACCCCGCTGCGATGGGTCGGAGAAATCGAGCCGAAGATACGGAGGCGCTCCGGTGGAGGCAAGCCGTTTGCGGCGGGTGTACAAGCCTCCGATGATGGCAAGGATCAGGCCAAGCGCGAGAAATGCCGGCGCCACCATGTAAGCGAGAATGCCGACATAGGGACTGGAGCGTTCGGAGGTTAGGTCGATAAAGAACAGGAACAGGATGTTCCCGAGGGCGACTACCGCCAAAGCCATTCCGATGATTGAAACCGGATTTGCCAGGAATTCGCGAATGCGGCCTACTCCGCTGGGAGCGGCGCTTGAAGATTCAGCCATAATCGAATGGGACCTCCGGAGGAAAGCAAAGTCTATATCAGATACCGTTGTTGCCAGAGTTCAAACGCTGAAGGTTGCGGCCCCCCATTCGCTTCCACCCGGGATCGCGGGTGGTCCGAGGACTGGGCGGGCCCTGTCTTCATGCGACCTTTATTCGTGTGTAACAGTCTCGGACTCCTCGCATTCCGCCGAGGCGCCGTGGTTCCCTTCTTCAGCACGGGCGGCGGCTAACAGAGTTTCTCCGTCCAAGCCGTGCTCCTCTTCGTAGTGGTGCGCGGACATTTTGCCGTCCCACCATGCCCAATTCATCGGATACGCGTCGGGATCCAGGAAGATCTGGTAGAAATGCCAGACGATAATGGCCAGAGTCGCGAGGATCGCTTCGTAGAAGTGAATCGAGGTGGCTACATCGAGCCACCAGCGCGCAAACAAATGGCCGACTGTGACCTTGGCCCAGAGTGCAATGCCGGTGGCGGCCATCACGAAGACTCCCCAGACTAACGCCCAGTATTCGGCTTTCTCAGCGTAGGTGAAGCGCTTGAATTCGGGTTTCTTGCCGCCGAGTCCGAGATAGTAGCGCATTACAGCGACTAGATCGAAAGCGTCTTTCGGTTCGGGCAAAAGGTCGAGAACGAGTTTGCGGCCATCTCGCGTGAACATCGCGTAGACGATGTGGTAGACGCCGGCTCCGATCATGACGACCCCGGCGATCCGGTGCACGATGCCTCGCACACGCTCACCCATGCCCGGGATCATGGAGAGAAACGAGTCGGGATATTTGAGGGCGAAGCCCGTAATAACTAGCGTGAAGAAAGAGAGCAATAGCGTAAGGTGCTGCCAGCGCTGGTTGTCCGTCATGCGGGTTACAGTGCGGGGATAGGCATCGCGGTGAATGATGGCTTTGCGGCGCCAGATGATGAGGTTGTGGAGCACCATGCCTCCGATGACACCAAAGATCATCAGGAGATAAAAGCCGCGAATGAAGCGCACGGCCTTGCTCCCGATGTCGGCGGAGAGCGGAGCGTCGACGTGAACTTTGCCAAGGGTGAATTTTTCGGAGACCCCGGGGTGACACTGTCCACAGGTCTTGATGAGGTTGGCGCGGTTGATCGTGGAGCGCGTGTCGCTCGAGGGCAGAATGTTGTGGACGCCATGGCAACTAGCGCAATTAGCGACAATCTGCGAGCCGCGCTTGGAGGCGAGTCCGTGATAGCTGGCCAAATAGGTGGAGGCGCGAGAACCTTCGACACCAAGCTCCTGCGAGAGACGCACACCTTCGTGGCAGCGAGCACACGTAACCTGGGCGAGGTTCGCTGCGTTGACTGAGGAATTCGGATCAAGATGCGACTTGATGGAGTGGATGCCGTGGCAGTCTGTGCAGACGGGCGCCAGCGAATTGCCCCGCGCGATAGCCTGTCCGTGAATACTCTGCATGAACTGTTCTTTGACGGGACCGTGACACTTGGCGCAGGTAGCAGGAACATTGAACTTGAAGATCGGGGACTTGGTGTCGGTCGCGGCGAGAATTTCGTGCGTGCCGTGACAGTCGGTGCAGACGGCGGCTTTTTCCGAGCCGGAGGCTACGGCGCGTCCGTGAACGCTTTGCTCGTAGGAGAGGAACTGGGCGTTGCTGTGGCCACTCGGCTCCATGACGAACTTCTGGCCATGGCACGTTCCGCAGGTGGCTGGGATGTTTAGATGGTTCACACGTGATTTCGGGTCGGCGGCGGGGAGGAGTTCGTGCGGGCTGCCGTGACAGTCGGTGCAGGTAGCGGCCTTCGAGTCGCCGGCGGCGATGGCCTTCGCATGGAAGCTGCGGTCGTATTGCGCCTGCTCGTCGGCATGACAGGTCGAGCAATTGACCTTGGCAGGCGTCGTTTCGTGTGGTGAAGATTTCAGATCGGTATGGCAGTCGACGCAGCTGAACATGCTGCCGTGAATCGAGGCCTTGAACTTGTCGGAGTCGACGTGAAGACTGACGGTTTTGCCGTTCCGCTCTGTGGAAAGTCCGCTGTCGCCGTGGCAGACGAGACAATCTTCGTTGGTAGGCTTCGGAGACTTTGGGGAGGCCTTTGTTCCGGCAGCAGCGTTGATGTTGAAAGTAAGAATGATGAGTAGGAAAAAGAACGGGTATGAAGGGACCTTCGCCCGGCACTGTGGCCAGCGCTGAGAGGTCGCGGATATTCGCCTTGCTAGCATTGCCACACCGCCTCCTGGCGGACTGATTCGACTGCAGTTTCATTGTGGAGGGGGATGAACATGGAGGCAGTGAGAGTGCGCACGGGCGCCTGTGACAGATGTCACAGAGCAAGGGTTTGGGCAAACCAGCCGCTGGAGAACGATAGGGCAAAGAACCAGTCGGCGAGGGTGGGAGGCGTGTCTCTACCCGGGTTTGTGGTCCAGCGGGCCTTTTGGGGGCGGCCAGAGACGGGGCAAGCCCCGTCTCTACGCGGAGTCTCTTCTAATGGCTAGCGATGCAGCGACCGCCTCAGAAGGCATATTTCAGGGCTACTGTAACGTCGTTGGCATGGAAGTAGCGCGGCATAGTTGGCCCGACTACATCGCTTTCGCCGTACTGGTAGTAATTCCAACCCAAGCGCCATACGAAGTCACGCGCAATATCGACATCGACATCGGCGATAGGCTGCTGATAGGCGCTGGCAATCGGGCCTTGCGGTTGGAGGATGTTGAACTGGGGGGTCGATCCGCCCACGCTGGTGATGCTGTAGCCGAACCGGGTGGTGACGCGCGGCGCGGGCTTGAACATCAGAGCGGTCATGCCATAGTGGGTCGTGCTTTCATATGTACCGTTGGTGAGAAGAGGATTCGCGGGATCGTTGGCGGCGCAACTTCCGGCGTTTGCGACCACCGGCAGGATGACTCCTGTCGGCGGCGTGTCGTTGAAGCAGATCAGCGCGTTCTGTTGAAAGCCGAGGTAGTTGTAAGCCAGGTCGGCCCCGATGCGGCGATGCGGGTTGAGGTCGGCGTTGAAGCCGAAGTTATTGGCGTGGCCGTGGAAATTGACCTGGGGATCGTCATTGGATTGGCCGCGGAGGTTCATCGAGGCTCCGAGAACCGCCCATGGACGCGGAGTAAACGTGCCGCCCGCGCGATAACGGGATTCCTTGCGCGGACTGATACGGGTGAGCGAGAAGTTGGCGTAGGACTGTTCAGCGTCAAAATTGGCGCGCAGCTTGGAGGAGGGCCGGAAGGAAGCGCCGGCCAGGAGTGAATGCTTCTCGATCTCGAAGGCGTCCGCCGAGTTGGCGGCGATGCTGACCGTACACACGCCATTCGCTACCACGCCTCCGGCGCAGGCGCCACGAGTGGCGAGGGTGGGATAGAAAGTTTCGAACAAGAGATCGTCGAAGTTGCTGTCGATGCTCCGACGATCGTAGCCATAGCCGAGGCGCGCGCCGAACTTCCGGGTGATGTCGTATTGCAACTGGACGGTATTCGTCTTCTCGTCCTGCTTGAAAAAGCTCGAATGCGTCTGCACCGTTACGTCGGCGGCCGAGCCCGAGACGTGCTGGGGGCAAGTCGCCGCTGTATAGGGCGCGGGACAGGTGGATGGATCGAAAACATTCGGAGTGGTCAGCAGATTGGCGGCGAACAGGCTGTTGTTGAGGGAATCGAGGGCGCCCGGCAAGCGGAAATTGTTGAAACGGAATTTGTCGACGAGGCGGAGACGGTCGGTAAGGTTGAGTACGACGCCGAAGTCGGCGAGTGCGGCCACCCGGCTCACGAGAACCGAATCCCCGGTGACAGAGTCGCGAATACTATTGCGGCCGAGGCCGTCAAACGATTCCAGGTAGGCGGGCATTTTCAACTCGCCCGAGGTGTAACTGACGCTGCCGGTAATGTCGAGGCGTCGCAGGTAGTTGCTGCGCAGGCTCAGCTGCTCGGTTGGAAAGCTGGTGCGCGTGCGCTCCGAGCGGTTATAGGAAAAATAAGCGGAGCAGGTGGGAGTGACAAAGGCACCGGTCAGCGGTTTAGAGCAGGGCTGGCTGGAGACGGTATTGAAGGGCAGACCGAGGTCCACCGGAACTCCACTGGAAACCTGATAGGGCGTGCTGTTGAGCTCCTGAAAATTGTCTCCCTTGTAGTAGTTCAGAGTCTGGTCATAACTGAGGACGGTGCGCGCCATGGGCCTAAAGTCGACTCCCATCCGCCAGAGGTTGGAGGTGGTATTCCAGGGCTGAAGGAGAAGGGCGTCGGTGCCTTCGTGGACGCTGGTCCAGGAATTGCCCGTCATGTTGTAGTGGGAAAAGCCGGCGCGAAAACTGATCATCGAATGGGGCAGCACGGTGAGGTCGAAATCGCTCATGCGGCGGCGAGTCTCAAATTCGTGAGGCGAGTCGTTGACGGTAACGGCAGGCGAGGAGCTAGCCGGGTTGAGGGGGTTGGCGAGCAGGTCGTAGTCGAAGAAATTCTGGTCGCGGCGGAAGCTGGCGCGGAAATCGTACCAATGATCCTTGGAGACACGAGCCCGCAGGTAGTTATTGGGATCTCCGCCCCATCCGACGCTATTGACGAAAAGATCGTCGAAAAGAGTCCCGTGGCGATCGACGGACTGCATGGAGAAACTCTGGTCGAAGAGACGGGGCCCCTCGTGCTCGTTGACGATCGTGTCAAACATCGCCTCGCTGCCGGTGGCGTCGCCAGCGCGGTAGCCAAACTCAATCGACTGGTGGACGCGGTACTGCTGGTAGGTAACCTCCGGCGCCTGGCTGGAGGAAGAGGAGTTGGACTGCGCCCAAGCCCCTGGCAGTACGAGAAGAATGACGAGGAGAAACCCGTATTTATGAGTCACAATCTGCCTCCGCGACAAAAAAGAAATCGAAACGAATTACGATGCTCGTGAAGCTTGCTCTCTGGCTCGCAGCCGATTAGTTCACTACTTATCGACGTGTTGCTCATCTGCGCAGTGCCCATGGTGGTCTCCCGGCGACCCGGCCTCACTTCAAGAAAGCGGTGTCGGCATTGGAGCCGTGAATGGCGGCATGGCACATGGTGCAGGCCTGATACTTCTGGGACTGGTTATGAGCCGGCCCCGAGGGACCGAGTCCCGGATAGGAATGGCACTGCAGGCAAGTCAGGTTGACTTCGCTCAGGCGCAACAGGCGCGGATTGGTGGACCCGTGCGGGGTGTGGCAACTGGAGCAGCCTTCGGTCTTAACCGGCACGTGCTCATAGACAAAGGGTCCTTGCTTTTCTGCATGGCAGCGGAAACAGGCGGCATCGCCGCCGGCCGTTTCGCGAACCTGCCGCAGGGACGAAGCGCCGTGCGCACTATGGCAATCGCTGCACTCGACGAGGCCTTCATTGACGCGATGGTGATAGGGGCGGGCAAACTCAGCGCGCTCGTTGGCATGGCAGGAGTAGCAAAGTTCAGGCTGTTTCTTGACGAGCAGATGCTCTGGCTCGGCGGCATGGTGCGGGCTGTGACAGTCGACGCAGCCAACCTGATTACCCGCATGCGCCGAACTTCCGGCAAAATGCTGGGCTTTCGAATCGCCGTGGCACTCGAGACAACGGCGGCTCGATTCGGCGCGCGCGAGGCCGGCAAAACTCACGATCTTGCTTTTGTCGCCGCCGCCCGCCACGTGCTCGCTGCCCGGACCGTGGCAGGACTCGCAACCATGCCCTTTCTTGACGGTCTGAAAGTGGGGAGTGCGTTCGAATTGTTCGCGGTACACAGCCTCATGGCAAGTGAGGCAGGTTTCCGAACCGACATATTCCGAGACCGGAGCCGCGGGATTCGCCGGCTTGCCGGGTACCGAGGATTTGTCGGCGGCGTGCAGCAGCAAGGCCAGAGCGGGAACCAGCAAAATTGCGCCAGACCAAAAAGAAGCTTTCATGAATGCGTTCTCCTGTATGCGCCAATCATCCGAGGCACAATCGTCCGCCATGCAGCGGACGGGCGACCACCATCACACTTTCGGATTAAATTGCGCCGGACTCAAGTATGCGAAGAGGCATATCCCCTTGGCCGGGTAACGTAAGGACGACGTTGTATGGACGATTTGGCGGCAGCGGGCGCGCTTGTTCGCCAGCCTCGATGCTCGAACACGGCTGGATTAAAGACGGGTGCGCCGGTCCCGGTGTGCTTGGCTAGGCGGTATGGCTGTGGCGGGTGCGGGTAAGTCCGACGGCACGGACGCGGCCATATGCCTGGTGCAGGTCTTCGCTAAGGAGACCGACCACTTGCATACAGGTTTCGGCGTGCTGGCGGAGGAACTTGAGCAGGTCGTGCCGTCGGATTTGGGCGACTTGCACCGAATCCATAACCTCGGCCGTTACCTCATAGGATCTGCCGGAAAGAACTGCGCTCAGGCCAAGCACCTCTCCTGGAGTGGCGATGCGCAGAGTCATGCGGCGTCCACTTTCAGTGCAAACGGTGAGTCGCACGCGTCCCTCACAGAGCAGAAAAACGCTGCGGGCGGCATGGCCTTCACGAAACAAGATGGTACCGCGGGCCCAGGATTCGAGCGACTTGATCTGATCAAATTCCCGAAAGGCATCGGGCTCGAGGTCGCAAAAAAGGCGATCGGCGCGCTGGGAGCAGTCAAGGCAGCTCTGAGACATAAAGATTCGGCTCCTTAACTGTTGATACGCGGTTGGGACAACAGAAACAGTGACTCTAATCACCCAAAATGGTGACCGTTCGCACGGGGCAAGACATCCGCAGGGATTGCAAGGATGAAGGATGCGGTTCCCAAGTTTGGCCGCCCAAGTGCATGTCCTGGAACACGGTTCACAGATGGCCCAAGGCCGGACACGCCCGTCTCAGTTTGGGCTAGGGATCCTTCGACTCAGTTCGGCGAGCGCCTCGTTCCGCCCGGTATGACATTGCAAGCGCACTAGCTTTTATCCGGTGGTTGCGAGAGAGCGCAATGCCGCCTTGTTGCGAATGACCAACGTGGAACCTTTGGACTGGAGTATCTGGCGCTTCTTGAGATCAGCGAAGAGACGTGTCACGGTCTCGCGCGAGGTCCCGATCATCTGGGCGATCTCCTCATGGGTGAGAGCGAGCTTGAGGCGCGGCTCCGGCTTCTGGGACTCGCCGTTGCGGCTGCTCCATTCGATGAGAAGGCGGGCAAGCTTTTCGGCGGCAGAGTGCGAGAGGCCAAGCGAGCGGACCTCGTGGCAAGCAACATTGTATTTCTCGCTCAACTGCTCGGCCACTTTGAAGCAGGCCTCGCTGTGCTCCTTGAGAAAGTGCAGGAAGTCTTCGCGCTTAACGAAGTTGACCTGGCAGGGGTCGATGGTTTCTGCTGTGAGTTCATAAGTCTTGCCGGAGACGGCGGCGCTAAGGCCAAGGACTTCGCCGGGCTCGGCAATTTTGAGGATGAGAGTTTTGCCGTCACTAGCGCAGATGGAGAGTTTGACGCGTCCTTTGCAAAGGACGAAGATGCCGCGCGGCGCCTGGCCTTCGACAAACAGGACTGCCCCCTTGGGATAGGCGGTAGCGTATTTGATGCTTTCGAAGGACTGCAGAGCGGCGGTCGGCAGATCGCAAAAAAGCCGATCGGTACGCATCTTGCAAGTCAGGCAGCTTTCGATAATGTCCATTCCGTACGGTGAGAGCATTTCGCACCCCTTTGCGATCACGCGGGCATGCAAGGGCCATGGCGCGGGCTTCGCTGTGACAGATATCACGCATTCAGTGTGCGTCCGGAGTTAACTCGCAGCGGTGATAGGTGGCACAAGTTGATGTGATGTTGATCACAGGTGGGTAACCGGCATGAGCCGTGACCGTTCCGGGCGCGGTTGCCGGGGGAAATCTCGTGTTTTCGTGAAAGACCGCGTTTTCACCACAGAGGCACAGACACGGAGAACCGACCTGCCGGCGGTGAAACCTCGCCTTCCGGAATCTCCAAAATCCATGTCTCACATTGTCTCTTTGTTCTGTGACTCTTGGGTGCGTGGATGCCAGGCAGGTTCACCAGCACTGCTATTTGCTGGAATTGACGCGGGTTTCAGGGCATACTACTTAAATAGTCCCCCGAAAATCCATCGCTCTTCGAGGACATTTTTGTGCCCAGGCTGCACGACGAAAAGCTGCACGATGAAGGCGAGTCCGCGATCCAGGTGCGGACCACAAGTCTGGAGCGCGGAGATTTAGAGCAGGCCCGGCAGGCCGGTGTTTCTTCGTCGGCTGCGGCAGACGTCGAGGCGCAGCGCAAGCGTATGCTGATTGCGCTTGGGATTCTGCTGGTAGCGCTGGGGGCGGTGATCGCCAAGGACTGGGATTTCTGGTTTCCTCCCAAGGCGGAATCGGCCGAAGCGATCGCGCTGAGAAAGGCGAAGGCAATATCGGAGGCTCCGAGCACGCCCGCGCCAGCGATCCATGAAAAGAAGCCATCCAAGACAGAGGAGAACCCGGCTTCTCCGATCACCGCGACAACCGAGCGGGCTGCGTTACCGCCGTTGGAGATTGAAGTGGTCGCCGGAAACCGGAGTGTAAGCGTTCCCGGCAAGAACCCGGCAATTCATGTGGACGTTGGGTCAGGAGTGGGGTCGGGCGCTGGGGTGACGGCGCCTCCCGGGGTGCAGATTACGCGGCAGGCAGCACAGAATGTGACGGTGAGTGTGCCTCCGGACTATCCGCTGTTGGCGCGCCAGATGAAGGTGCAAGGCGCGGTAAGCCTGCAGGCGTTGATTGCGCGCGATGGAACGATTCAGGAACTGCAGATTTTGAGCGGCCCTGAGATTCTGGCGACGGCAGCGCGCGAGGCCGTGAAGCAGTGGCACTTCAAACCTTATCTGCAAAATGGACAACCAGTCGAGACGCAGGCGCGCATCACCGTGAATTTCACCATTTCGACCAATTAGCGGCCAAGCGCTGGCTTCGAGCTAACCTATTCGGCGGAAGCTTTTTTCCGGGAAAGACTGCGGCAATCTGAATTGATCCTATGCACTGCGGGCCTGGTTGATGGTCGACCGTGAGCTTGTCTCTGCCGGCTCCTGGCTCAGTGCTTGTAGCTCAAAATTAAACGGGCGCCCTGGATTCTTGCGAATCCAGGACGCCCGGGCAGCCCTCCCCCAGAACTGCTCAACGCCAATGTAAAACTGATGCGCCATTTTCGCAAATAGCCCGCGGGTGCCAGCAGATTCCACGAAAGTGCCAGCGAGGTAGTTCTGCTTACATTGCACCGCTTTCTGGGCTAGTAACTGCGCGCCCAGAGGCGGATGCGCTCCAGATAATTGGGCCAGGCGGCGGCTACCGGCGGCGAGTATTCTTCACCAAGGGCGAAGTTCTGGCCAGTCAGTGTGAGCAGCCAGGCATCCGGCTCGGCGTGAAAGTAGCGCATGGCCAGTTCGAGCAAAGAGGAAGGCGTAACCGTGTGGGTCAAAGCGCTGGGCTGGAAATACGGGTCGCGCAGAATTCCTTCGATGCGAATTTCTCCCGGCACACCGTCATGAGAAGCGTCGAGAAACAATACGTGGGAAACACGGGATATATAGTCCGCTAACTCGGGAGTAAGTTGCGAAACGGCCAGGATAGAGGTGTTAGACCCAGAAAGTTCGGATTCGAGGACAACGGCGGCCTGATAACCGGCGGCGTCGTCGGAGCGCAGTGGATTGCCGAAGCCGAGAATCAGAGAGGACATGGGATTCCAATGTCAGTCGGGGGCGAAGTCTGTATTCTGCTGCCCGGCGGCTGGGACTTTCAAGGGAAAACTCCCGCGAATGAGAAGGCGCTGCGATCGACGGCGGGAAGTTGGCCACCGGGTCGCCCGGCGATTTCAAATTGCGCATCGACGTAGACCCGCTGCCAGCCCATTTCGTAGAGCGATGGGAGGACAGGCGAAGTTCTGGGCGCAAGCACCAGGTCGGTGGCGTAGGCATCTAGGGTTTCACGCCAATTGTCATGCGTGCCCTGATCCGCCTCATAGAAGCGAAATACACGTTCGACCCAGCCGTTTGGGTAGGCCACCTCATATCGGCTATCGACGGACACTTTGGCGGCGGGATATAGCTTCCACGAAACGTACGAGCCGATGCGGAATGGAACCATGATGTTGCCGTGAAACTGGTACGCGGTCATGTAGTCAACCGCACCGACGGGATACGATGGTTCTCCCGCAACCTGTGGGACTTCGGCTCTCCAAAATCTCTGGCGAATTGCTGCGGACAAACACACGACAACCAGCGTGCTCCAGGCGAGGATGAGGAAGAGACGGCGTTTTTGCGCAAATCGCCGGAGCCAGTCGGCGGCGAGTGTTCTCTGAAGATACGCTGGGACGTAGCTGAGCCATGTGATGGCAAAGAAAGGCAGCAGCTTGCGATGGAGGAGCGCTTCGACGATGGTGGCGGTCAGTAGGAGCGCGCCGGAAATCCGCCATGTTTTCAGCTGGACGAGGGCGTAAATCGCCACCCCAACCGCGAGGGCGAAAAGCAAGGTTGAGGTCCCTCCGAGAGTCCAGATCGGGGACCACTCCGGGATGCGCGGACGCGCCATGGGCAGGGCGCGAGCCAAGTAGGAGAAGTAACGAACTCCGTAAGGATTGAGAAGTATTTCGAGCAACATGGCGCACAGTACAACGAGTGCGATGCGTGCCGGCTTGTTGAGGGCGACTTGCTCGAGGCAGTAGAGAAAAACAAACCCCAGTCCGACCACGAATCCGGCGTGGACATTTACCCAGATGGGAAATACGACGAGGAAAGCCCAGAGGCCAAGATTTTCATCAGGACCGTGTTCTCTTCGAGAGTCTTTTTTAGGGCGATCCGGTCGGCGGGCCGTTTCCAACGCGCTCAAAAGGGCTGCGGCGAAGAGGAACGAATAGGCCTGTGCTCTGACGGCGGACAGGAAGCCGAAGGATAGAAGGCCAATGGCGAGCGGGCACGTGAATCCAAGAAGCGCAGCCGACGCGCCGCGCCGTTCGGCGGTGCGCATCGTGAGAAAGAGTGTGGCGAACGCGGCGGCGAACTTCAAAAAGAGGATGCCGGCAGCGCCCATCCATTTGCCAAAAAAGAGTGCCAGTACGCCTGCTCCCCATTCGTGATCGATCATGGGATGGACGGTTGGCGCGTAGGAGAATGGGTCAGCGGTGAGAAGATGACCGGCAGCGAGGCTGGCGCGGATCAGGTTCATCTGGTGCCAGACGTCGATGTCGACGAAGTTGAAGGCGATGAGGGAAAGGAGGAAGGAAGAGCAGCCGAAGTAAACAGCGATCCGGAGGACGCCAGCAGGGGCCGGGGTCGGCGCTACGGACTCGAGGGTGATCGAGGCGGCTACAATATTCCTCGAACTATTCGACGATACGGAATGCATCCCCGCAATTATCGTCTACTTTCTTTTTGATCGCCTGCTTCTCGGGCTGACGGAATCTTCGGGGAAGTCGGAAGCGGTGCGGCCGTAATCGGACTGCCGCGGCGCGGCACGGTGTAGAATTTTGGCAACGAGCTTGCCCACTGTCTCACACAGTCTTTCTCGCAATCTTGCGCACGATGACCACCAACGACTTTCGCCGCATCGCTCTTAGCCTGCAAGGGGCCGAGGAGGGTTCACACATGGGAGCCGTTGACTTCCGCGTGGGCGGACGCATTTTTGCCACTTTAGCGTCGGCCAAGCAGGGCTATGGGAACCTCATGCTGAACGCGGAGCAGCAAGCGGCGTTCGTGGAGGAGATGCCGGAGGCCTTTCTTCCCGTTCATGGAGGATGGGGACGGATGGGGGCGACCCACATTCGTCTGGCAAAAGTGAGCGAGGACGTTTTAACTGGGGCGCTGCGGACGGCTTGGAAGCTCCGCGTGGAGAAAAACGAGAAGGCGACTGGATCTAAGTCGAAGCGACCTTCGTCGGCACGCCGCGCCAAGCCGCAGCGGTAGAGATGCACTGGCGGCAGAATCCCATGGACGATGAAGTCGTAAACGGAGTCGTGAAGTGTCGCGCATCGTGAAGTGCGCTATAAGTGAAGAGCCCGACTGTTTATCGGGAGTTCCGAAACGAGAGTTTGTGACTTCTAACCATTGATACAGTGATGAATTTCACTGACAAGATTTCTTATCCCTGTTTACATTGCAGCGTTTCGCGGCACTGAAGAGCAAGTTTCTACCAATCTGTGCACACCCTCTGAGCGAAACCGAAGTCGGGCCCCTGCTAAATCTGTTCATCTCTCGCGATTCGTAAGTCGAGGTCTGTATGACCGAGGCCCAAACAATAACACCTGAAATTCCGGCGAATTCCACATCGCTGCGTCAAGAGGAATAAGCCTATGCAGAAACTTTTTTGGCTTGCAGCCCTACTTCTGCTCCGCGTCCCGGGATGGGCTCAAGCAGCTTGCGAAATGTCAAACACCGGAGCGGACAGCGGTATTGCCACAATCAGTGCAACGGAGGGCATGGGTTACTCTGCCGCCGGCGGCGTGGGGGCTGTAGGCTTTCGCATTGCACTCGCCTGTGTTACTCAAAGCGTTGCATACCATGTGTGGAGAGTTGACACCAGTCCTTCGGCCGCTCCAACCACTTATGACATTGGACTTTACTGCGTGAGCGGAGATTGCCTGGTGGGTGGATATGGCGGTCAGCTCTACCTGCACACCGGACCTATCTTTGGCAGTTGGTTTACGAATAACCTCGTTCCTGCGACGGTAACAGGAGTAAGCGTTACGGGTTCGCAGAATGCCTTGACGCTTAAAGGAAGTTTCTTGCTTCCGGACTTTCCTCTGGGTGAGACCATCACATTGGGAAGTTGCGGTGTGTACAACGCAAAACTGGTGATAACATCGGCCAGCGCAACGGTAGTTACGACAACTAACCCATATGGTCAAAGCGGTACGGCTTCAAACTGCACGGTAACAACTTCCGCGACATATCCGACTGGCTTCACCAAGCATGATCCTTGCGTCAACGGTTCGATGGACAGAACTTGCCAGCAAGCACTGCCCTGGATAACCGACAACCGGACGGTATGCCAGTCGATCCCATGCAGATTGCCGGCAGGCTTGTACGCGGCAGCGATAGGCACCAGCTGTAGCGATACGCTCAAACCAGTAATCTGCGCGCAACTTCTGGGCGACGCCGATCAGGGGCTGATTTATCCGTTTACCGCCTCGTCGACACAGTATGACGCGGCCGGCCTGCCTGCGAACATGAATTTTGCTGTAAACAATACGACCGCCACCTGGAATACCACGCCCGGACCGGGGTCTCCCATCAAGCCCGCCAAACTCCTCATCTACTAGGAGGTCTCATGAAGCAATTGTTAGTTGTTTTCGCCCTACTTGGACGCATGTTCGCGGCCAACCAGTGCGCAGAGCACAATATCTACCTATCAGAATCGACTGTGAAAGTCAGTACGGGAGGATCAGCTCGCTGCACGCCCGGTGAAGTAGGCGGAATCGCGTACAAGTGCCCAGCCGGCAGCGGGGGCATGACCGTCTGGGGTTTCGATATTCAAGCGGATTGTTTCACCGGATGGGTTTCCTATGCTGTGCAAACACCTGACAATGGCGGAGGAATGCACTACGATCTTGGTCTTTACTACATCAAGGGGCCGAGCGCTGGAACCCTTGCCGGACATCTGATGGTGCATACCGGTCTACTGACAGGGCCAGGATTTGCGCCGCACAACGGAGTGATGACATTCCCGTGGAACGCCACCGCGGATTGCTCAATTCCCTGCACGCTTCCGGCTGGGCAATATGCCTTCGCCCTGGCGACGGATTGCTCCAATAAGTGTGCGGCGCTGTGGGGGGACGGCACACACGGTTATATGTCGCTGTTCAACGTGTGGCTGGGCGGAGACGCAGGCACCGGAGTAAACCCCGGCTTGCTCCCTGCACTCTGCCCGTCGGGTCAACCCCCATCGTGCACATTCTTTCTGACCAGCGGCCTCCCGCCAGGCATCATTCCACCGCAGACGGACCCAGCCTTGTCAGTAGCAAAATTTCCGGAAGCTCCAATCGTACTTGTTTACTAGACAGAACATTCCTGCTCGTCGTCATTGGAGAGAGTATGAAAAGACAATTCGGTTTGACTCTGCTTCTAGCCGGGGGAATCCTGGCGGCGGGAACAATCAGCGCTCGCGGACAGACGTATAGCAGCTATGTCACCGCCACGCAGATCCACGCGACCGCCAATCATTGGGGCAACTCCAAAAGTCATCTCCTGATCGACACCGTTACAGTCACGGTCCCGGTTGCTGTTTCGCGCGCCTCGTGGACACCGGAAGGCTCGTATACGAGAACTCCATCCCGTATCAACAACTACGACGTTGGCCTGCATTGTCTGCTGAGTCCGGGGCCGGAACGAGGCGGCTGTGTGCCTGGCAAGCTTTACACCCACACTGGCCCCCTTTTGTCGTCGCAGACCCATCCTTATAAGGACAGGGCGGTTTCGTTTCCTCTGGTGGCCGACCAAAATACAGTGTGCAAGACTTACCCGTGCACTCTACCGGTAGGAACCTACAGCTTGACAACCGGCACGTCGGAGACTGGCTCAAAGACACTAAGCATTTGGGGAGATGGATCTTTTCTGGATCGTGGTGGCGCGGAATTCCACCTTGGTAATTCGTTCAACGACTTCGCCATTCCCGACAACGTGGTCATCGCCGGCTATGTGGCTCAAGAACCTTCGAATTCAGTCTCAGGCGGGAACACGCAAGTCACACTTGCGGTCACGATGCTAAATGGCCAGCCGGTCTCCGGAAGCGGAAACGGGTTTGCGCACGGAATGCGAATTCTGGTGGCGGGATTATCGAGTGGGACGGGCGGGCTGGGCGACCCATGCAATGGATATAGCACGGTCGATGACGTCACCTCGACCACCCTCACCTACACCGTGCCAGGGAATCACGCATGCAGGCTCGAGGGCGCGACGGATCGTTCGGACACGTGCAACGACCTTCCGGCAGGGAACGCCCCGGGCTATGCATGCGTGGGCGCCGGTTTGCCGCCCGTGCTCGGCAGGCTGATCGTGACCGACCAAAACCCTGACGGCCAACTCAACGGTTATTACTGTTACGTAGACGTGCCAACCCGAGGATGCGATCGCGACAGTTACGTTGGTCCGGCAGGCCCGCAACCAGGGGCACACTCGCTGGGATTCATAATCTATTAGCCGACAGCGGTCGACGTTTCTGATGCGGGAATCGACTTGTGAGGCCGGGACATACACGGCGTGGTGCATGTCCCACTTGTCGTGTTCACGACTCCATGGGGACAACCCTTGACAGACAATCAGCGCGATTTGGTAACGATTGCGCTTCCGGCTCGTCTAGAATGATGAAGGTCGCAAGAAAAATTCCCAATTCACCAGGTTTACGTGAGCGATGGGTCTTTCCAGAAAGTGCATGATGCGAATCCTAATAATTCTGTGGTTGATCCTGCTTTGTTCCCCGTTTCTGCTTTCGCAGTCCACCAAGCTGCATGGTGTGGACTTGAACGATCTAGACCGAAAAATCGATCCGTGCACGGATTTTTATGAATTTGCCAATGGCACGTGGCGGGCTAACAATCCAATTCCCCCGTCAATGACGCGGTGGAGCAAACGCTGGCAATCGGGCGAGACCAGCAAGGAAAAGCTGCGCGCCATTCTGGAAGAAACCGAGCAGATAAAGAACCCTCCCAAGGGCAGCACCGAGCAGCTGATTGGCGACTTCTACGGCGCCTGCATGGACCAGCCGCGTATTGACGCGCGCGGGATCGAGCCGCTGAAGCCTTGGCTGGCCAAGATCGACGGCGCGAAGGATATCGCATCGCTGGAGCCGGTCATATTCCAGCTACACGACGTACAGGTCGCCGCACCGTTCTACCTCGGAAGTCAACAGGATGCCCACAATCCCACGATGGTGATTGCGGGCGTCGCTGCGACGGCTCTATCGCTGCCCGAGAAGGATTATTACGTCGGGAAGGAGGCGCGGTTTATTGAGGCACGCGAGAAGTATGTCGAGTACGTGACCGACATGTTCAAGCTAATGGGCTGGGACACGGTGAAGTCGGCGGCGGCGGCCAAGACCGTGCTGGCGATGGAAACGCGGTTGGCCGAGGCATCGTTAAGCACCGCCGAACTCCGCGACCCAAAGGCAACCGATCACAAGATGACACTGGCGGAGTTGAAAGCTTTGTCTCCGCACATCGATTGGGACGGATACTTGGCTCACAGCCACCTCTCGAATGACGTAGCAATCAATGTGGGTCAACCGAAATATATGCAGGACCTCGACCGGCAGCTCCAGGAGTCGCCGCTCGAGGACTGGAAGATTTATCTGGAGTGGCACTTGGTCGATGCAGCGGCGGGCTCTTTGCCCACGACCTTCTTAGACCGCAATTTCGAGTTTTACGGCAAGTATCTGGGCGGCGCGAGCGAGATCAAGCCCCGCTGGAAGCAGTGCGCGGAGATGGCCGACCAACAACTGGGCGAGGCTCTCGGACAGAAGTATGTTGAGAAGTATTTTCCGCCCCAGGCCAAGGCCCGCATGCAGGAGATGGTCAAGAACCTCCTGGCCGCGATGAAGGATGACATCGAGACGCGGCCTTGGATGAGCGATCAGACCAAGCAAAAGGCGCTCAGCAAGCTGGCGACGTTCAATCCGAAGATCGGCTATCCCGACAAGTGGAAGGATTACAGCAAACTCGACATCCGGCGCGATGATTATTTCGACGATACGGTGGTGACCAGCCGTTTTGCGGTGGACGACGACCGCGCGCAGATCGGCAAGCCAGTGGATCGTGGCCGTTGGGGCATGACGCCACCGACTTCGGACGCTTACTACAATCCTCTGCTGAATGAGATCGTCTTCCCGGCAGGCATCCTGCAGCCTCCTGGGTTCTACCTTGATGCGGTCGATGCGGTAAACTACGGCGCCATCGGAGTGATCATCGGACACGAGATTTCGCACGGCTTTGACGACCAGGGTTCGCAGTTTGCAGCCGACGGGAGTCTTACGAACTGGTGGACGCCGGAAGACCTTAAGAAATTCCAGGAGCGCGGCGCCTGTGTCGCCGATCAGTTTGAAAACTACTACATTGAGAAAGACATCCACCACAATGGAAAACTGGTCCTCGGCGAGAGCATAGGAGACCTGGGCGGGGCGAAGATCGCATACTTGGCATTTGAAAAGTCGATGGAGGGGAAGCCACGGCCCCCAGAGTTGGATGGATTCACGCCAGAGCAGCAATTCTTTATCGCCTGGGGACAATTCCGCGGGGATGCGATGCGGCCGGAGTTCCAGCGCTTGATGGTCCAGAGCGATCCTCATCCGGTGTCGAAGTACCGGGTAAATGGACCGTTATCGAACTTGCCGGAATTTCAGCAGGCCTTCCAGTGCAAGGCGGATGCGGTCATGGTACGGCCTCCGAAGAAGAGGTGTGAGGTGTGGTAAGGGAAATGGACCCCTCAGAGCGATCCTTGCGGCAAAACAGTGGACTTCCACGTCGAGACTGACACCCTAATTATCCGGTTTGGTGTAAGAATCGATGGCTACAGACCGTTTTCCTTCGCATTAGTAAACGCTCACTAGCCGCATTGCAAGCGTCCTTGCCTTGGCGGCAAACCCGCGCACATCGGATGCATCCAAAGTGGGTGTCGAATTCCGATTTAACTTCGGTTCTCTTCTTACTGTTGATTCTGGTCTGCCTTGCACAGCTGCTCGGAGAACTGTGCGTCAAATTGCGGCAGCCAAAAGTCGTGGGTGAGATTCTGGCTGGAGTAGTAATGGGTCCTGGCCTTATTGGACGCCTATCTTTCGCATCATCGCTCGCGGAGTCTGTAAAACACCAGGCAGATATCCTGAACTTCGTGTACTGGCTTGGCTTGCTCCTATTGATGTTTTTGTCTGGCGCGGAAACCCGCCAGCTCTTCACTCGCGACGAGCGCCGGGAAGTAGCTTGGCTCACCGTCGTGGGAACGGGCACTCCGTTTCTGTTCGGCCTTGCACTCGGCCCTTGGCTTGTTCGACCCGCCCTAGCCGGTCCTAATGGCAGTCGCTCCTCTCTCGTCATCATTCTCGCTGCTGCGGTTGCCGTGACGTCGATTCCGGTAGTTTCGAAGATATTTGCCGACCTCGGGATTCTCCATACCCGTTTTGCACGACTCATACTTGGGGTTGCTGTATTGGAAGACATGGTTCTTTGGCTGGCACTTGCCTTAGCAACCGCCATGGCCGGAAAGAGCGCGCTCAATGCAGGCCAGATGTCCTACCACCTGGTTGCGACACTTGGATTCTTCGCGCTCGGGCTAACCATCATTCCACGAATCGTGAAGCGTATCAGCAAGTCACGATTCAACTACTTTGCAAAGCATTCTCCCGTAGCATATTCCATCGCTATTTTGTTGGGATATTGCGTGGTTGCTGGGGCACTTCAAGTCAGCATGGTTTTTGCAGCGTTCCTGGCCGGGTTCGCTGTGGTACACAAGAAACGTAGACTATTTTCTGAGGCGCTCGGCTCTATTGCCAAGGTCTCATTTGCATTCTTTATTCCCGTCTATTTCGCGATCGTGGGATTGAAACTTGACCTTGTCCGCGGCCTCTCGTGGCCGATGCTCGTAGTCTTCCTGTTCGGCAGTTGTTTCTTGAAGGTCATCTCTGTCGCGCTGGCAGGCCGATTGGCCGGATTTCGAGGCTTGGATCTAGTCAACCTTGCGATTACCACAAATGCCCGGGGCGGACCCGGTATTGTTCTCGCCAGTGTAGCGTTTGACGCCGGCATCATCAGTCCGATGTTTTATACGACGCTGGTTCTAAGCGCAATTCTCACCTCGCAAATGGCAGGGGCATGGCTCGATTTCGTTTTGCGGCAAGGTTGGCCGTTGCTGATCTCCACAGGCCCCGCCACTCCTGCTGCCGTCTCGGACAACTCCCCTCTAGCCGCTTGAGATCTGAGGAGTGGGTCGCGCCCCTCCCCCCGGCCTCTCCCTAATACCTCTTTCTGCACCCCGGCTGCCGCTTGTTCGTGGTTGACCCACTTTCCGGAGCGCACTAACATTCTCAGTTCTGTGGCCAGGGGCAGCCGCGCTGCACACTGATTTATGGATCTGGTTGGACAGACCGTTTCCCATTACCGCGTGCTCGGGAAGCTGGGCGGCGGGGGGATGGGGGTTGTCTACGAGGCGGAAGACACGCGCCTTGGACGCCGGGTTGCCCTCAAGTTTATTCCCGATCATCTCGTGAAGGACACCCGCTCGCTGGAGCGCTTTACGCGCGAGGCGCGGGCGGCTTCTCAGCTCAATCATGTAAACATCTGCACGATCCACGACATCGACGATAACGAAGGGCATCCCTTCATCGTCATGGAGAAGCTGGAGGGCGAAAGCTTGAAACAGCGGATCCGCGAGCAGACCGGGCCTAGCCATGC
>Ga0335080_10000475_pt1 | contig 36772 bp, 21 predicted proteins | sample Lox_Sample_34_FD_206720 | JGI IMG/M metagenome (GOLD analysis project Ga0335080, IMG submission 206720) | Soil microbial communities from Loxahatchee National Wildlife Refuge, Florida, United States - Lox_Sample_3.4 | ecosystem: Environmental > Terrestrial > Soil > Wetlands | place: USA... | reverse complement strand
ATTGATGAACAGGCCGACCAGGGCTTCGAGCTCAACCCGGTTTCGTCCCGCCACCTGCGTACTGATCGCGATATCCGTCTTCCCCGTATACCGCTTCAACAGGACCATGAAGGCCGCAACCGCCAGCGTGAAAAAAGTGACGCCTTGACGGCCGCTGTAGTCTTGCAGGGCATCGGTCAGCTCTCTCGGCAGCAGGAATGACAGGATCGTGCCGTTGGAGGTCTGAAACGGAGGCCGGGGATAATCCGCCGGCAATTCAAAGGGAACCACTCCGTGCAATTGCTGTTTCCAGAATTCGGCGTGATGCCTTAGCGTGCTGCCCCCAAGCCATTCCTTCTGCCACACGGCAAAATCGGCGTATTGAATGGAGAGCTCGGGCAGGGGAGAATGACCTCCCGCCGAGAATGACTCGTAGAGCCTGCACATCTCGCCGGCCATGGTCCCAATCGACCATCCGTCCGCCACAATGTGGTGAACTGTCACCAGCACCACGTGCTCGTCTTCGGAAAGACGCAGCAGGTCTACTCGGACCAGCGGCAGAGCGGTCAGATCGAACGATTGCCTGGCCACTTCGAGTGTGATGCGCTCGGCCTCTGCGTCTTTCGCCGCCCCGGTCAGCCCGCGCAAGTCGTGCACCGGAACCTTGAGGCTCAAGTGCGGAACGACGATCTGCTGGGGAACGCCGTCCTCTTCGGCAAAACAGGTGCGCAGAATTTCGTGCCGGCGCAACATCTCGTTGAACGCCATCTCGATATACGCAGGCTCGATCGGGCCCAGCAGCCGCCAGCGCACGGCGATGTTATAGGCGGTGTTTCCCGGCTCGAGTTGGTCCAGAAACCAGAACCTCTGCTGCGCGAGCGTCGCCGGAAAAGCGAAGATATCCCTCGCCTCGACCGTCGCCTTGTTCAATTGAATCGCGGGAGATCTCAAGTGCTCAGAACTCATCCAGTTTCACCTTGACTCGTTGTGCAACGCGCGATGCACGTCGGATCGGCGCGCTGTCGGTCTCCGTGCTGTCGTTCTTGCCTTGCAAGGTCGTGACGAGGGAGCAAATCCGGGGATTTTCCAGCAGTTGCATAGGAGTGAATTTCAGCCCCGCGGCGTTCGCCCGGGCAGTGATCTGAAAGACGTGGATCGAGTCGGCCCCGAGCTCAAAGAGGCTGTCCTGAATGCTGACTCGTTCCAGGCGAAGAACATGTGCCCAGATGTCGGCGAGCGTTCGTTCTTCGTTCGTGCGCGGAGCCACAAAATCCTTGTCCGCGTTCCCGCCCTCCATCGGCTGCAGTGCCAGGGCTCGCCGGTCAATTTTGCCATTTGGCGTCAAGGGCATCGCGGCGACCGGCACCACGGCGGAAGGCAGCATATATGCTGGAAGCTTCTCGCCCAGAAATTCGCGGACCTCACTTGCCGTCGGCACCTGCTCGCCCGCCACATAGGCAACCAGCCGTTTATCTCCGGGATTGTCTTCGCGGACCACAACCACAGCCTCCCGCACGCCGGGATAGGTGGCCAGCGCGGTTTCAATCTCGCCGAGTTCAATCCGGTAGCCGCGAACCTTGACTTGATTGTCTATTCGTCCCAGAAACTCGATTGACCCGTCGGCCCGGCGACGAACCTGATCGCCCGTCTTGTAAAGACGGGCCCCGGGTTTGCCGCTGAAGGGGTCGCGTACGAATTTTTCCGCCGTCAGCTCCGGGCGCTGGAAGTAGCCTCGCGCCAGTCCATCACCGCCGATGTGCAGTTCGCCCGCTACTCCGATGGGCGCAATCTGTCCGCTGCCATCGAGAACGTAAAACTGCGTGTTATCGATGGGAGAGCCTAACGTCACGGGGCCCGTCCCCGGTTGAATCTGAATGGTCGAAGACCAGATCGTCGTCTCCGTCGGGCCGTACATATTCCACAGCGAGTTCGTCCGCGTAAGCAGTTGGTTGGCTAATTCGCGGGGCAGAGCTTCTCCGCCACATAGCACTTTCAGCTTTGGATTTCCATTCCATCCCGCTTCGATCAGCAGGCGGAACGTGGCCGGAGTCGCCTGAATGACCGTTGCTCCCGAACTTCGCAACTGATCGAGCAGAAGGTTTCCGTCTGAAGTTGTTTCGCGGCTGGCAATCACCACTTTGGCCCCGGTGATGAGAGGAAGAAATAGCTCCAACCCAGCGATGTCAAACGACAGCGTGGTCACAGCCAGCAAGCTGTCCCCGGCGTCGAGCCCCGGCTTCTTTCTCATGGAGCAGAGCAGATTGACCACGGCGCGATGCGTGATCTCCACGCCCTTCGGCTTGCCGGTCGAACCCGAAGTGTAAATGACATAGGCTAGGCTGTCGGCGCTGACCGCTGCTGGAGCGGACATCTTTGATCGCGAAATTGCATTCCAGTCGGAATCCAGGCAAATCGTCTCGGCCCCGGGCCTTTTGAGCCGTTTCGCCAGGCTCGCCTGCGTGAGCAGCAGGCCGACGTTAGCGTCGTTGAGAACAAACGCTATCCGCTCCACCGGGTGGTTCGGATCGATGGGAACGTAGGCGCCCCCGGCTTTGAGGATTCCCATGAGCCCGACCATCATCTCGAGTGACCGCTCCACGAACAGCCCGACGCAAGTTCCGGGTTTGACTCCACGGCCTGCCAGAAACGCCGCCAACTGGCTCGACCGGGTGTTCAGTTCCGCGTAGGTGAGCTGCCGGTTCTGACAGACCACCGCCACTGCCTCCGGAGTCTTGTCAGCCTGTTCCTCGAACAACTGATGGATACATTTCGTACGCGGGTACTCTGCCCGATTGCGGTTCCATTCCACCGTCAACCTCTGCAGTTCATCCTGCGACAGCAGCGGCAGCTCCGAGACCTTTTGGTCGGCATTGGCGGCGAGGCTCTGCAGCAAGGTCTCGTAGTGCCGAAGCCAGTTGTCGATGGTGGTCTCGTCGAAGAGGCGGGCGTTGTAATCACAGTCCAGAACGAGCCCGTCCTCGGACTCAACCACGTTGAGAAAGATGTCGTGGTTGACGAAGGCCTTGGGATTCGAATCCACGGCTACTTTGAGTCCCGAAAACTCCATTCCCGCGCCTACTCGCTCCAGGTTGAACTGGATCTCCACCAGCGGCAGTCGGCTGGGATCGCGCAGAATCGAGAGCTTGCGCACCAGCCGGCCGTAGGTATAGTTCTGGTGGTCATAGGCATCGAGCAACGTGCGCTTCATTTGTCCGAGGTAATCGGACATCTTCAAATCGTCGGCAAACCGCCCGCGCAGCGGCAGAAAGTTCACGCAATGGCCGACCAGGGTCTGATTGTCGAGCAGCGATTGTCCCGCTGCCGGAATACCGACCACCACGTCGCTTTGCCCGCTGAGCCGGCTGAGTAATGCCTGCAGGCTCGCCAGCAGGGTTACGAAGAGCGTGCATTTCTGCTGCGCTCCCGCCTTCTTGAGATTGCGATAACTGTCGCCGCCGATGCGCAGTCGCCGCGTGGCGCCATCAAAACTCTTGACCGCAGGCCGCGGACGATCGAGGGGAAGATCAAGTGGCATGGGCAGAGTCTTGAACTGACCCAGCCAGAAGGCCTCGATCTCTTTCCCTTCCTCGCTTTCAAAGTGAGCCGCCTGCGTGCGCGCATAAGCCTCGAATGTCATCGGGTCCGGCAAGTCGCATGCCTTGCCGTCGCACAGCGCGCTGTACAGCTTCGACAGTTCGTCGAGAATGACGTTGATCGACCAGCCGTCGCAGACGATGTGGTGAGAGGTAAATACCAGGGTGTGGCTCTTTGGGTTGAGTTTCAGCAGCTTCGTCCGAACCAGAGGCCCACTCAGAAGGTCGAAGGGCGTGCGGGCGTCCTCCGCGACTATCTCCCGGAACTTCTCGCTCTGGGCCCTCTTGTCCATTCCCGTCAGGTCAAGGATCGGCAGCTCCACCGCGAGGAACGGCGCGAATCGCTGAATAGTTCCGCTGGGACTGAATGTCGCCCGCAGCGCCTGATGCCGGCCGAACAGCTCCCGCAAAGCCTCCCGCAGCGCCGGCTCGTTCAACTCTCCCTGCATCTGCAGCGAGATCGATTCGTTATAGCTGCACGATGCTTCCTTGCTCAGTTGCGCCGAGAGGAATATCTCGAGCTGCGATTCGGTCAGCGGGGCCTCGTTTTGCCCCGCCACGCTCTCAATGGCGGCCACGTGGGGCAGTTGGCTCGGCCCGCCAGGCAGCAATCCTCCTGCCTGCATCTCACGCGCGCTCTGCTGGAAGGCGCGGATCACAAACTGCACATCCGCTTCGTTGTGCTGGGTGGTCAGGAAGCAGGGGAAGCCTTCCTGGATGTGCACGCCCTTCTCGCGCAGGTGATAGTAAAAGAGGCTCCCGAACCGTTGATCGCTGGGGAAGGTGAAGTAGAAGATGCTGCCGAAGTTCTCCAGGTGGAGCGGGACCGCATTCGCGTCGAAGAACGAATTCAACGTCTGCACCATGGCTGTCGTTTTTTCGCTCAGTTTCTTCTGTAATTCCGGACCCTGTTGTTTGAAGTGCTCAAGTACGGCTTTCACCGCCGCCAAGGTGAGCGGATGCCGTACGAAGGTTCCGGCAAAGAAGGTCACTCCTACCTCTGGTGTCGACCCATCCCCGAATTGCCACGAACCGCCATCGAGGGCATCCATGAACGCCGATTTCCCCGCTAACACGCCGATCGGCATTCCGCCGGCAACAACTTTTCCATACGTCGCCAGGTCCGCGCGGATGCCGAACAGCGCCTGGCATCCACCGGGGTGAACCCGGAATCCGGTCACCACTTCATCGAAGATCAGCGCCGTCTCCGCCTCTTCCGTGATCTTTCGGATCTCTCTCAGGAACTCCACCGGCTGCAAGGCTGGATGTCGGCTCTGCACCGGTTCTACCAGCACCGCCGCCAATTCCTTGGCATGCGTTTTGATGTAGTCCAGCGCTTCCGGCGTGCCGTAGTCGAGCACCACGAGGTTGTCGACTTTCTCCTGCGGTATTCCGGGTGCGATGGGAAACGACTTCAAGCCCGACTTCGACTTCACCCCTTTGACCAGGACTTCATCGAACATTCCGTGATACGCGCCCGCGAACAGCACCACCTTCATGCGCCCGGTGACGGTGCGCGCCACTCGCAGTGCTGCCATGACCGCTTCCGAGCCGGTATTGCAGAACGTCATGCGCTCATTGCCCGTCATCTCGCAGAACATCTTTGCCACTTCCCCGGCAAGCGGCGTCTGCGGCCCGATCTCAAAGCCCGCATGCAGCTGCTTTTCGATCGCCCTCTCTACGAAGTCCGGGCGGTGCCCCAGCATGATGGGCCCGAAGCCGTTCAAGATGTCGATGTACTCGTTGCCGTCGATATCCCATAGCCGCGAACCCTTGGAGCGCACCGTGACGATGGGATAGATGATCTCCTTCCACTGCGCGCGAAATCCCGAGACGACCCGGGGATCGGCCAGCTCGCGGCGATGTTCTTGCGTGAATCGCTTCGAACCCGCTGTGCGCCGCGTGTAGCGGTCGACCAGGGCCGCTATATGCCGTTCCTGTAGTGGTGTAATGCCTCCCGATTGCCCTTTCTGCACGGGCTTGTAAGGACCGAACGCCTTGAACTCCGGCTTGCTCGACACTTCCTGCGTCGCCGCAGGAGCCGGCTGGGCAGATGGAACCGCCCGGGGTGGCTCCGCCACCGCGGCTTGCGGCACGGTCATAGGAGCCGCTTCTCCTGTGCCGCGCAGCATCTCCAGTTGCTGCGCCATAAGCTGAGACATCGCCTGCAACTGTTGCTGCACGATGCGCTCTGCGGTCACTGCGTCGACTGAACTCGCGGAAACAGTCCTTACGGCAGCCGACGGCGCAACCGGCGCAACCGCACCCGCAGACGATGCCGCCGCAACGCCCGCCGCTTTCGTCTGCGGCGCTTCCACCGCTGCTGGCAGCGCGTCGGCCGGCAACTTGCTATCCACATAGGCCGCCAGGGCCTCAAGTGTCGACAACTGATCGAGCAGTTGCCGGAATGTGATCTTGAGCCCGAACTTGCTTTGAATCGACTGCGTGACTTGCGTCAGGAACAGAGAGTCGAATCCGAGATCGAGAAATGTCGCCGAGTGGTCCACGCTCGACAGGTTCGTTCCCGACAGCTCTTCAAATATCTCCGCCAGCAGGCCGCGAATGCGGGTACAGCGGTCTAGCGCAGGGGCCGATGCCATACGTATGCTCTCCTCGTTAGGCCTTTCGTTGTTGTCAGAGGGAATGTCATTTGCAGAAATCGCTTCGCTTTGCCCCGAGACCGGTACCGAGGCAGCCGCCCGTGGAGGCTCGATCCAGTAACCTTTGCGGTCGAAAGCGTAGGTAGGAAGCGAAACCCGTCGCCGCCGCTCGCCTTGATGGAGGTGCGTCCAGTCGAACGCCACTCCTGCCGACCACAATGCGCCCACTGCGCTAAGCAGCGTGGACCAATCGGATTGTGTGCCCGAGGCATCTGCCAGCGATGGCACGATCACTCCTTCGCCCAGTTCCTTCCCGTGCTGCCTCGCCAGCGTGCTTAGCGTGTTTCCGGGACCGGCCTCGAGCAGGATTAGGTCCCGGTTCTTGCCCAGTTCCACGATCGATCGCGAGAACATCACTGGGTGCCTGAGATGGCTGCCCCAGTATTCGGGGCTCGTTGCCTGTTCTGGAGTAATCCAGGTCGCGCTGACGGTTGAAATGTACGGCAGGCCGGGTCTGCCGAGGCGAATCTGCCGCACGTGTTCGGTGAAGGGCCCGACGATCGGGTCCATCATGGATGAATGAAAAGCGTGCGAAGTCACCAGCCGGCGGTACATCACGCCTTGCCCCGAGAGTTCCTTCTCCAGCTCTTCCACGGCTGCAAACGGTCCGGCCACCACGCTCAAGGCTGGTCCATTGCTCGCCGCCAGAGCCAGCTCACCGTTCAGCCTGGACCGGATTTCGTCCGCCGCCAGCCGGACTGAGAGCATCGCGCCAGGCGGCAAGGCTTGCATCATAGTTCCCCGGGCCGCGACCAATGCCAGGGCATCTTCCAGTGAGAACACTCCCGCCAGGCAGGCGGCGACAAACTCGCCAATGCTGTGGCCAATCATCGCAGCGGGCTCGATGCCCCAGGACATCCACAACCTGGCTGTTGCGTACTCCACCGCAAAAATAGCGGGCTGCGCAGATCCAGTTTCCGTCAAACGAGCTCTTACCGCATCGGAGACTTGTGCCGGATAGAGCACTTCCCTCAGGTCGAAGCCGAGGTGGCTTTTCAGAATCTCCGCGCAGCGGTCCACTTGCTCGCGGAACACCGGCAGGGTGTCGTAGATTTCCCTCCCCATATTCGGATACTGCGATCCTTGCCCGGGAAACATGAATGCGACCTTGGGATTCTGCAGTTGGCGGCTGCGAGTCAGGACGCGGCGGGCGTCTTTCGATTGCAATACGGCCGCGGCATCGGCGATGTCGCTTGCGGCTACGGCCCGGCGGTGCTGAAAGCCGTGTCGGCCCTGCTGCAACGTGTGGGCGACATCGGCGAGGTTCAATTTCGGGCGTTCTTCGAGATGTCCCGCCAGCCTGCTGGTCGCCGCTTCCAGCGCGGCCTCCGACTTCGCGGAGAGCACCAGCAGGTGTCCCGGCAGTTTGCTGTGCGCAGAAGCTTGCTCCGGCGCTTCCTCCAGGACGACGTGGGCGTTGGTCCCGCCGACGCCCAGGGCGCTGACGCCCGCCCTCCGAGGCTTGCCGTTCGATTTCCATTCCCGTAGCTGCGTGTTGACGTAGAACGGGCTGTCTTGCAGATTGAGCTTCGGGTTGGGCCTGGTGAAGTGCAGCAACGGCACCAGGGTTTTGTGCCGCAACATCTGCACCGCATGAATCAGTCCAGTCACGCCGGCCGCGTTGTCGAGATGGCCGACGTTCGCCTTCGCTGTGCCGATCGCGCAATAATTCTTGGCCTCGGTATGCGCCCGGAACGCCTGCGTCAAGCCCGCGACCTCGATCGGATCTCCCAACGGGGTTCCCGTGCCATGCGCTTCGATATAACCGATTGACTCCGGATCTACGCCCGCGGCCGCCTGCGCCATGGCCACCACGCGGGCCTGACCCTCCACGCTTGGCGCCGTATAGCCGACTTTCGAGGAGCCGTCGTTGTTCAGCCCAAATCCGCGAATGACTGCATAGATATGATCGCCATCGGCCAGCGCGTCCTCATAACGCTTCAGCAGAACCACCGCTGCGCCGCTGCCGAACACCGTCCCCGCCGCTTTCTCATCGAATGGGCGGCAATGCCCATCCGCCGAAACCATGCCGCCCTCTTGGTACAAGTAACCGCGCTTCTGCGGAAAAGTGATGGAGACGCCTCCGGTCAGCGCCATGTCGCTCTGATAGGTCAGCAGGCTCTGGCAAGCCTGGCACACCGCGATCAGCGAGGTTGAGCATCCCGCCTGCATGGTGAACGCCGGACCCTTCAGGTTGAGTTTGTAAGCGACGCGGGTCGCGACGAAGTCCGGATTCGCCCCCATCATCGCGGCGTAGCCATCCACCTGGTAGCCGGCGGTATAGGCCTCGATGAACTGGCGATTGCCGCAGACGTTGTTCAGAAAATAGGTGCTCGCCGTACAGCCTGCGTAGACTCCAATCGCTCCGGGATAGGCGAAGGGATCGTAACCGGCCTCCTCCAGCGCCTCCCAGCAGCACTCAAGGAAGATGCGGTGTTGCGGGTCCATCAGTTCCGCTTCCTTGGGCAGAATCCCGAAGAATGCAGGATCGAACTGATCGACGTCCGCCAGAATGCTGCGCGCCCCGACAAAATTCGGCTGCCGTGACTGATCCGGCACGTCGCTATCCTCGAAGTGAGAAATGCTCTCCCGCCCAGCCTTCTGGTTCTCCCAGAACTCAGCCACACTACGAGCCCCGGGGAACCTGCCTGACATGCCGACTATGGCGATGCCGTCCAGATGCTCTGTTTGATTTTCCTTCATGATTTGTACTGCGCGCCGCGCCGCTGCCGCTGTGAAGCCAGCGCGGCCCGCTGTTTCTTCGCCAGTTCTTGCGCTTTGGTAAGCGCGTCTCCCACGGGACTTTCTTTCTCCAGGCGCTTGACCAGTGACCGGATCGTCGCCAGTTCGAAAAGATCGACGATCGACAGATCGAAGCTTGGAACCGTTTTCTGGAGTTGGGCGTGCGCTTCCATCAGCATCAGCGAGTCGCCGCCCAGATCGAAGAAATTGTCGTCCAGGCCAACGGCCGGATTGCCCAGAATTGTTCTCCAGATGCCCGCCACCACTTGCTCGAGACCTTGCAGGCCCGAATTCGTTTTCGACTCATTTCCGGTCCGGCTCTCCGGCGCGGGGAGCGCCCTTCGATCCACCTTCCCGTTCGGTGAGAGCGGCAGGGACTCCATCATCACGAACGCGCCAGGAATCATGTATTGGGGAAGTTTTCTTTGCGCATACTCGCGCAGATCTTTGGTCCCCGATTGGCCTTGCCCCGTAACCACGTACGCGACCAGCCTCTTTTCGCCGCCGCTCTCGCTGCGCGCAGCCACCACCGCCTGCCGCACTCCCGAGTGCTGTTGCAGGACGGTCTCGATCTCGCCCAGTTCGATGCGAAATCCGTTGATCTTCACCTGATTGTCCAGGCGCCCCAGGAACTCGACCGTTCCATCCGGGCGGCAGCGTGCCAGATCTCCGGATCGATAGAGTCTTCCGTCCTTCTCCTGCGAAAACGGATCAGGGATAAACTTTTCGGCCGTGAGTTCCGGGCGATTCAGATACCCGCGCGCGACGCCATCTCCACCGATGTACAGCTCTCCGCTCTCTCCGGCCGCAACCGGCTGAAGTTCTTCACCCAGGATGTAAACCTGCGTGTTCGCGATGGGCCTGCCGATGGGAACCGAATCCGGCACGGAGTCGCCGCTTCTCATCACGTGACAACAGGTGAAGGTTGTGCCCTCGGTGGGGCCGTAACCATTGATCACGGTACAGGCCGGCGCCGCTGCAAGAACTTTTCGGATATGTGCTGCCGACAGCACGTCACCGCCGGCAAGCAGTTGTTTCAAACTGCGTAGATCGTCCAGCCGCTGGTCGACCATCACGTGGAACAGGCCGGCCGTCAGCCATATCGTCGTCACCCCGTGCTCGCGGATGACGCGTCCCAGGTCCCCGAGTGACGGCGTTTGCGGGGGCATGATCACCAGCCGCCCCCCGTTGAGCAAAGCGCCCCAAATCTCCAGCGTCGAGGCATCGAACGACGTTGGCGCGAACTGCAGGAAAACTTCTTCGCTGCCAAAGTGGCAGTAATTCGTTTGCTTCACCAGCCGGACCACCGAGCGATGCTCCACCTGCACGCCCTTTGGCTTTCCCGTCGATCCAGAGGTGTACATCACGTAGGCAAGATCACGCGGGCCGCTCTTGCCGAGCGAAGGTTGCGTGTTTGAGCTTTCCCTCTGAATCTGGCCGGGCGGTAACACCGTCACTCCCGGCTTGTTCCGGAAAACATCTCCCGCCGGCCCGTCGCCCGCGATCACCAGGCGGGTCCCCGAATCGGCCAGCATGAACTCGATGCGCTCGCTCGGATAGTTGGCATCGAACGGCAGATAGGCGCCGCCGGCTTTGAGAATGCCGAGCAGCGCCACGATCAGGTCAAGCGAACGCTCCACCGAGACGCCCACCAGAGCCTCACGGCAGACGCCGTGTTCGCGCAGTGCTTGCGCCATCCGGTCCGCGCGATCGTTCAGTTCGCGATACGTCAGGCAGTGGCTGCCGAAGGTCACTGCTGTCGCGTGCGGCCGCTCCCGCGCCTGCTCTTCGAACAGAGCATGGATCGTGAGATGACGCGGGTAGTCGCTTCGCGTATCCCACAGGGCGGCGGGGCCGCGCTGATCCACGGACGTTGAATACCGGCCGCTCATGTCAGCAGAATCTCCTTTTCGCCGAACAGCCGCTCCGCCACCAGGCCGCGCCGACGGCATTCTTCGATCAGCCGATTGGATTGAATGATGGGATTCGACTGTTCCGTGTACTTGATGCTCATCACGTAATTCAGCCAGGGTTCCTGGCCCATGGCATACACGTAGACGTCTTTGCAGCCAAACTCCTCGACCAGGCGCATTCCCTGCTCGCAATTCGATCCCGAAAGCCGCCTCGACTGGTCCATCTTGCGCTCCATCTTGGTGGTCAAAAGCGGTCCATATATCCATGACATCGGCGCGCCGTCGCATTCCATGCCGAGAAAAAGCACCTCGACATCACCCACCAGGTCGTGCACTCGCGCATAGGTTTGCGGGGCGATGTTGCGCGAATCGGCGGCGAATAAGAGCGAGTGCTTCCCGGTTTTCACCAGGTACGCGGACTTCGACTGCACGTTGAGGTCGCCATGCTCGCCGAAGAATGGAATAGCGGTGATGCAGCCGGAAGGCAACCTAATCTCGTCCAGTTCGGAAAGCTCGATCACGTTCCGGAAGCCGCAGTTCTCGAGCGTGAGGCGCAACGACGGATCATGCAATGCTCCGCCGCTGTTTCGCGGCACCACCACCGCCCCGATCTTGTGCCGCAACTGCAGCAGGGTCTCGAAAAGAATGTGATCCTGGTGATTGTGCGTGATCAGCACGTAGTCGATCGTCTCCGGCAGATCTTCGTAGGTGTAGCGCGAGATGTCGCTTTCATACGTGTAACTGAGAACAGGGTCGAGCAGGATGGAGAGCCCCTTGATTTCCAGCAGAATGCAAGCGTGCCCGAAATACCGCCAGCGTGCGCCTTCGCCTTCATACGCCTGGTAGCGCCGCGGAGCTTGTTCGGTTACGAATCCCCGGAATCGTTCCGCGCTCTTTTCCGTGAGCCCGAGCCGCTCGCGGATCTGCGGAAACGTCGCCGGTGTGGTCTTTAGTCGGAATAATTCGTCGACTTGGGCGCTGTCAAAAGGAATCTGCAGGTGTACATTACGGCAGTTTTCAAAGCGCGGTGTGCTCAGTACGAAGGGCCGATCATCGCCCGTGACCGTCGACAACATCAGGCTCTGCATCGAGCGGTCGTAATAAGGGCTTCGATAGAGAAGCGGCTCGATCAGCCGGAATGAAGGATGATTGTTCAGGTCGTACACCAGCTCGACATAACCGCGCAGAGCGGCAGGCACGTCCTCGTACAGCGGAACGATGTCGTAACCCTGGGCCTTGGCTTGCAGTGTGCGGTCCAGGTCTTCGATCGCCTGGGACAGCTCAATCAGCTGCGCGCGATCGTGCCTGGTGCGTTCCCGTAGCTGGCTCACTGCCTCCGCCTGGTTGCCCTCCAGATCCATGAACGGCCCACCCAGCAGCTTGGGATTTTTCACCGCCGCCGCGTGCGCCTCGGGAGAAGAGGTGTAGGAGTCCATGATCCTCAGGTGCCGCTGGGTGATGTTCCGGGCCGCGGTCGCGGGAGGAATCAGATGGGCCCAGGCGTACCAGCTGTCAACCAGCGGCTCGACGACTACGTTGGGTTTCAGATAAAGCAACTCGTTGGTCATGAGAGTCGAAAGTGCGTGCGCGGCGAGCGAGGCCGCTCTTGGCTATTCCCTTGATTGGGAAATGGCTATTTCCAGGCTTCGATCACCAGCTGCTTGCCTGCTATGTCACCATCATCCACGTCTTCAACCCGGAACAAGTCGCCTCCCAGGCGCAGCACGCCTCCCAGAAGCAGCCAGTAGAAGTGCGCCAGGGGTTTGTAGCGCTCGAGTTTCTTGCCGTGAACGAATGCCCAGGTGGATTCGTAAGTCTGGGGAAGCCCCTGAATCCTGTCGCGCCGTAGCCGGCGATACAATTTCAGCGGCCACTCGTGCATCAGTTCATAGATCATGGCCGCGTACCGCGTAGGCCGCACGGCGTAGATGTTCCAGGAGCTGAAGCCCGCGAGGTCCAGCAGCCTCTCCAGATGCTGCTTGCGCGCATAGTAATTCACTCCATCGCCCGTTCCCGGCAAAGCGTTCGGATAGGTCAGGAACAACCGGCCACCCGGCCTCAGGGCTCCCGCCAGATTTTGCAGGCAGCCTCTCGCATCGGTGACGTATTCGAAGACGTCGAGTCCAAACGCCAGATCAAAACCACCGCCGGTGTGCGCGAAAGAGGCCGCCGCCGCGTCGCCCCGAATGAAGCTGACATTCGGGAAACGCTCCAACTTTTCCTTCAGGTCGCGGATCGATTCCTCGGCGACGTCCAGCAGCGTTACCCGGCGCACCCGGGGCGCCAGGCAGAAGGCGGTGAAACCGCTGCCTGGGCCAACCTCAAGAATGCTCTCCTCGGGTCCGATACCGACGCACTGGTAAAGAATCATGTCCCGCACGGGAAAGTCATGGAACGGCGCCTCCCACAGATCCACCCAGCGCCACGGAAGTCGCACGCGCTCCCTCACGACGCAGGGAGTCGATTCCTTGCTCGCTCCGGGCGCCGATTGCGAGATCAGTTCCCTTTTCCGCTGACTTGCAACACCTTGGGTTTCGACGATCGGCTCAGTTACGGCTGGTTCCAACATGAATATGCGGCCTCATTCAAAAAAGGAATGACAAAGAGTGCTTCGACTAAGTATTTTGTTTGCCGATTGCTGCGACGAATTGTGAGTGGGCCCGCTGAGCGATGTGGGCCTTATTCACTGCTTGCTATGTACTTCCGAGTGTGGGCAGGACAGCGGCCCACGGTTATCTTATCCACCAGCTTTCCAGTGATTACCTTCACGTTGTGGTTCGGAGCAAACCGAAAATGGGGATTCTGCGGGCACCAGGGCATGCTTGTCTGAAGTTCTTCTCAGTTCTGGTTTTCATCATACTGGTTCTTATCGTCTCAATGGGTTGCAGCGGGTTCTCTGCCGTGGCTGATTCCACGTCAGGGGGCGACGGCTCCTCGGTCAAGTTTACGGCCAGCAACCTGCCCAGCGGCGCGGTCGATGTCAGCTACTCCGCGACGTTGAAGGCCACTGGTGGCGTCGCCCCTTATAGCTTTGAGATCACATCGGGCAGCTTGCCGTCGGGTCTGGCATTGGCCGACGGCACCGGATCGATCACCGGGAAGCCCACGGCGCCGGGAAACTTCAGTTTTGCCGTCCAGGCTTCTGACTCCTCGAAGCCCTCGCAGACCACCCAGGGCTCGTTCTCTATAGCCGTGAATCCGGAAAATGGGCTGGTTATCCGCAGCGGATCGCTGCCGCATGCCACCGTCGGCGGCGCCTACTCGTTCAGCCTCAAGTCCTCGGGGGGCGTTTCTCCCTGTGCCTGGACACTGATTGCCGGCGCATTGCCGTCCGGTCTGCAATTCAGCAACAGCGGCACGATCTTCGGTACCCCCACAACCTCCGGCCAGTCCAGCTTCACCGTACAGGCCCAGGATTCGGGAGTGCCACCGCAGCGAGCGTCCAAGCCTCTGGCTTTGACCGTCGATTCCCCTGGCAGCACTCTGTCGATCACGGGATCGGTGATTCCGAATGCCACGGACGGAGTTTTCTACTCTTCCTCGGTCTCCGCCAATGGAGGTCAGCCTCCCTACAGTTGGAGCATCGATTCCGGCGGCCTTCCCCCCGGCCTCAGCCTCGCCGCCACCACTGGGTTGATTTCGGGAACTCCGACTCAGGACGGTCAATATGTTTTCACTCTGAAAGTGGTCGATTCCGGTTCTCCCCAGCAGACCGCCCGCAGCCGTCAGGTGATTACCGTGGCCGCAAGTCTGCTGGATTCCTACGGCGGAATCGCATTGATGCCCTCGGCGAATCCGCCGACCGGCATGTTCCGTCTGGAAAAATTCCCGAATAACAAGTGGATGTTCGTCGACCCCGACAACAACGCCTTTTTCATGACTTCCATCTACGTACTGGATCAGAGCTCCGCGAACGACGACATGGGGAACAATTACTACAATCGGACCAAAGCCAAGTATGGCGACACCGATCTGACCTGGGGACCGGCTCAGGTAAAGCGCATGCAGTCCTGGGGTTTCAACACCGTCGGGCCGTTCGCCTCCGGTTACACCCTCGCCGTGAAGACCAATCCCGACTGGCCCGGCGACGGTTCCAATCCCGTGAAAGCCCCGTTCATCGGTTTCTTCCGTCCCAGCTTCTACTCGATGACCAATCAGAGCAACTGGGCGCCGCAACCGGTCAAGAATATGTTTGCCGGCATCAGCCAGTACTACACCGGGTATCGCCCCTATGACGGCATCGCCGACTACTACGACAACAATTGGGGAATCTTCCTGGGCAACGAACTGGCCAACGATTACCAGGCTGACATGATCAGCAGTTCCGCGTACAAGCAATACATGATCGGAGTCAGTCTCGATGACTCGGATGATCTCTTTGGCTTCGGCGCCGGTCCTGACTTCACCACCGAGCCGCAGAATGGCAGCAACAATCCCCATCTCGGATGGCTGGTGCTGGTCATGTCTCCCAGTCAAACCGCCAGTTCCCAGTACTCGAAAATTTATCCCGATACTACGGTGTACTCGAAGAGAGCTCTGCACGATCAGCTCGTAGCCCGCTACGGAACCATCTCCGCGCTGAACAGTTCCTGGGGCTCCAGTTACACAACCTTCGACTCTTCCGGGACCACTATCACTGGACAGGGCATCGGCTCGGGCGATGGCTCGACGACCACTTTCAATGCCAATCTCAGTGGAACCACCGTCAGTCAGTTCACCCTGCAGGTTTTCGTCGCCGGAGCCGCGGTTGGTGGCGACCTCGGAAACGGCTCGCTCTGGGGTCCGGGCCTCAGCGGTTCCATCAATTATTCGACTGGAGCGCTGACCATCACCTTCAAGACGCCGCCGGCGAACGGAGCGGCAATCACCGCGAACTACGTGCAGAACGGCTGGGGTATCGGCTCCGGGCTCATAGATGAAGATGGACGGCCCTCGCATCAGGGTTGGGTCGGAACCGACTACACCTACATGACTGACGTCAATGCCAACCTGAAGAAGGACCTCGACACTTTTCTCTACCAGATTGCCAACCAGTATTTCTCCGTCGGACGGGCCAAGGTCCAGGCGTGGTTGCCGGGCGCGCTGTTCATGGGACCGACCACGCTCGGCACCTGGAGCGTACCCTCCAACCGAAACGTGCTCAAGGCGGCCGCCCAGTCGCTCGACGTCATGGTGATTGGCGGCGGTTGGCCGCTCAATCAGACCGAACTGGATTTCATTTACAAGTACTATGGTGATAAGCCCTTCTACGTCGGCGCCTATCGCACTGCCAATGCCGACTCCGCCTTCTTCCGCTATCAGGGGGGCCCCAGCGATTTCCCTTCGCAGGCCGCCCGGGGCAAAGACTACCTCAACGCGGCCGCAACCTTCCCCGACGCCGCCTACTCGGCCAACGGAAGCCGTCCTTTCGTCGGCGTGGTCTGGTGGCAATATCTCGATAATTGGGGCGAGAAAGCAGATTGGGGACTGGTCAGTCTTTCCGACAACGCCTACGATGGCAACGAAGCGGTAAAGGGATCCGGTGGGGTCGGACATCGGACTGTCACCTGCTCCTCTCCGCTGCAGCAGTATCTTTGTGGCGGCGAGGAGCGCAATTACGGCGACGTGATCAGCTCCGTCAAGAATGCCCACATGCAGATCGTGATCGGGGTGCAACAGTAGCCGGCTCCCGGGCTGGCACTTCGATCGCTTGTCGAAGCGATGTCTGCAGGGTTGTTGTTTTCTCTGCATTGCCGATCGCGCTTACGAGTTGACCGTCTCCTCTGACGTCTCTTCCACTGCTTCCGCAGTCCGTTCCAGCTTGAGATCTGCTGTTCCCAGCCCCGCTCGGTGTCCCTGCCGGATGCCGTCCATCAGGTCCCGCCAGGGAGTGAGCGATGCAGCCCGCAGGCTGGCGAAGCCGGCCACCAGGAAATATCCCGCGTTCAGCCAGGCAAACGAAGCCCGATTGATGGCCTTCGACGACCAGTTCTTGCGATAGAGAAAATGATTCGAGCGCGCGTGGCGATTGAGCCAGTGTTGCCGCGAGCGCCCCGCGGGAGAGAGTTTGTGAACGAGGCGGGCCTGCGGAACGATGATCAGAAGCCGCCCACCGATCCGGGAACAGAAGTCTACGTCTTCACCGTCCGAGACGCCGCTCAAATTTTCGTCGAATCGAATGTCGCGGACCGCATCGGCCCGGAAACTCATCAGGCCGGCGCCCAGCCGGCTGACCCGGACCGGCGGACTGCTCCGAAGCTGCTCCGCGTTCCAGTAGACTGGCTGGCGATCGTCACGGAAGGGCCCGCAGACAAAGATTCGATTCCATAGCTGAAAGGCAACCGCCGGTCGCGGGTAGTTGGTCACGATGCCGGAAACGCCCACCGCCTGCGGATAGGAGTGATACGCCGCCAGCAGTTCCTCCACGAAATTGGGCTCCAGGCAGACATCGTCATCCAGAAACAGCCAGACTTCCGACGTCGCCATCGCCATCGCCCGGTTGCGCGCCGCCGCTCCGCCCGAGAGCCGCGAGTCATGCACATATTTCAGCTGCATACTGCCGGGCGCGTATCGATCCATCAACCGGTGCACCCGTTGCGAACTCTCGTCGTCCGTGCTTTGATCGACGATCAGCAACTCTTCCGGCAGGACGCTCTGCTGCAGCAGCGTCTGCACGGTCAGGTCGAGGTCCCCGGGCCGGTTCTTGGTCGGGATGATCACTGAAACCGTCAACTTCAGCTTGCTATTGTCTTGCATATTGTTCCTTGCGTTCTGTCCAGACCGCCAATGCGCTGTTGGGTATGAAACACTTGGTGAGCGCGATGCACTCCCGTAGCGAATATCCTGCCAACAACAGGAAGCCCGCCATCGCCACAACCCATCCCAACAACGCCGCTGCGACACCTAACTTCGTCCATGCTGCGAGCGCCGCTGCTGCCAGCGCCACCAGCGCAAACGAGCCATACTCCCGGCCGAAAGTGAACCTGATCGGTACCAGGCGTTGGGCGATGAGCAACTGCAGGAAGTAGAAAATCAGCTCCGCCGATCCATACGCCAGAATGGCTCCCACCAGCTGGAACCGGGGCCAGAGAAGGTAGAACAAACCGACAAAGCTGACCACTTGTCCCAGCGTCACCCAGACTGCAGCCTGCTGCTTCCCCACCGCCGAGAGCAGAAGGCCGCCGGCCCCGCCCGGCGCCGACAAGCCGAAAAACAACACCAGCACCACGACTGGAACCTGCAGCCCGGCATACTTCGGTCCGAACAGCATGGTCAGTATGTTCGCCGACAGCATGAGGCAGCAGGTGACCGCGGCCGTTACCGCAAACAGAATTCGCAGATAAAGCGCCACGACTTCGGCCGCGCCTTCGCTGTTCTCCGTCGCCACCAAATTGGTGAGCGATGGCATCACGGTATCCACGAAAAGGCTGTTGACTACGGGAATCACCGAGCCAACGGTGGAAACGGCGACGTATTTCCCCAACGTCCCCAAACCGCCGAAATTCAGGATCAGAATGTAGTCCAGCCGGCCCGACAGGAAGCTGAGCACGCTCAGTTGCTGCGTCGCCAGCATGTAACGCCAGAAACCTCGTGGCAAAAAAAACCTGAGGCGCCGGACTCGATTCCAGCGATTGGATCGGATCAGATGCCGGCCGCCGACCACCGCTCCGATTCCCACCAGGCCCAGATAGACGCTCCAGATCAGGATCTCGTAGTGAGCCGCCAGGATTCCCCGGAGGAACGTGAAAAACGTAGCGTAGGTCAGAAACGATCCGATGGTAATGAGCCGCAGCAGGATCTGTGCCCACCGCATCTCCAGCATTCCCTTGAGCGTGGCGGCGATGATCGAAAATGCAATGTAGACCGGCGCCGCTAGAAGAATCCATAGGGAGAAGCCGCTGTTCGCGTGGGTTCCGAATAGATAATGCAGCTTCTCCGGCCAGACGAAGGCAAACGTCATCCAACCCACGAATGCCAGGCAGATCACGGAGAAATATGAAAGCAGGAATGACAGCCGGCTCTCGCCATCCAGCATGGGTACGAATTTGATGACAACCGTGTCGCCGCCCAGATAGAAGAGCGAGGTGACTACGCTTAAGTAAACGCTCAGCAGCCCGTAGGTGCCGATCGCCTCTGGGCTGGTTCGCGCCAGAATGAGGCTGGTGCCGAATCCGAAAGGAACCGCCAGCCCCGAGAGCCACAGAGTCCAGCGCATCCCCGACAGAATGCGGCCTCGCGTCTCGCGGGGCATCGCCGTCATCAGGCCGTTCATCGGAATCGGTTGGTTTGCCATGCGTAAGAGTGGTTTTCCGTTTTTTATCGGCTGAGCAGTTGAAACAGTCTGCGGTGCGCGTTCTTTACTGGGGTGAGAAGATCGCCGTAACTGCGCTCCTCGCCGCCGCAGGTTTTGTTTTCCAGGGGCGGCGAGCAGGAGACACGGCCGGGAACCGCCTCATGTCCGTCGTAGGCGTTGTCATCGAGCGTCACCAGCCCCCAGTTGAGCCTCTCTCCCCGGTTATCCAGGTACTGCCACCAAATCACGCCCACATACGGGCGACTGCCGTCCTGTGAATAGGTTGCCGCCGCCAAAGCCGTAGTCCGGTTGAAGTAGTCTTGCCCGCGGCCGGCTTGCGTGGAGAAATCTCCCGGCCCGCCGGCGTGCCGCCACAAGCCCGAGTCCGCGTTGGCGGTGCGATACGCTCCAACGTAGATCGGCTTGTCTCCGTAGAATTGGCGGATGAAGTCCAGCTGCTTCTGGCTCAGCGGCCAGCCGCCTCCAATCGCCATTGCGTCAAGCGATTCGCCCGCGGCCTTCAAAACATTTTGGTTGGAAGGAGTGCTCCATGTGCCCAGAGTCGTCGGCCCCAGAAAAAGAGCCCCCGGCAACCAGGCCTCGATCTGCTGTCGCTCAACCGAGAAATAGTGTTTTGCAATTTCGTACAAGAAGCGGTCCAGGTCGGCTCGAACCGTGGACCTCGCGTCAGAGAGGCCAAGATCGTCTCTTCCCACCCAACCCTGATGCGATGGCCGGCCGTCTTCATCCATCAACCCCTGCCCGGCGCCCCAGCCATTCTGGACGTAGTTCACCGTAATCGCTGCGCCATTCTTTGGGGCATTCGGAAACGTGATATTCAATGCGCCGGTGGAGTAGTCGATCGTGCCGTTGAGATTGGGGCCCCACACCCGGCCGTCGCCCAGATCTCCCCCAACCACTGCGCCCGCCAGCAGCAGTTGCAGCGAAAATCGTGTGACCGTGGTGTGAGCCAGCGTCTTGGTAAAGCTGGCCATCGTGCCCGATCCCGTCCCCACTGTCTCGCCCCTGATCGTGCTGCCGGAGGAGCCAAATGTCGAGTAATTCGAACCCCAGGCGTCATTCAGCGCCGCGATCGTTCCGTACTTCGCCACCAGCAGATCGTGCAGCGCGTTCTTGGTGTAGACACAGGCGTCCGAATATACGGCGCTATATTGCGCGCTGGCGCTTTGTTCCGGCGATGCCGTCAGCACCAGCCAACCGAGGTGAGGATTGTTCTTTCCCGCCTCCGGCTGCGTACGGAAATCAGGCCCAGCGCCGAAACCAAACAGGTCGTCCGAATCGTCCAGGCTCACGCCGATCATGTAACGCTTGTATGCCGACTGCTTGATCTCGGCGCCGTCATGGGCCAGCTGGTTGGCCAGAAACTTCTCCCAGTTGGGGTCGAAGTAGTCGGCCACGCCATCCGCGGGACGGTATCCTTTGTAGTATGGGCTCACCCCGGCCAGCATGTTTTTGACCGGCATCCCCGCCCAGCCATTTTCGTTTTCCATGGCATAGAAGCTGGGGCGCAGGAAGGCCAGGAACGGCACCTTCACCGGATTCGATCGATCTCCCGGCCACGTGGGAAACTCATGCGTTGCCAGCGCGTAGACCGATGCGAAGGGGCCAACGGTGTTGAAACCCCACGTTTGCATCCGGCGCAGCTGGGCCGGAGCCCATGCCGGTCCCGTGTCGCCATATTTCGCCCCGGTCCGTCCGGCAAAGCTGGTTCCCAACTCATCCGTGGACCCGCTCTGGTCCAGCACATAAACGCCGTTCATGAAGAAGGCATTGTTGTCGGGATCCACGAACATCCATTTCTTGTTGGAGAATTTTTCCAGCCGGAATGCTTTCTTCGCATGGTTCGGCGACGCCATTCCCGGGAAGCCGCCATATTCGTCGAGCTTTGGGCTCGGCGAAGTTGGTTCCGCCGCGCTTGCGCTCTGCGGAGCGGGCGTGCCGTCCCACTGGCATCCTGTCGCGATGGCTTCGAAGGCAATCAACCCAAAAAGCAGCACGGCCGGGGAAATCGTACGCACAATCACTGCACCGTAAGGGCCGGATGTGATTCCGGGATTTGCGCCAGCGCATCCCGCACCGCCGCGCGCAACACGGCGAAGCTGTACTGCCGCTCCACCAGAGATCGGGCCGCCAACCCCAGGCGCTCTCGCGTCTCCGGAGCCTGCAACAGTTCCGCCACTTGCGCGGCAAATTCCTCCGGCTTATCGGCAAGCAGGATTTCGTATCCGTGACGGAACTCGAGTCCTTCCGCGCCCAACCGGGTAGACACGATGGGCTTCCCCATTGCCGCCGCCTCCAGAATCTTCAGACGCGTTCCGCTGCCGATGCGCAACGGCACCACGCAAACCGACGCCTTGGCCACCACCTCTCGCATGTCGGCAACCGTGCCGGTGAATGCTACGTCGGATTGCCCCGCGAATTCCTGCAGGAAGCTCTTCGATGGATTTCTTCCCGCAACCACAAATCGCACTCCGGGAATTCTTCGCCGCAGGACCGGCATGACCTGGTTCACGAAGAACGACACCGCGTCACGGTTGGGGAACCAGTCCATGCCCCCCTGGAACAGCACCGTGAGTTCGTCGCTGCTCGACGCAGGCACGTAGAAGTCGACATCGATGGTGTTGGGCGCTACGCTGACGAGGGACTTTGGGCAAAGCTCCTCGAGCCGCTGGGCATCGCTTGCCGAGCATGCCAGGGCCAGGCTCGCCCGGCTGCAAATCTCCTGCTCCCAGAGCTTGACCACGTGCGCCTCGCGCATCGCATAACTTCGCTTGAAGGGGTTTCCCTCATTCTCCGCGTATCGCTCCAGTATCAGGTGTTCGACATTGTGCGTATTCATCACCAGCGGTAGGGGCGCGTAGTCCGGAAGATTGATGGCGCTATAGACCGTGTCGCAAACGATCGCGTCAAAAGCATGGCTTGCCAGCTGATCTGCGACCAGGCTCTTCATCGCCGGAGAGGTGAATCGTCCAATGGCATACGGAGTTTTCGACAGCAGAGCCCGAGCCCGGCCCATATAGTTTCCCGCGGAAGAGAGGCTTACATCCTCCATGGGCAGGAACTCCACCGTCTGGCAGAGACTTTCCAGCTCGCCCATCGGCCGCGCCAGATCTTCTGCCTGAGCCAGCCCCAGCAGGCTGAGTTCATGCCCCTCTGCCGCCAGCGCGCGCAGCAGCGCCCAGGTCCTCATTTTGTGCCCGTTATTGACGGGTAGGGGGCAAACCATGGAGAGAAACAATAGTCGCATCAGTGTCGAGTCCTGCTAGGCGCGTGTGTTCTCCAGAAAGGCGTGATAGTTCCAGGCGATTGTGCGGGCCAGCAACTTCCACTCCCCATTCAGATCGGAAGCAGGCATGGGGAGCGTCCTGTTGATGGATTCAGTTCTGCGCGCTGTTTCCGCGCGGTCCGCTTCTCCCCTCAGAATTGGTGGCAGCACTCCGTAAAGCTCGGCTGCTGCAAAATAAACTCGAAACCGGGGCGACCTCCGCCACTGAGCCATCCACGCGGGCCACCGTCTGATGCCTCTCACTCCACTTTCACGTACGACGTATGCCCAGCCTCGCAATCGCGCCGAGACCCCTTGGCGAGGTCCGCGCGGCCCGGAGCCTTCTGGACGTCCGTGCTTGCCCAGCTGCGCCACCTCCCACTGCCAGAGCCGGGAAGCATAGTGATGCGATGAGTACCAGAATATCGAGGTCGCCTCCGGCTTCCCCTTTTCGGTTGGTGACAGCTTCCAGGCAGTACATTTCGCGACTTCGGTGGCAAATGCTCTCAGATCGAATGGCGCAGTTCCATCCTCAAAGGATTGCGATTGCAGAATTTCGCAGCGTCCGCGATAGCTGGGCTCGTACTTCCCCTGGAACAGCAGCCACGACGTCGCCATGTCGAGATAAAGCTTCACTGTCCGGTAGAAGAGCGCATCCGGAAGAGAGCCCTCGAGCAAGTCACACCCGGCCAGGACCTCCAGTTGCTCCACCAACCGGTTTCCCAACATCCGCCAGGCGTCTTCCAGTGGAATGTCACTCCCGGCAAACTGCGGAATGAGGGCCAGAACTGCCGCCTCGCCAAACACCACCTTCCCGTGGCGAGACAGCTCGTAGGCGAAGATGTGCGGCTTGAGCCCGCGAAAGAACCGATCATCGGCGATCGCGAGAGAGATCGTGCAGGTCAGCCCGTCCTTGGCCAAAGCATTTTCAATATCGCTCTTCAGCCGCTCAACCTCGCGCTGGCGATCGATTCCGTGGAATTTGTCCAACACTACAAGAAACTCGGCGTCCCCAAGCAACCTCCATCCGTTGAACACCCTGAGAAATGATCCCTCGTTGCGTGCCAGGCTACCCGTGAGCACCACCGCGCGCACGTGGCCGCCAAGGCTCCCGAGGCAGGCGGCAACAGTTTCCTGCGAAATCCTTCCACTCAGCTCTGCCGCGTCCTCATGCAGGCTGCTTTCCCGGTCCATGAGAGCGTTCAGCACCGCGACAATACCCTCCCGGCAAGCTGCCCATCCTCCTCGACCAATGGATCGTGCTCGTGCACGGCGACAGGTTCCGTGGGCATCCCCAGAACCTCAAGGTACAGCTGTTCCGTCTCCCGGATTTGCCTTTCCTGGCTGAAGTGCCGGTGAACCATGCGCCTTCCCGCTTCGCCATATTGTGTTCGCAATTCCCGGCTGCCCAGGAGGCGGCATATCGCCTGGGCTAGCCCGTCCGCATCCCCCGGCGGAACGGTAAGGCCCGTTTTCTCGTGAATCACAATTTCGGGTGTCCCATCGACATCGGTTGCGACCAACGGTGTACCCATCGCCAGGGACTCGACCGCCACCAGCGGCAGTCCTTCGAAAAACGAGGGCAGCACCGTGATATCTGCCAGCGCAAACCAGTCCTGCACGTCGCGCTGAAATCCCACAAATCTGACGCAGCTTTCCGCCTTCAGCGCCCGTGTCTGCGCTTGCAGCTCTGCCTCAAGCGCTCCTTCTCCCGCAAATATCACGCTGACGTTGGGATACTTGCCGCGAATCGCCGGCAGTGCCTGCAGCAGAATCCTGTGTCCCTTCTGCGGTTCCAGCCGCCCTGCCACCAGGAGCACCGGCGCAGCTGCGGCCAGTCCGAGCCGGGCGCGCAGACTTCCGGCCGCCTGCTGATTCGCCTGAAAGCGCCGCAGATCTGACCCGTTGTGAATCACCTGAATTTTCTCTGCCGGCAGCCTCTTCTCCTCGACCAGGTAGCGCTTGTTGGCCTCCGACACGGCGATGTACCGGCTGACACAACGGCCGGCCCAGCGGTCGATGAAGAATCGCGACTTCAACCATCCCTGCCTCCACTGCTCGCGAACATGCGGCGTCTCGATGATGGCGGGAACACCGCTCGCCCAGGCCACCGGCGACGCGAACAGGCTGGCATAAAAAAGATGAGAGTGTACGACCTGTATGCCTCTTTGCCGCAGAATTCGTGAGAGTGCGAAGCCGGTCATCGCCTGGCGCGGCTTATAGAAGCTGAGCGGAAGTACTTCGACGTCGTCCGGAACGTCTTTTGCAATCAGCTCCGCCACCACCGGGGTGCATACCAGGTGCAGCTCAAAGCGTGCGCGGTTCAATCCCCGCAACAGGGTGAGAATGTGCTCTTCAGCTCCGCCTCGAGCTAGGGAGTTCGAAAAATGCAGGACCCGAACTCGATCGCCGCTCATCGGCAGAGGCTCGCCCCCAACGCGGCCCCATCTGTTGCCTGCTGCATGCAGAAGTACACGTCCGCCACACCCTCTACCGGAACTGGCGGTTCCTGGTTGCTGAGGAAAACTCCGTCCGAATACGCATCGTCGGGATGGTAGCCATGCATGCCGACGGGCATCCAGCCCTTGCCGTTAAAATCGCTGGCGGAAATGAGCCAGCCTGGATTCAGCAGAAACACCACCTCGCCAAATCTTCGGTCCGGAAAAAAGATCCCCAACTCCTTCAACTCGGCATCGGGAAGAATCCGCCCGCAGTGCAGCGACTGCAGTTTCTCGAGCGTTCTCGTTCTGGCCGATTGATTGAAAAACCAGAACCGAGCCATGGTCGAGTCGTAGACCGCCAGGTAGTCATCGGGCATGTTGAGCCGCAGCTGCCCGATCTCCGCCACCAGGTCGAAATGATTTTCAACCGGCGTCATCCCGTGGTCGGAAAAGACGGTAAAGGTCGCTTCCGGATTGACCTGGCGACTGACGGTCAACAACTGGCGCAGTTTCTCCTGGTACCAGTTCAGCTTCGCCTCCACCTTGCCGGTCTCGGCAAAGTAGTTGTGCAGGAAGAGGTCCATCTCGCTCAGATAAACGAAGAAAAAGTCGGCCCGCCGCTCGCGGATATCCCGTTCTGCCTGCTCGACGATTTCGGGGTCCGTAGAATGGTGGTACGAGTACACGCGATACTTCACCCCGTGCTCCTTGAGGCGATCGAAGATGGAGGGCGCGCCGATCGTTCCCCCCGCTTCGTACAGGTTTCGCTTCTCGACCCAGTTGAACCAGGGAAGGAACCGTGGGCTTACACTGCATTCAAACGACGGGCCCAACCCGAGAACGCGCCGCCCCATCTCTTTCAGCACCCTCCGGGTTACGCGGTGATTCAGAACGGCATCCGGCAACCAGTCACAGTATCTCAACCACTTGAAAGGGGAGCCGTTCGGATCGTAGTAGAAGAGATTCCAGTGGCCGTTCTTCGCCGGCGGCACACCCGTCAGAATGGCCGGGATCGCGCCGGAACTGAAGCCCAAGACCGTCCGCAACGGACGCCGGAACCGGAGCTCGTCTTGCAGGAAGTTCCGTCCTTCAAGAATCGACCACCCCAGCGCATCGATCAGAACGAATACGTGCAATCTTTTATTCATGATGACGTTCACGCCAGGCGTTGACGGCCTCAGGAAAAAGCTTTAACGCCATCGCCTTGGGAAATCGCTTTACCCGGTATTTCAACTCCCGGGCAGCGAAGAAACCAGGATCGCGCGCCAGGATCGCGGCAAGATCCGCCGTGCTGGTCGCGGCGTCGATACAAATCCGGTCGATGACCTTCGCCGCCGGATTCGCCAGCTGGCCCGCCGTGATGCAGACGGCCCGGTATCCCGCCTCCTGTGCGGCCTCGACCAGCTCGCGATTCCACTCCCCGTAGGGTGCGGCAAAGAATTCGACTTCCGATCCCAGGTGATCCTCGATCGTGCGCTTCGATTCCGCGAGCTGACGCTTGAGCTCCGCCGCGTCCAACTGCGAATGATCGACGTGTTCATGTCCGTGCGACTGCACCGACATGCCCGCGCGATGCATTTCCTTTGCCTGCGCCCAGCTCAAGTAACCCTTATGCCCTATGGTCGTGGGATTGATGAAGAAATCTCCCGCGAAACCCGCCTGTATCAGCAGCGGGAAGGCAACCTCGTAGTCGGAAGCCCGGCCGTCGTCAAACGTGATGGCCAGTACGTTGCTTTTTCGGCCATCGCAAATTTGCTTCAAGGAGCAGGCGGAACAACCCGTGGCTGCGATCCGCTGCAGATGATCCAGGAAATTCGCCTCCGTGACAGAAAATCGACTCTTTTCCCCGGATTGCAAGGCGGACGAGAGCAAGCCGTGATAATTCAGCACGGGCACGCCTCGCGCTCGGCTTCTTGCCGTCGGCATATTCATCAATGCGCCCGTTCCCATGTGGCCTGATGCTTGCCGAACACAAATCGGAAAAAACCCACCAGGAACGCGACATTCATCAGCAGGAGGAAATACCCCACCAGCCCGTAGCGGATCTTCTGCATGGGCTCACGAAACAGGAATCCCAGGGCGGCCCAGAAATAGAACAGCAACTGCCCGATCAGGGCGGCGCGATAGAAGCCGTTCGCATAGAGAAAAGCGTTGCTCAGCAGGACGCCGATCAGCAGAAACGGCACCATCCAGCGCAGCACTTTGTGCGACAAGAACGCAACCCGGGTGAACGTGGGCAAAGGAATCCGCAGAAAGCTGGCCAGGTTGCGAAAGCTGCCGATCGCCAGGCGGACGCGCCGGCGGAACTCACCGGAGACCGAGGCTGCCGCAAATTCGGTGGCTACCGCCTCCGGATCGTAGAGCACTCGATACCCCAGGCGGCGGGCATTCATGGGAATGACAAAGTCTTCGATCACCGTGTCGGCGGCCAGGGCGGCATAACAGCAACGCCGCAGTGCGAAGATGGCTCCACTCGCGGTCAGGGTCGCGCCCAACCGCGACTCCATCAGTCGCAGCATGCTCTCATATCCCCAGTAGACACCCTCGGTCTGCTGTGATTCCTTGCTTCCACGAAACTGCAGCGCGCCGCACACAGCGCCCACCTCCGGGTCTGAAAAGTGCCGCACCAGGGTCCGCAGGGCGTCGGGCGCGAACAGCGTCGCCGCATCGGAGAAAATCAACAGTTCGTGACGCGCCCGCAGCACGCCTTGATTCAGAGCGCTGGGCTTGCCGCCTCGCTCCGGGAGGAAAATCACTTCCACATTGGATTGTTGCGCGCCGGAAAGAATCTGGTTGGTGTTATCTGTGGAGGCATCAGAAATAAAGATGACCTGAAGTTTGTCAGCCGGATAGTCGAGCTCGCTCAGGTTCGCCAGCTTATCGAGAAGATGGGCCTCCTCGTTGTAGGCCGGAACCAGCATCGTAAGCGCCGGAAGTTCGGCGGCAGGCAGGGGACGGGAACGTCGTTCCTGGCGGCCCGCGAGATAGCCAAGGTCGCGCCGTATCTGGGAGCCCACCCAGGCTGCGAACAAAACCACCGGATAAAGAAGATAGGCGTAGATGATGAGGAACAGGCAAGCCCAGAATAGAAACTGGAAAAAGATGGTCATGAAAGATGTGTTAGGAGGAGAAAAAGCCTGGGTCTAGCGCGATCCCCGGCCCAGCAACACGGTTTTCACAGTCTGGAACAGGATGAGCAGGTCCAGACCGACCGACATGTGTTTGATGTAATAAATGTCGTACGCCGCCTTTTCGATGTTATCTTCCAGCGTCGCACAATAGCCGCGGTTGATCTGCGCCCATCCGGTGACTCCCGGCTTCACCGCCCAGCGCTGCCGGTAGAAGGGAATTTGCCGGACACATTCCTCCTCCTGGTCGCGGACGAAGGGGCGGGGACCTACAAAGTGCATGTCTCCGCGCAGGATGTTGTAGAGCTGCGGCATCTCGTCAAGCCGCGTTCGCCGCAGCCAGCGGCCCACCCGGGTGAAGCGCTCATCGCCATCGGTCGCCGGACGGTGCTTGCCGTCGGCGTCGGCGCCATCGATCATAGTGCGGAATTTGAACAGATTGAACGGCCGCCCATTCTTGCCGATGCGCTGCTGCCGGAAAATCACCGGGCCTTTGGAGTCCAGTTTGATGGCGATGGCAATCAGAATCAGCAGCGGCAGGCCCACGGTCAGCGCGATGAGCGACACGATGAACGATACCAGTTGCTTGTACCAGTACAGCCGTCCCGGACGCTGAAAGCCGGACGTGAACAGCAGCCATCCGGGACGCAGAGAAGTGACCGGCACTTTTCCCGTAACACTCTCGTAAACGTCCGCTCCGTCCTGCACCACGGCCCCACGCAGCTTGAGGGCCAGCAGGTCGTCCATTGGAAGCTGTCCGCGCCGGTCCTCCATGGCCACGACAATGCGGCTCACCTGATGACGGTCGACCAGATCGGAGAGCGTGTCGAGATCGCCCAGGTAGGGAAGGCCTCTCATGGCAAATCCATTCCTGGACACATCCACCCAGCCGATCACATCCATCCCCAGCTCCGGCCGCTGGCGGACTTCGTCGCTGACCTCTCCGGCGAGCGGCCCGTGGCCGACGATCACCATTTTTTCCGAAAGGTGCACCGAGCTCACAATGCGCCGGAATAGCTCCCGCCAGAGAATCAGCGTGGGAAACAGAAGCAACAGGCCAAGGATAAAAATCCCCCGGCCCAGCTGAGCTTTTGGGTAGGCGTAGTAGATAAGCGCGAGAATGACGGTCCCGACGCCAACTACCTGCAGGAGCCGGGTCAGAACTTCATGACGGCTGCTCAGAATTCTGGAATCGTAGAGATCGAGGTAGTACATGCAGAGCAGGTAAACTCCTGACATGACGGCGATCTTCGCCAGCCCGTTCTCCTCGGCCATGAGCGGATGCACGTCTCTTCCCAGGCGCAAGGCCGCGGCCAGCATGAAGGCCAGGCACACCAGAACGGTCTCGGAGAGGCCGAGCAATAATGTGCGCGCGGGCACGTAGATGTTTAATACGCGAATCAATTACTTTTTCCGGAGATAGGAAGGTCGGCTTGCGCTTTGTTGCCGCGGACCGTTGTAGTACTTGCGGTAGTAACTGGATTCGACGTTGGGAACGTCGTTCATCACCACCCCGAGCAGGTTGACGCCGTCCAGCGATTTCAGCCCGCGCTCCAGAAGCTTCTTGGGAGTGTTACCCTGCCGGATCACCAGCAGGATGCCGTCGGCATGCTTCGACCACAGATGAACATCGGCCACGGGAAACAGCGGTGGCGTATCAATAATGACCCAATCGAAGCCGGAGCTGAAGCGGTTAAGCGCCTCCACGAAGCGCGTGGAGGTGATAATTTTCGAGGCGTCCTGCGTGGGCTCTCCCGCCGGCAGAAAGAACAACTCGGTTCCCTCCAGCCGGTAGATGAAATCGCTCAGGGGAAGATCCTGGCGCGACCAGTCGGTGATTCCCTGAAGTCCGCTCAGCCCGAAGCGGCCGCTCAGCACCGGTTGCCGCAAATCCCCTTCCAGCAACAGAATCCTTTGTGCGTTGTGGCTTGCCAGACTCACCGCAAGATTGGACGAAACCAGCGTCTTCCCATCGTTGGGCACGCCGCTGGTGATGATGATCCGGCGAGTCTGATTTTTTTCCTGAAGGTGACGCAACCGCGCCCGTAGCAGGCGGAATTTTTCCGCACCCAACCCGTCGCCGTCGCTCAGGGCCACGAGCCGGTTCTCTGCGCAAGGCGTCGCCGCCACCGTGCGCGCCTGGTCAAACCAGGTCTTGTCGACCTGCACATTCTCCATAATCGCCGCGGGAACGTTCTCCAGGCCCGTGAGGTCAGGCGTTTTGGCCCCACGCTCAGCTTCTGCCTGCTTCAGCGCTTCAAATACGTAGCTCATTCTGAGTCCTTAAGTACCGGTCTGCGGTAAAGCCCGGCCTTCCCGCCGCGAAGCGGCGAACTAGCTCCCGACTTTCTCCGGTTTTTCGACTTCCGTTTTCTTGAGGTAGTCAATCAGGTTGACAACCGCCTGCAGCATCAGCTGGCGTTCGTTCTTTTCCGCGGGCGGAATCGGTGCCCCCGTCGCTGCAGCGGTGGTGGACGACAGGCGAAACTCGCTTGAAATTTCCTGCACGATTTCGGGCGAGACCGCTTCCAGCTTGCGGGCATAGCCCGCGATCAGCGCATTCTCACACAGCGTGTTGATCAGCCGGGGTATTCCCCGCGAACACTGATGCACCGCGGCAATCGCAGCCTGAGAGAAAATCGACTCGGCCCGTCCATCGGCCCCCGCAAGTTTCAGGCGGCGGACAATGTAGCCATGCGTCTCCTCCACGCCCAGCGGAGCGAGCCGGCAACGCAAGGCGATCCTTTGCTTGAGCTGGCGGAGTTCCGGCAGGTCCAGCGTCTGTTCGAGCTCAGGCTGGCCCACCAACAGGATTTGCAGCAACTTCTGCTCCGCCGTTTCCAGATTCGAAAGCAGCCGCACCTCCTCCAGCAGTTCGGCGGAGAGCAGATGCGCCTCGTCGACAATCAGAGCCGTCGCTTGTCCCTTTCGGTACCGGGCAATTAGGTAATTGTTGAGCTCGAGAATCAACGTCCCCTTCGAATGGTCCTCCGGCTTCAGGCCAAGGTCGGTGACGATGTAGCGCAGAAACTCCGCCGGGGACAGCCGTGGATTGAATACGTTGGCAAACGCCACTTGCTGCCGGCTCAGAAATTCCAGCAGGCACCGGACCAGCAGAGTCTTGCCCGTGCCCACCTCGCCCGTCATCACAAGAAATCCCTTGCGCCGGCACACGCCGTAGTAGATCGACGCCAGGGCTTCGTTGTGCCGGGCCGTGGGAAAAAGAAAATACGGGTCCGGCGAAATCTCGAAGGGACTGCGCTTCAGTCCGTAAAATGCTTTGTACATGGATTAACCGCGGTAGAACGTAAACACGAAGGCGGCCGCCATCACTAACAGCAGACCGGCCACGCTGGTCCACTCCATTTTCAAACGGCGCTGCTGGCGTTGGCGTTCGCCGGGAGTCGGCAGCGGGGGAATCTCTGTAAGAACTGGCGCCGCGACCAGCCCGCTGATCTGCGATTCTCCCTGGATTCGATCGTCGACGAATTCGGCTCCGGCGGCGGCTCCCACTCCCACTGCGAGCCCCGCGGCCAGTCCCACGCAGCTGAGAATGAGACGATTCGGCTGGTACGGCTTCTGCGGCAGGCTGGCCGGATCGAGAATGCGAAAGTGCTCTCCCTGTTGCCGCTTTTCCAGGTTGGTCGCCAGTTGCGACTGGTTCCTCTTCGCCAGCAACGATTCGTAATTCGACCGTGACTGGTCATAGTCCCGGGTCAGATCCGCCAGTTGCTGCTCGCGCACCGGGGCTTCATTGATTCGCCTCTGATACTCATCGATCTGCGCTTCCAGGCTCTTGATCTGCTGCTGCCGGTTGGCAATTTCCAGTTCGTTCGCCTTCAGTTGGCTGTCGATCTGCAGCATTGCCGACATCTCTTTGGAATCCTGGTATTGCCCCGTCGCGTCAGGAGACTTTTTCTCCGCCGCAATCTGCTGCTTCATCTTTTCCGCCTGAGCAAGCTGGTCCTTCAATTTTCGATAGTCAGGATGCTTCTCCGTGTAGCGTGAGGCCACCTCGGCAAGTTGCTGCTTCAGCCGCGCAATTTCCTCGTCAATCGCCGGGGGAGTTCCGGCCGCGCCCGTGCCCTTGTTCATCTCGTCGCGGATCGATTGATACTGCGCCCGCAAGGACCCGAGGTAAGTCGCCTGCTGCCGGGCCTGGTTCAAGGCATCCATCTCGCCCTGCAGCCTGGTTTGGAGACCGGAGAGAATCTGGACGTTGCTCTGCATCTGGGTGGGCAATTCGCCCAGATAGTGGCTCTTGAAATCGCGGACCTTTTCCTCCTGCCCGCTCAGGCTTTGCCGCGCCTGCTGAAGCTGGCTCTCGAGAAATCCCGTGGTGCTCTCCGACTCTTCCTGCCGTGCCTCCAGATTTTCCTCGATAAAGAACGAAGTGAGTTCGTTCGTGACCTGTTGCGCCAGGTGAGGATCCCGCGACGAGTAACTGACTTTGAAGGCTGACAGGTTGTCCCGGCGCCCCGGGGCCTGCACCAGTTCGATCTCAATGTCCTTTCGCATCCGCTCCACCAGCTGATCCGGATCCCAATGCGAACGCTTCCCGGCGTAGAGGTTGAATTGCTCGATGATTCGCAGCAGCCGGGTCCGGCTGGTGATCTGCTGAGTCATGCTTTGCAGGCGGTCTTGCAGATCGCTGGCCACGTTTGACACCACATATTGTTCCGGGACCTTCTGCTGCTCCACCAGGATGAGGGTTTCCGAGCGGTAGGACGACGGCAGAAACCAGCTGATAGCAAATACTGCGGCCCACAGCAGAAATGCCGGCAGCACAAACCAGTGGCGCCGCCGCATGGCGATCGCCCGGATATCGTCCCAACCTGGGTGTTTGGTGGATTGCTCTTCTAATTCATCAAGCATCTATTAGCGTCCTAATGGTCGATGGAATAAATAACTCACACTCAAGAAAGCGCGGTTGTGGTCGGGGAACAGCTCGGCGGCCGTAAGGCCCGCGTAAATCTGGTGAACTCGTGAATAGGTCGCTCCGAAATCGAGATGTTCTCCCAGTTGATGCTCCAGGCCCACATTTCCCGCGACTGTGCGGAACTCGGGCCCGGAAGCTAAATTAATCGGGCGGTCGTTGTCGTAGCTGAACCCGGCGTTGGCGCTCCAGTGCGGCCGGAATTGGTGATGAACGGTGCACGCCCCGTTATAGCGGTCCGCGGTTCCGAACAGTCCGCCCCCCCCGCTCAAACCACGGCTGAAGCTGGCGCTCATTCCGGTATGCAGCCCTTGCCATTCCAGGGTGAAGCCTTCGTTCGGCAGCCATTGATTGCTTGAGGCCGGAATCGTCACCGAGCGCAGCACCGCGATCTCCCCGTCGGTCATGGCATAAGCCGCCCCGCCGTAGAGCGACAGGGTCAAATGCCGCTGAATCGAGATGGTGTAAAACAGCAGCGCGGTATGGGCGTCACTCTCTTCGACGCCGCCGCTGAATGTGAATCGCTGGTAGCTGTATGTCAGGCCAATCCACTGCTTCGGGAAAAGCCGGCGAGTATAGAAGAACTCTCCACCCTCGCTGCGGCTGTCAATCAGCTGCACGCCCGGGCCGCCGTCCACGTTGTTATAGGTCAGCAGGTCGGAAGTGCCGCTCCCGCCCACCATCGAGACCGCCCCCAACTGGTAAACCAGGTCAAGGCCGGCGGTGTTGCTGATGCGATTTACAAATGGCGTGAGCACGCTGTCGCTGGGTTGGTGCAGCACGCTCCCGGGGACCGAATTGTTCCCCTCGGCCACGGTCCCGTACGGATCGTTAGTGGAGGAGAAAGTATCGTGCGCGCGCAGCGTCCAATACTTGGTGATGCGGTACTGGAAGTTGAGCCGTCCGGCTTCGGTGCTGGTATTGAGCTGCGACGCCTGACTCACGGTGAAACCGGGAAAGTAGCTGAAATCCAGCAGCGTGCGGGGCCGCGATTGCGTTATCGACAGCGTCGGCATGAAAGAAACTGTGGCGTTGTCGACCGGCCGTCCGTTTTCCTCGAGCGCGTTGTCATCGTACCCGCCGGTGACGGTGACCCCGCCGCTCAATTCGTTGCTGCGCTCCAACTCTCCGAGCAGCGCGGCCGTGGGAGCCTCGCCGTTCATCGGTGCCGGCAGCCACGGTGTTACCGGGTCGGCGCTGTCAGCGTTTGCCTCCGAATCCGGAGCGCTTCCGGCTTGTGGGATGTAGCCGAGGTCCGGGGCGCTACCTGCAGCTTGCGCCCCGCCGGTTTCCGCAGACTTGCCCGTCTGCTCGGTAGCCTGCGACTGGGCGTGTGCCCACCCGGCCGTCAGGACAAGGATCGTCAAATACTTTAAGAAGAGCCGCATAGGGTGCACCTTACGGGACATAGATGGTGTCGTGCGCTTGCAGTTCGATGTTCTGCGCGGGGTTGCTCCCGTTCATCGCCTGCTTGTAATTGAAGGCATAACTGACCTGGGTGCCGTCGGCTTGTTGCCTCATGACCTTGATGTTCTTGACCTTGGCAAAATCGCGGAACCCGCCCGCAATGGCGATGGCGTCCAGCACGGTCATCGGAGGGTTGAGCAGGTACGATCCCGGCTTCTGCACCTGACCGAGAATGTTGAAGCGCTGGCTTTTCTGCTCCTGCACGATCACCGTGACTTCCGGCTCCGAGATGTAGTCGTGCAGACCCTTGCTGATGTCGTTCTGCAGTTCTGCCGGAGTCTTACCGGCGGCCTGAATCTCCCCCACCAGCGGCAACGAAATCCTGCCGTCGGCGCGCACAGGCACCGTGCGTGACACCTCCGGCTCTTTCCAGACATTGATCGTCAGCACATCGCTGTTTCCGATCAGATAGTCGGACCGGGTTCCGTTTGGCCGGGCCGGATTGCTCGTGGTTTGTGCCGTTGCCGTCGCATTGCCCGCCACCGCATCGCTTGCCGGGGTGGCGCTTTGCTGAGCCAGCGTCCCGCTTGCCCCCAGCACAATCCAGGCAAGCACAGCCCCTGTGGAAATGATGAAACGTCGCGTCTTCACAGCTACCTCCTCATATCGAAATTCATTTGCCGTTGTTGCCGCTGCTATGTCCCTGCTCCAGCGGCGCGGCTTCGGTTCTGGACGGCCGCCGGATGTCATACCGGCGGATTTTGTAAAGCAGACCCCGGTAACTGATGTTGAGCAGCCGTGCCGCCCGCTTCCGGTTCCAGCGCGTCTCCTGCAGGGCCTGCGTGATCGCCTGAATTTCGGCTTCATCCTTCAGGTTCTGCACCAGTGATTTCAGATTGCGCGAATGCAGATCTCCACGGTCGGCCGGCAATTCCAGCTTGATTCGGGTCGTCTCCGTGGGCAGTCCCACCACGAAGCCCAATGGCGTGCTGGAGTCACGGGTCAGTTCTGCCATGGCGATGGCTTCGTCTCCCATGACCAGATAGCGCTTTACGAAGTTCTCCAGTTCCCGCAGATTCCCCGGCCACGAGTAGCTGCGGCAGACCTCCAAAAGGGACTTGGAGAAGGCCAGCGGCGGCCGGGAGTACTGCGCCGCCATGCGCGCCATGAAGTGTCGTAGCAGGGTCGGAATCTCTTCCCGGCGCTCGCGCAGCGGAGGCAGGAAAACGGTGAAGGCGCTCAACCGGTAGTACAGATCTTCCCGAAACCTTCTTCCCGCAATCGCTTCGACCACGTTGACGTTGGTCGCGGCCAGAATTCTGACGTCCACGTCGATCGTGTTTTCTCCCCCCAGGCGGAAGAACTGCCGGTCCTGCAACACATGCAGCAGCTTGGCCTGCAAGTGGGCGGGCATCTCGGCGACTTCATCCAGCAGGATCGTGCCCTTTTCGCAAATCTCGAACTTGCCCGGCTTGGTCTTCAGCGCTCCCGTAAAGGCTCCGCGCTCGTAGCCAAATAACTCGCTCTCCAGCAATTCGCCGGGTAGCGCCGCGCAATTGATCTTGATGAATCGGTGGTTGGCGCGGGAAGACAGCTTGCGGATCAGGCGCGCCGCGATCTCTTTGCCCGTACCGCTCTCGCCCAGGATCAGCACCGGCGCATCGACTGCCGCCAGCACCGCCAACTGCGCCCTTACTTTTTGCATGTATGGGCTTGCGGCCACGAAGTAACGGCCGTCCCCGATGTCCTCGATCGATTCTGAGAAAAGCGCCGGCCCTTCTTCTACCGCGGCGCCGTTCATATGCCGCCGGATCACCCGCTCCAGCTCCGCGCTTCCAATTGGAGTGGTCAGGTAGTCTCTTGCCCCCAGCCGGATCGCTTCCACGATCTTTCGCGTGTTGTCGGGAATCGATACCACCACCACCTTGGCGTCAGGCTGCAGTTGAAACACATGTTGCAGAGACACCATGTCGGAATCGTCGCCGTTCAGCTCGAACAGCACCAGGTCCGGAACCGGAGCCCGAGAGAGCCGGCGCAGCGCATCTTCGGCCCGGCCGAATAGCTCGGAGTGACACGGCTTGGTGGCCAGGAGTTCCCGCAAGCTGTCTTGCGTCGACGGGTTCTCACTCAACGCCAGAATGTGTGCTGAGGTCATTACTTAAAGTTCAATGGGATAGGAATTGCCGGAATCGGAAACTTACAGCCCGCCGTCTGCGTTGCTCATACCGCTTCGACGTCGTAGCCTTCGATGCGAATCGCGAGCGATCTCTGGATGGCATCGACCGATACCACCAGTGTGCTGTCGCCCTCTCGTGCCACCAGAATTCCCTCGACTCCGGCCAACGCTCCGCTGCGAATGCGCACCCGCTGGCCGATCTTCAGAAACGGATGCGTGCGGTAGGGAATCTGCTGTGA
>Ga0335080_10000474_pt1 | contig 36800 bp, 38 predicted proteins | sample Lox_Sample_34_FD_206720 | JGI IMG/M metagenome (GOLD analysis project Ga0335080, IMG submission 206720) | Soil microbial communities from Loxahatchee National Wildlife Refuge, Florida, United States - Lox_Sample_3.4 | ecosystem: Environmental > Terrestrial > Soil > Wetlands | place: USA... | reverse complement strand
GGAGGACCCGTTCACGAACCTGCAGGACGGGCTGCGCGTGGCCCAGCGCATCATCGACCGCAACCCGTCGGCGAACCAGCAGATCATCGTGATCACCGACGGCCAGCCCACGGCCTACTTCGTGGGTGACGAGCTGCGCGTCGAGTGGCCGAGCGGCGTGGGCGGCACCAGCCCGCGCGCCAACAAGGAGACGCTCGGCGAAGTGACTCGCGTGACGCGCAAGGGCATCACCATCAACACCTTCATGCTCGACGACTCACCCGAACTGATGCGCTTCGTGGAAGGCATGACCAAGATCAACAAGGGCCGCGCCTTCTACACCACGCCGGGCCAGATCGGCGAGTACATCATGGTCGACTACCTCTCGCGAAAGCGCCGGAAGATTCGTTGATCGTCACCAGCGATGAGCTGCGCGAGCAGGCAGCTCAGATCGTGCTCGAGCTGGGCTTCGGCCGTGGGGAGCTGCTGCTCGATCTCGCCGAGGCCAGCCCCGAACGCACGTTCGTGGGCGTCGAGATCCGGCGCGCGCGGGTCGAGAAGGTCGCGAAGCGCGCCGAGAAACGCGGGATCGCGAACCTGCTGTTGCTGCACGCGCCCGCCGAGTTCGCGCTGGAGCGCGTCTTGCCGGAGGCCTGCGTCGACGAGTGCTGGATCAACTGCCCCGACCCCTGGCCCAAGAAGCGGCATTGGCGGCGCCGGCTGATCCAGGCGCCGTTCGTGGCATTGCTCGCGCGCGCGATCGCCAAGGATGGGCTGCTGCACATCGCCACCGACCACCCCGGCTACCGCGACTGGATCGCCGAAGTCATGGCGGCGCAGACCGCGTTCGTGAGTCTCCACCCCACGCCCTGGTCGGAGTCACCGCCGGCGCGCCGCGAGACCGCCTACGAAGCGGAGTGGCGCGCGGAGGGTCGCACGCTGTCCTACTTCGACTATCGTAGGGCCCCGTGAAAGCGCTGCTCGCCCATACCCCCGACGAGCTGCGCGCCGCCTTCGCCAGCGCTGGAACGCCCGGCTTCCGCGCGGCGCAGGTGGCGCAGTGGCTGTACGGCCGGAAGGTGCGCGATTTCGCCGCCATGGCGAACCTGCCGGCGGCGCTGCGCGCCCGGCTCGGCGCGGAGTGGCGCACGCACTCACTCGAGCGGGTGGCGGTGCACGGCGCGGCCGACGGCACGCGCAAGCTGGTGCTGGCCACCCGAGATGGCGCCCGGATCGAGTCGGTGCTGATCCCCGAGGGCAAGCGCCAGACGCTTTGCATCTCGTCGCAGGTGGGCTGCAGCCTGGACTGCGCGTTCTGCGCCACCGGCCTGCTCGGCCTGGGCCGCAACCTCTCCGCGGACGAGATCGTCGACCAGGCGCTGCACGCCGCGGAGCTCCTCCACGATCAGGGCCAGTCACTCACGCACGTGGTGTTCATGGGCATGGGCGAGCCGCTGCTCAATCTGAAGCAGGTGGTGCAGGGAATCCGCATCCTGACTCACCCCGACGCGTTCGGGCTGGCGCCCCGGCGGATCACGGTTTCCACCGCGGGCGTCGCGCCCAAGATCGCCGAGCTCGGCATGGCCGTGCCGGTGCGGCTCGCGATCTCGCTCCACGCCGCGCGCGACGAGCTGCGCGACGTGCTGGTGCCGCTGAACAAGCGCTTCCCGATCGCGACGCTGCTCGATGCCTGCGCGCGCTTCCCGCTGCCCAAGCGCGAGCGGCTGTCGTTCGAGTACACGCTGATCGACGGCGTGAACGACTCGCCAAGAGACGCGCGCGCGCTGGCGGAGCTGGCGCGCAAGGCCAACGCCAAGGTGAATCTGATCCCGCTGAACGAGCATCCGGGCACGAGCTACCGCCGGCCGAGCGAGGCGCGCATGGACGCCTTCCTGGGCGTGCTGGCGGGCGAGCGAGTCACTGCCACGCTGCGCCGCTCCCGCGGAGACGACATCTTCGCCGCCTGTGGCCAGCTCGGCGCCCGCGCGGACGCGCAGCCGAGCGCGGCAAGCCCGGAACCCGCCTACCGATAAGAGCCGGGATGCTCTACGCGATCGGCGACATTCACGGCATGCGCGACGAGCTCGTGCGTCTGCTGTCGCGCATGCCGCTCCAGAAAGGTGACCGGCTGCTGTTCATCGGCGACTACGTGGACCGCGGACCCAACCCCAAGGGCGTGGTCGACGAGCTGATCGGCCTGCAGAAGAGCTACGACTGCATCTTCCTGATGGGCAATCACGAGGCGATGTTCCTGTCGTTCATCGGCTGGCAGGGGCCGAGTTACTTCGGCGCCGAGGCCTTCCTGCACAACGGCGGCGAGACCACGCTCGCGAGCTACGGCTACTTCAAGTCGGACGAGCGCTTCGTGCTCGAGCCGGCGCACGAGGCCTTCTTCCAGAGCCTGCAGCTCTGGCACCTCGAGGGCGAATACGCGTTCGTACATGCCGGTCTCTCGAAGGCCGCGCTCGGGCTCTCCGACGCGAAGTACGCGCTCTCGCGCGAGCGTGCGCGCGAGCTGCTGTGGCAGCGCGAGACCGCCGACCTGCCGCACAGCCTGGGAGTCACCGTGGTCTACGGCCACACCCCGCTGCCCGATTTCGGTGTACGCTGGAACCTCCCGTACTCGATCGGCATCGACACCGGGGCCGTCTACGGCGGTCCGCTGACCGCGATCCGGCTTCCCGACGAGACCATCTTCCAGTCGTAACCCACCTCCGGGATTCACCGCGAAATGAAGCTTTCGAGCGACCACGAGCTGATCCGTGACTCGGTGCGGCGCCTGGCCGAGAGCGAGCTCGCGCCGATCGCCGCGCGCATCGACGCCGAGGACTGGTTCCCGCGCGACTTCTTCCAGAAGCTGGGCGAGATCGGCGCGCTGGGCGTGTTGGTGCCCGAGGAGTACGGCGGCAGCGGCGGCGACTACATCGGCGCGACGCTGGTGATGGAGGAGCTCGCGCGCGTCTCGGGCTCGGTCTCGCTGTCGTACGGCGCGCACGCCGTGTTGTGCGTGGGCGCGATCGCGCGTGACTGCTCGCACGAGCAGAAGAAGCGCGTGCTGCCGCGACTGTGCAGCGGCGAGGCGGTGGGCGCGTGGGCGCTGACCGAGCCCGGCTCGGGCTCCGACGCGCTGGGCATGCGCACGCGCGCCAGGCGCGACGGCAAGGACTACGTGATCGACGGCGGCAAGACCTTCATCACCAACGGCTCCGAAGCCGAGACACTCGTGGTCTACGCGCGCACCGACCCCGCCAAGGGCGCGCACGGCATCTCGGTGTTCCTGGTCGACTCGAAGACGCCGGGCTTCGCCTGCAGCCGCAAGCTCGACAAGATGGGCATGCGCGGCAGCCCGACCGCCGAGCTGCGCTTCGACGCCATGCGCGTCGCCGCCGACGACCGGATCGGCGACGAGAACCGCGGCGTGGCCATGATGATGCGCGGGCTCGACGTCGAGCGCGCGACGCTGGCGGGGATCTCGGTCGGGCTGGCGCAGGCTGCGCTCGACCACTCACTCGCCTGGGCGCGCGAACGCGAGCAGTTCGGCCGCCCGATCGCCGAGTTCCAGATGGTGCAGAAGCTGATCGCCGACATGTACGTCGACGTCATGGCCGCCCGGCTCATGGTCTACGAGGCCGCCGAGCTGTGCATCGCGCAGAGCAGCGGCTGCGCGAAGCTGGCATCGGCGGCGAAGCTGCTCTCGTCCGAGATCGCCACCAAGGCGGGCCTCGCCGCGGTGCAGATCTTCGGCGGCTACGGCTACACCAAGGACTACCCGGTCGAGCGCATCGCGCGCGACGCGAAGCTGATGGAGATCGGCGCGGGCACGTCCGAGATCCAGCGCACGATCATCGCGCGGGAACTGCTGAAGGGCCGCTAGTCCGCGGACACTCCACGTGCACCTGCATGCGCGAGAGCCGCAGATACTCGCGCATCTGCCGGCGCAGCTCCCAGATGTCGTACAGGAAGATCTCGAGCGGCCGCCACATCGCCACCCAGCCGCCGATCAATAGACTCTCCTGGCCGAGCTCCGCGACCGGTGAGTCGCTGAAGAAGCGCACCAGCGCCTGGCCGGCCAGGAAGCACAGCGCGTAGAAGCCGATCCCCACCGACAGGCTGATCCGGCCGCGCGCGCGCAGCGCCCGGTACTGCCGGCGCTTCGACTCCGCGCGGTACTTGAAGTGACTGTGCACGGCCTCGGTGACGAGCGCGTTCAGCTCGGCCGGCGGCTCGGGGCGCGCCTCGTCCAGGTGGATCACGAGCTCCAGCTCGCGCTCGCGCGGGATGTCGCTCGCCCAGCCGACGATGAACTCCTCGGCGATGGCGTCGAGCTCGCGCTCCCGGAACGGCGAGGGATCGAAGGAGTGGAAGAGCTGCGCCAGCAGCCGCAGCCGCAGCTCGATCCGGCCGACGTTCGCTAGCCGAGCTTCTCCACGACCGGGATCTGGAGCTTCACTCCGGGTACCAGCTTCGCGAAGTCGACGTCGGGGTTGTAGCGGTGGATGAGCCAAGTGGGGACGCCGTACAGCTTGTGCGACAGCACCCAGAGGGTATCGCCGGCCCGGAGGCTGTGCTCGACCGTGCCCGTCACCCGGTAGCTGCCGAAGAAGTCCTCTTCGATGCCCTTGTGGTACTCGAGCCGGCGCTGCTGCAGCTCGTCGGGCGATACCTTGGCGAAATCGAGCTTGAGCGTCTGGCCGACGTGGATCGGCTGGCGCGGCTTCAGCTTGTTGAGCTTGCGCAGCTTCTGCGGCGAGACCTCGAGCCAGTCGGCGAAGTGGCCGAGCGTCTCGTCGTCGTCGACGATCACGCGGTCGCGCGAGACGCGGCGGTAGGGTGACTCGTCGCTCTTTTGCGCGGCTGCGGCCGCCGACTCGGCGGGAGTCACCGCCGGCTCGGCCAGCGCCACCGTGGCGCGCGCGGGCTTCTCGGGAGTGACTCGCAGCTTGGGCTCCGGACCGGCCAGGTCGCTCGGCGAGAACGGCGCCTCGTCTTCGGCGACGGTCGGCGGCGCGCTCTGCGCGGGCGCGGACTCGGAGGGCACGGCGGGGCTCGGCGCCGTGGGCTCGGGCGCGGGCGGCGCGGCCTGGGCCGGCGTGGGGCTCGGCGCGGGCGGCATGCCCGCGGGCTCGAGCGCCGCCACCGTCTCGCCCGGCGGCGCGGGCACGACCTCGGCCGGAGGCGTCGCCGGCTCGACCGGCGGCGGCGACTTCTCGAGTGACTGCGAGACCGCCACGGCCACCTCGGTCGGCGGCGGCGCGGGCGCCGTCGGCGCCGGGGTCGGCAGCGTCGGATCCGCCACCGGCTCGGGCTGCGTGGCCTGTGCGATCGCCACCGGCGGCACCACCCGGCGCGGCGCCGTCCCCGGGCGGTCGGGCAGCTGCAGGACCTGGCCGGGATAGATGCGCTGGCGCTTGCCCAGGTCGTTCTGCGCCAGGAGCTGCGCGATCGTGGTGCGGTTCTCCGAGGCGATCTCCGACAGCGTGTCGCCGCGGCGCACGGTGTAGTAGCGGCTGGCCCGCTGGTCGCTGTGTCTCATCTCCGCCGGCACCGAGGCCACCCAGCGCGAGCCGCTGCCCGCCGTGCTGCCCGCGGGCAGCCGCAGCGCGTAGCCGCGCGGAATGCGCTTGCCGGAGCGGAACACCGGCTGGCGCAGGGCCGGATTCAGCTCGGCGATCTGCGCTGGAGACACTCCGAGCTTGTTCTGCAGCTCGGAGACGTCGGCGTAGAACGGCAGACTCACCACCTCGACCGCGCGCGGCTGGTCGCGCTGCACCGGGCCGAAGTAGGACTCGTAGTTGCGAATCACTTTGCGCGCCGCCAGGAACTGAGTGTAGAAGTTGCGCGAAGCGAAGCCGAAGGTGCGCCCGTCGTAGCGCAGCACGATCTCGTCGATCCGGTCGGTGCCGAGTCGCTTGACCGCCCGCGCCATCCCGCCGGCGCCGTGGTTGTAGGCGGTGAGCGCCAGCGGCCAGCTGCCCAGGATCGAGTAGTTCTCCTTCAACAGCCGGGCGGCGGCGCGCGTAGAGGTGATCGGGTCGAGTCTCTCGTCGACCACGTAGTCGACCTTCATGAAGCGCCGGCCGGTGCCGCGCATGAACTGCCACACGCCCGCCGCGCCGTACTTGGAGTAGGCGCGCACGTTGAACGACGACTCCACGTGCGGCAGGAGCGCCAGGTCCTCGGGCATGCCCTGGTCGCGGAACACCGCCCGCATCTGCGACTCGTAGGCGCCCGAGCGCACCAGGCCCTCGCGGAACTTGTCGCGCTGGCCGAGCTGGAAGCGCACGTTGTCCCTGGCGTCGCGCAGGTCGCCTGCCGTGGGCGCGTGGCCGAGCGCCACCGTGAACAGGCGCATGACCTGCTGCTCGTGGTCGTCGCGCGGCGTGCCGCCGCCCGCCAGCCAGTCGAGCATGTCGCGCACCTGTGACTTGGCGTGCTCGACGATCCGCTCGCGCTCGCGCGGCCGCGTCTCGCCCTCGAATCTGATGTGCTGGTACACGACGTCCATCAAGTACGCGTCGTGCAGGAAGCCGCCGTCGGTGGTGGCCTCGGTGTACACGCGCACCCAGAAGGCGACCGCCGGCGCCAGCGCCGGGGGCTCGGGGAACGTGTCCGTCGCGGCGGCGTTGGCGTAGCCGACGCCTGCCAGCGCGGCAGCAAGCGCGAACGCAACGAGCCTCGCGCTCCGCCTGAATCCGCTCAAGAAAAACCCCCGCGGGGCTTATCGCTGGAGAGCGTTCGCCCCTTGAGGCGGCGGAGGATAAGCGAGGCCCGTGCGGCGCGCGATGCCCGCGCGCCCGGGCCGAGCTTCGGACTCGCCCGGAAGCGCCGAGCGCCGAAATCTTCAATCCGGGGCCGACCGCGCGGCGAGATCTACATCGCGGCCTTACCCATGGGTCAGTGAGTCTCGAAAAGTGACTCGCGGGTGCGCTCTGGGCTGGCACAGCGCGTGCTCAGGCGGGGTGGGAGTCACTAACCCAGGGAGTGAACATGAGAGTTCTGGCATCGGCGCTCCTGATCGGAGCGTTCCTCGCGACACAGGCCCATGCGACGTCCGTCACGGATCCCAGCGGCGACTTCATCCCGTCCTACACCGGCCCGAAGGGCGCCGATCTCGACGTGGTCGAGACCGAGGCGCAGCTCACGGGCACGAACTTGATCCTGCAGGCCACGATGGCTGGCCCGATCGGCACGACCGCCGGCGGGCTCTACGTCTGGGGCGTGGACCGCGGCGCGGGCGCGACCACGGCCAACTTCGGCGCGATCAACCTGCCGAACATCATCTTCGACTCGGTCGTGATCATCATGCCCGACGGCACCGGCCAGGTCGTGCTCTTGAACAGCGCCACGCCCCAGGCGACGCCGCTCGCGCCGGGCTCGATCACGATCTCGGGGAACACGTTCCAGGCCGTGGTCCCGATCTCGATGCTGCCCTCGGCCGGCTTCCAGCCGCTGAGTTACACGCAGAACCTGTGGCCGCGCCAGGGCGGAGTCACCAGCAACGACCAGATCGCGGACTTCGCGCCCGACTCGACCATGTCGCCGATCAGCGCGCCCGAGCCGGCGTCGCTGGGGCTGCTCGGGCTCAGCGGCCTGTGGCTGCTGGGGCGCGCGCGGAGTAAGCACGAGTGACCGTGACCGGAGCGCGGGTAGGGTGCCCGCGCGACCCCAAGGACTGAGGAGCGCGGGTAGGGTGCCCGCGCGATCATCGGACGCGCGGTGTTATGCTGCGCGCAATGGGACCTCTACAGGGAATCCGTGTGCTCGAGTTCGCGGGAATCGGCCCCGGGCCGTTCTGCGCGATGTTGCTCGCCGACATGGGCGCCGAGGTGGTGCGCATCGACCGCTTCACCGGCGCCGTCGGTCGAGCCCCGATCGACCCGCTGCTGCGCGGACGGCGCAGCATCGCGGTCGACCTGAAGCAGCGCGAGGGCATCGAAACGGTGCTGCGCCTGGTCGCGGGCGCCGACGCGCTGATCGAGGGCTTCCGCCCGGGAGTCATGGAGAGACTCGGGCTGGGGCCCGATGCCTGTCTCGCGCGGAACCCGAAGCTCGTGTACGGCCGCATGACCGGCTGGGGCCAGGACGGCCCGATGGCGCAGGCGGCGGGTCACGACATCAACTACATCGCGCTGGCCGGCGCGCTCGAGGGCATCGGCCGCGCCGGCGAGCCGCCGCTCCCGCCGCTGAACCTGGTGGGTGACTTCGGCGGCGGCGGCATGCTGCTCGCGTTCGGCGTGCTGGCCGCGCTGCTCGAGCAGAAGCGCTCGGGCAAGGGCCAGGTGGTCGACGCCGCCATGGTCGACGGCGCGGCGCTGCTCATGTCGATGTTCTGGGGCATGCGACACGTCGGCATGTGGACCGAGACACGCGGCACCAACCTGCTCGACACCGGCGCGCACTTCTACGAGGTGTACGAGTGCGCCGACGGCAAGTACGTCTCGCTCGGCTCGATCGAGCCCCAGTTCTACGCCGAGCTGGTGAAGCTGGCCGAGCTCGACCCGAACGAGTTCCCGCAGCTCGATCGCGCGCACTGGCCCGAGCTGAAGCGCAAGCTCGCGGCGGTCTTCAAGCGCAAGCCGCGCGCGGAGTGGTGCCGGATCATGGAGGGCAGCGACGTCTGCTTCGCGCCGGTGCTGGCGATGAGCGAAGCCCCGAGTCACCCGCACAACGTCGCGCGCAAGACCTTCATCGAGGTCGGCGGAGTGACTCAGCCGGCGCCCGCGCCCCGCTTCAGCCGCACCCCGCCCGAAGTGAGTCGCCCGCCGGCCCGCACCGGCGAGCACGGCGCCGAGGTGCTCGCCAGCTTCGGCTTCTCCGCAGACCAGATCCAGAAGCTGCGCGAGCAAAAAGCAGTCGGCTGAGCGAGGCCGGGCGGCGCATGCCCGAGACACCCGTGCTCGATGCCGCGCGCCATCTCGCCGGCCTGCAGTGCGAGCTGCGCCTGTGGCTGGAGCTCCATGAGCCCGGGACCGCGGACCCGGCGCTGTCGGCCGAGCGCCGCGAAGGCGCGCGCGCGCGCGCCGAGCTGCGGGCGCTGGCGGCGCCGCTCCTGGCGGGCGCCGAGCGTGACCACGTGTTCAGGGCGCCGGGGCTCGAGGCGCGCGTCGACTTCCTGGTGCGTGACTCGGACGGCGCGCTCGGGCTGCGCGCCGTGCGCGCCGCGCTGCGCCCCAACGAGTCGCACCTGGACGAGCTCGCCTTCGTGCGGGCGGTGGCCGTGCGCGCCGGCGTCGCGCTCGGCTCGGCCGCGGTGCTGCACCTCGATTCCCAGTTCACGCGCGGCGCGGAAACGCCGGATCCGCGCGCGCTCCTGCGCCACAGCGACGTCAGCAAGGACGTGGAGTTCCTGGCGCGCGACCTGGCGAAGCGCATCGAGTCACAACAGCGCGTGCTGGCGATGCCCGAGCGGCCCGCGGTCGAGCCCTCGCCGCACTGCCGCCGGCCGCAGACCTGCAGCTTCTGGAAGCGCTGCAGCGCGGGCCGCGCACGCGACTGGATCGGGCACCTGCCGGGGCTGCGGCCGCAGACTCACGCCGCCCTGCAGGAGGCGGGGGTCGCGACGATCGGCGGCGTGCCCGAGGACTTCCCGGTCACGCCCGCGCAGCGGAACGCGCGCGCGGCGCTGGCCGGCGACCGGGCCGTCGTGACTCCCGCACTGGCGCGAGCGCTCGAGGAGCTCGGGCCCGCACCGGACTATCTCGACTTCGAGGCGATCCTGCCCGAGGTCCCGCTGTTCCCGGGCACGCACCCGCTCGAGCCCGTGCCGTTCCAGTGGTCGGCGCATCTCTCCGCCGAAGACGGCACGCTTCTGCACCGCGAGTATCTGGCAGAGGACGGCAGCGATCCGCGGCGGCGCGTCGTCGAGACCTTGATCGAGGCGCTCGGCGGCCGGCAGACGCGGATCGCGGTCTACTCGAGCTTCGAGGCCGAGACGCTCGAGCTCCTGGCCAAGGCCTTTCCGGAGCACGCGAGTGCGCTCGACGCGCTGCGCGCGCGGCTCTTCGATCTCTTGCCCGTGCTGCGCCGCAGCGTGTACCACCCGGCGTTCCTGGGCTCGTTCTCGCTGAAGCGCGTGGCGCCCGTGCTCGCGCCCGGCTTCCGCTTCGACGACCTCGTGGGGATCGCCGACGGCGGCGCCGCGGCACGCGGCTGGCACCGGCTGGCGCGCGGCGAGCTCGATGCCGACGCGCGTTCGCGCGTGCTGTCCGAGCTGCGCCGATACTGCGCGCGCGACACGCTCGCGCTCGCGGAACTCGTGCGCGCGCTGCGCGGCCTGGCGCGCGACGCGACTCACTCCTCGGAGTAGGAGACGGCCGAGCGCACCCAGCGCATGTGCGCGGCGCGCACCTCGGCAGAGGGCGCCTGCGCCATCTCGATGCTGAACGGAGCGCTGCTGCCGGCGACGACGCGCGCCACCGAGAACGAGACTTCGCGCTTGCCGACAGTGAGCCGGAACTCGGCGCGCGCCTGGTCCACGCTGGTCGCGTTCACGATCCGGCCGCGGATCCGGATCCCGCCGCCCGAGTCCGTGACCGAGCTCGGACCCACGAAGAAGCCACTGCCCAGCGACTGCAGGGTGGGATTGGTCAGGTCGATGGCCGCCGCGCCCGCGTCGTTCGTGTTCTTCAGGGCAAGGGCATCGGACTCACTCTTGGGGGCGGTGCGCGTTGCCGGCGCCAGAGTGATTGGCGCGGCCGGCGCCGGGGGGGGCGGCGCGGCCACGGCCGTGGCCGCGGCGGCGCCGGGATTTCCCTTCTCGCTCCAGCTCGCGGCCGTGGCGCCGCGCCGCAGCTCGAGCGAGACACCCGTCTTGCCCGCGAACAGCGACGACGAGGCCGCCCCGTCGAGTGAGGAGAGCGAGAGCGCCGAGCCGAGCTTCGAGGTCGCGATCCGGACCGTCTGTTGTGGCGCCCCCGCACCGTCGCCGGCGAACAGCCCGAGCACGGTCTGTCCGCTCGCGAGCGACTCCGCGCCGCCGGCCGCGGTCTCGCGACCCAGCCAGATCAGGTCCCGGCCCTGCTCGTCCACCACGCGCAGCGCGTGGCGCACCTCGAGGTCGTCCACCGTCAGCGCTCCGCCGCTCGGCGCGGCCATGCCCATGCCCGCGGGCAGCTCGAGGTGCGCCGCGAACAGCCCGCCGGCGAGACAGAGACTCAACAGCGTGGTGAACAGCGCGCCGAGCCCGATCCAGAGCCGCCGGTTCGCGCGCTCGAGCGCGCCGATCCGCGCGACCACCCACGCATCCACGTTCTCGATGTTGCTTTCCATGCGGGGATCGTCCTCGAACCCGCGGTCCGACACAAGCGTGTGTGTCGGCTAGAGATGCTCGGTGGTGTTCCAGGACAGGATGCGGGGCTCCGGCTCGAGCACGAGCTCGGCGAGCGCGCAGTTGGCCAGGTGCTCGCGGTGCCACTGACTGGTGTCGCGGTTCACGAGCGACGCCAGCGCGAAGCCCAGCGCCGCGCCGTGACCCACCACTACGGCCTCCTGGCCGGGGTGCGCGCGGGCGATCCGCAGCAGCGCGTCGCTCACGCGCGCCACCACCTGGCCCATCGACTCACCCCCGGGCGGCGCGAACCCCGGGTCGCGGAAGATCTTGTCGAAGAAGCGGTGCTCGCGGATCAGCACTTCGTACGACACGCCTTCGAGCTCGCCGATGCCGAACTCGCGCAGCCCCGGCTCGAGCACGAGCGAGAGCCCGAGCGAGTCGGCGATCGCGCCGGCGGTGTTGCGTGTCCGCTGCAGCGGGCTGGCGTAGATCGCGGCCGGCCGCGGCTCGCGGCGCGCCAGGTGCGCGGCGGTGCGGCTCGCCTGAGACACTCCGCGTTCGGTCAGCGCGCTGTCGGTCGAGCCGTGCCACAGGCGCCGGATGTTGGCTTCGATCTCGCCGTGGCGCACGAGCAAGAGCCGTCCCGGGGAATCACTCATGGCTGATCAGCATCGCCAGCTGTCGTGACTGGGCCAGGAGCACGCCGCGCCGCGTCCAGATCTCGCCGTCTTCCTCGGTGAAGCCGTCGCGCAGCGTGCGCGAGCGGAACACGCCGAGATAGTAGTCGTCGGGGCGCGCGTCGGCGGGCAGCGGCGCGCGGAAGTGGATCGTGAGATCGACCGTGGGCATGCCGCGCACGGGCGAGCCGGCGAGCGCCCGGTGCTGCGCGACCGCCGGCGGCCAGGCGTCGCACAGGAACGCCAGGAACGGCGCGTCGAGCAGGCGCGGCTGGGCGGGTCGCAGCCAGCCGCCCGCCAGCGCGTGGGGCGCGCTCGCGCGCGCCGGCGCGCCGAACGCGGGCCGGCTCTCGAGCTGCTCGCGCATGGGAACCGTGACCTCGGTGGGCAGCGCCAGCCGCGAGAGTGACTCGGGCGGGGGGACCTCGGGCATGAGCAGATCGTGGAACTCGGGCGAGGACCGCGGCCGCGCGAACGCCGCGAGCGCCAGCGCGATCAGCCGCCCGTCCTGCTCGAGCCGCGCGCTCGCGGTCGAGAGCGAGCGCCCGGCGCGCTCGATCCGGGTCTGCACCCGCGCCGGCCCCTCGCCGGCGGGAGACACGTAGTGGATGGTGAGCGAGCGCGGGCTGCGCTCGGCGTCGCCCACGGTCTCGCACAGGGCGCGCAGCAGGATCGCTGCGAGATAACCGCCGTTCGGACCGACCACGATCCACCAGCCGCGGTCGAGCGTGGCCTCGAACTCGCCCGCAGAGACGCGCGCGAGCGCGGTGTCGCGGTCGAAGCGGTGCACGGTCACGCGCGCGCGAAGGCGGGCAGGACCTTCTCCGCGAACAGCCGCGCCGGAACGCGCGTGTCGCGGCCGAAGAACTCGATCACGAGCAGGCTCGCGCCGAGCTTGCGGTGGCGCTCGATGCAGTCGATCACCCGCGCCGGCGTGCCCCAGATGCCGTGCTCTTCCAGCGCGCCGCCCATGTGGCCGCCGTAGATCTTCTTGGCCTTCTCGAGTGACTCGCGCGCGCGCGCCTCGTCGTCCTCGATCACCACCACGCACTGCTGCGAGACGCGCAGCTCGCCGAAGTCGCGCCGCACGTCGTCGCAGCGGCGCTTGAGCGCCTCGACCTTGGCGCCGAGCTGCGACTGGAACACCGCCAGGTTGTTCCAGATGTCGGCGTGCTGCGCGGCGATGCGCAGCAGCACCTGCTCGCCCGAGCCGCCGATCAGGATCGGCGTGCGCCGCTGCGGCTTCGGCTCGGAGACCGCGTCCAACACCTGGAAGTGTCGGCCCTGGAACGTGACTCGCTCCTCGCTGAACAGGCGGCGCAGGATCACCGCGCTCTCCTCGAGCGCGCGCATGCGCTCGCGAAGCTCCGGGAACTCGCAGCCGGTGCCGCGAAACTCGGCCTCGAACCAGCCCGCGCCCAGGCCGACGATCGCGCGGCCGCCCGAGATGTGGTCGAGCGTCGCGACCTGCTTGGCCAGGATCGCCGGGTTGCGGAAGAACGGCGGAGTGACCAGCGTCCCCAGCTCGACCTTCGAGGTGACCGCCGCGACCGCGGCCAGCTCGGTCCAGGCCTCGAAGATCGGCAGGTTCGGCGCCGGAACACCGTAGACGTGGTCGCACACCCAGGCGGAGTGGAAGCCGAGCTGGTCGAGCTCTTCCGCCACCGCACGCGCTTCGGCCCACGTGCGTTTGATCTGGGGCAGGGTGGCTCCAAACTGCATCGCGCCCGGCATCGCTCCTCCCGAGAGAGTCGCGGCAGTGTAAAGGGCGGGCGCGCTACCGCTCAACCCTCGCCCGCCACCCGGTTGCCGCCGGCCGCCTTGGCCGCGTACAGGCGCGAGTCGGCGGCCGCGACCAGCTCCGAGGCGCTCTTGCCGTCGCCCGGCACGCTGGCGACGCCGGCCGAGAGCGTGACTCCCCAGGGTTGCGCGCCGATCTCCTGGACCGAGGCGCGGATCTTCTCCGCCACCGCCAGCGCACCCGCCGCGGGAGTCTCGGGCAGCACCAGCGCGAACTCGTCGCCGCCGTAGCGGGCCGCGATGTCGCTCTGGCGCGAGCGCTCGCGCACCAGCCGCCCGATCGCGACCAGCGCTTCGTCGCCAGCCAGATGCCCGAGCCGGTCGTTCACGCGCTTCAGCCCGTCGATGTCGAACATCACGAGCGCCAGCGCCCGACCGTAGCGCTCGGCGCGAGTCACTTCGTGCTCGAGCGCCTCCCACAGCCGGCCGCGGTTGGCGAGCCCGGTCAGCGGGTCGAGCTCGGCGCGGCGCAGCGCCGCGGCGTGAGTCCGTGCGGCATCGAGCGCGCTGGCCGCGGCCGCGCACAGACCCGAGAGTCGGCGGCGCGCGACGGCGCTGCGCGGCCGTTGGCCGCGCAGCCGCAGCTCGCCCAGCGACGTTCCCCGCGCGCGCAGCGACACGCGCAGCCGCGGCGGCGTGTCGAGCCCGCGCTTCGGGCCGCTCTGCGCGGCGAGCTGCTCGGCGCCGTCGGCCGCGCGCAGCACCACTTCGCCGGCGCGCGCGCCGCTGACCCGCAGCGCGCCGCGCAGCAGCCGGCGACTCACTTCGGTCGGATCGAGCGCGCCCACCAGGCTGCGCAGCGCGGACTCGTAGCTCTGGCTGGCCGGGTCGGCCATGACTCAGGGCAGCGCCGCGGCGGCCGCCACCGCGAAGCGCGGCGAGGCGGCAGCCTCGCACAGTCCGCTCTTCGGGTCGCGCGCGACCGCCAGCACGCGACCGTGCTCCCACGGGCCGCTCGGCTTTACGCGGTGGCCGCGCCGCTCGAGCTCGGCGAGTGTCTCGCCGGCGATGCGCGACTCTGCGGCCAGCACGCCCGGCTGCGACGTGCGCGGGTAGAACGAGTCGGGCATGTGGTGCGAGTGGATCGTGGGCGCGTCGATCGCCGCCTGCAGGTCGCGCGCGCCGAAGTCGATCACGTTCAGGAAGAACTGCAGCGTCCACTGGTCCTGCTGGTCGCCGCCCGGCGTGCCGAACGCGAGCAGGCGCCCGTCGGGCAGGCGCGCGAGCGAGGGCGTGAGCGTGGTGCGCGGGCGTTTGCCGGGCTCGAGCGCGTTCGGGTGCGCGGGATCGAGCACGAACATCTGCGCGCGCGTGCCCACCGGGAAGCCCAGCGACGGCACGATCGGCGAAGACGGGATCCAGCCGCCCGACGGCGTCGCCGCGACCGCGTTGCCGAAGCGGTCGATCGCGTCGAGGTGAGTCGTGTCGCCGCGCCCGCGCGCGGCGGCCTGCGCCTGCGGCTCCTGCGACGGCGCGGGCGCGCCCGCGACCCGCGGCCAGCCGGCGGGCAGCCGGCCGCGCCCGGGCCGGAGCTCGAGCGAGGCGCGCGCCGGGTCGACGAGCGCCCGACGCTTTTCGGTGTAGGGCGTCGAGAGCAGCTCGGCGAGCGGCACCTCGACGAAGCGCGGGTCGCCGTAGCAGGCGTCGCGGTCCGCGAAGGCGAGCTTCGCGCACTCGGCGATCGCGTGCAGCGCGTCCGCCGAGTTGTGACCCAAGGCCGCGAGCTCGAAGCCTTCGAGCAGCCGGAGCTGCTGCAGGAACACCGGCCCCTGCGTCCACGGCCCGCACTTCCAGACGCGCGCGCCGCGGTAGTCGGCCGAGACCGGCTCCTCGACCGCGCCCTCGTAGCGCGCCAGGTCGTCGGCGGAGAGCAGCCCGGCGTGCGCGCGCCCGCTCGCGTCGCGCACCGCGCTGGCCAGGAAGCGCTCGATCTCTTCGGCCGCTCGGCCCTTGTAGAAGGCGTCGCGCGCGGCGCGGATCCGGGTCTCGCGCGAGCCGCTGGCCGCGCGCTCGGCGGCCACGAGTGACTCGAGGAACGCGGCGAGAGCGGGATTGGTCTGGCGCTCACCCAGCCCCCGCAGCGGCAGATACACCGCGGCGCTCGACGGCCACTCGTTGCGGAAGCGCGGCTCCAGGAACGAGAGCACCGAGCGCAGGAAGCGGTACATCGGATAGCCGTTCGAAGCGAGCGCGCGCGCCGGCTCGAGCACGTCCTCGAGGCGCTTCGTGCCGAAGCGCGCGAGCAGGAGACACCAGGCGTCGAGCGCGGCGGGCACGGTGGCGGCGAGCAGCCCGTCGCCCGGAATCGGGTCGATGCCGAGCTCCGCGAAGCGCGCGCGCGTGGCCGCCGCCGGCGCGGTGCCCTGACCCGAGATCGCGTACGTGCGGTCCTCGCGCGCGACGTAGACCAGGATCGGCACCTCGCCGGCCGGCCCGTTCATGGTCGGCTCGAGCACCTGCAGCGCGAAGCCCATGGCGCACGCCGCGTCGGCGGCGTTCCCACCCTGCGCCAGCATCTGGGCGCCGATCTGGGCGGCGAGGTGGTGGCCGGCCGAGACCCCGCCGCCGTGGCCGCACAGCGTGGGAGTGGGTCGCTCGCTCATGCCGTTCATTCTATCCGCGGGGCGCGCTTTCTCGACCCGCTTCGGTATGCCAAGCTCGCGGCCCATGCAGCGCCCGGTCCTGCTCGCGGCACTCACTGGCTTCGTGCTCATGCTCGGGCTCGGCGTGCTGTTTCCGGTGCTGCCGTTCCTGACCCGGGATCTCCAGATCCCGGACGCCTCCGTGGGCTGGCTGCTCGCCGCGCTGCCCGCGGCATCGTTCGTGGCGAGCCCGTTCTGGGGCCGCTTCTCGTCGCAGTACGGCCGGCGCGCCGCGATCGTGATCGGGCTTCTCGGCTACGCGCTGGGCTTCGGGCTGTTCGGTCTGGGCCAGAGCTTCGGGCAGCTGCTGGCGGCGCGCGTCCTGGGCGGACTGATCTCGGCGGCGGTGCTGCCCGCGTTGTTCGCCTACGTGGCCGACGTGTCGAGCGACGAGCGGCGCAGCGCGGCGATGGGGCTGCTCGGCGCGGGCATCGGCCTGGGAGTCACTTTCGGGCCGCTGCTCGGGCTGTTGACCTGGAAGTGGCTCGGGCTGCGGGCGCCGTACTTCGTATCGGCGGGGATCGGCGTGCTGAACGCGCTGGCGGTGAGCATCGGACTGCCCGAGAGCACCACGCCCGAGTCACGCGCCCAGCCGCTGACTCGCTCGTTCGCCGAGCTGGCGCTGCCGCTGGCGCCGTTCCTGCTCTGCGGCTTCCTGACTCAGACGGCGCGCATCGCCGTCGACTCGACCGTGGGCTTCTTCGCGCAGGACGCGCTGCACGCGACACCGGAAGGTGTCGGGATGCTGTTGTTCGCGATGGGCCTGGCCGGCGCGTTGGTGCAGGGCGGACTGCTGCGGCGGTTCTCCGGGCGGGTGTCGGACGGCGCGCTGTTCAGCGTGGGCGCGGCGATCATGGCGCTCGGCCTCTTCTGCTTCGGCTTCGCGGCGAGCTGGACCGGCTTCACGATCGCCGGGCTGTGCGTGGCGATCGGCTTCTCGCTGCTCTCGCCCACGCTGAACGCGCTGCTGTCGCGCGCGGCCGAGGCGTCGCAGGGCGAGGCGCAGGGGCTGAACGGCAGCGCGACCGCGTTCTCGCGCGTGGTCGCGCCGCTGCTCTTCACGTCGGGTCTGTGGCCGCACACCGGCGCAGCCGGAACCTACGGGGTGGCGGCGCTCTTGTGCGTGGCGGCGCTCGGCGTCGCGCTGGCGCGCTTCAGAAGCCCGGTGGCGGCGTGAAGCCGCCGGTGAGCTCGCCGAGTCGGCGGCCGAAGTCGAGCGTGGTGCGGTCCTCGAGGTGCGAGCCGACGATCTGAATGCCCACGGGCAGGCCGTCGGGCGTGCGGCCCACGGGCACCGCGGTCGCGGGCAGCTTGCACATGGTGGCCGGCGCGATCCAGCCGAGTAAGTCGGTGTAGGGAATGCTCTTGCCGTTCACCTGCAGCGTGCGCAGCGGCATGTCGGGCTCCTGCATGTGTGGGATCGCCGGGAGCTGATTCACCGGCAGCAGCAGCACGTCGGTCTCGCGAAACAGCTCGTGCATGCGCGCGCGCAGCCGCTCGCGCTGCTCGTTCGCGGCGAGCCAGGTGACGTGACTCGCGGTGAAGGCGCGCGCCGTGGCGATCACCGGGTTCGGGTCCTCCGCGGGCGCGGAGTCGGCGAGCGCCTTGAAGCTGGCCAGCGCGCTCGCGGGGAAGCTCCCGGCCATCAGCGGCAGGAGCAGCACGTCGTAGGCGCGCCGCGCCTCGGCCAGGTCGATCGGCGGCCGCTCCAGCACGCGCACGTTCACGCCCGCGCGGCGCAGTCGCTCGACCGCCGACTCGAGCAGCGCGCGCACCGAGGAGTCGACCGGGTAGGACTCGTCGGCGAAGCAGGCCGTGACCCGGTAGTCGACCAGCCGCGAGCGGCGCGCCGGCGGCAGCTCGAGCCGCCAGCCCACGCTATCGAGCTCGCCGGGGCCGGCCAGCACGTCGAGCGCGAGTGACAGGTCGTCGACGCTGCGCGCGAGCGGCCCGCATACGTTCAGATCGGGGGAGGCCAGCATGCCGGGCAACGGCGGGATGTGACCGCGCTGCGGCACGATCCCCCAGCTGGGCTTGTGGCCGCACACGCCGGACCAGTGAGAGGGCACGCGGATCGAGCCGCCGATGTCGCTGCCGAGCTCGAGCGGAGTCTCTCCCGTGGCGACGGCGGCGGCCGCGCCGCCGGACGATCCACCCGGCACGCGCGCGGCGTTCCAGGGATTGTTGGTCGTGCCGTAGATCGCGTTGAAGCTCTGCCAGTCACCCGCCATGAACGGCACGTTGGTCTTGCCGAAGATGATCGCGCCGGCCCGGCGCAGGCGCGCGACCGCGTCGGCGTCGCGCTCGGGCGTGTGACTCGCGAGGTCGGGCGCGCCGGCCGTGGTGCGCAGGCCCGCGGTCTCGAAGGTGTCCTTGATCGTCATCGGCAGGCCGTGCAGCGGACCGCGCGCGCGGCCGCGCGCCAGCTCGGCGTCGGCGGCGGAGGCGTCGGCGCGCGCGCGTTCCTCGTCGAGACACACCACCGCGTTCAGCGCCTTGCCGTGCTTCGCGACGCGCGCGAGGTGCACCTCGAGCAGCTCGCGGCTCGAGATCTCGCGGCGCCGCAACATGCCGACCAGCTCGCTCGCGCTGCGGAAGGCCACTTCGCCCATCGTCATCTCCTCTGGAACCTGCCCGCGTCGGATCGTACCATGCGCGGCGGAGGTACCGTTGAGCGTCTCCGAAGCAGTGACTCGCGGGATTCGCGTGCACGTCGCCGCGCGCTACGTGGCGGAGCGCTCGCGGCCGCTCCGGAACGAGTTCTTCTTCGCGTACACGATCCGGATCTCGAACGAGGGCCGCGAGACGGTGCAGCTGATCTCGCGCGCCTGGCTGATCGAGGACGCGGAAGGCCGCACCGAGGAGGTGCGCGGGCCGGGCGTGGTGGGCGAGCAGCCCGTGCTCGCGCCGGGCGAGGCCTTCGAATACACCTCCGCCTGTCCGCTGACCACGCCCTTCGGCTCGATGCGCGGGACTTACCAGATGGTGACTGCCGGCGGCGAGAAGTTCGAGGCGGAGATCGCCCGCTTCGCGCTCGCCGAGCCGTACTCGATTCACTAGCCGCCATGGAGCTCGAGCGCGCCGCGGTCGAGCGCATCCTGGCGGAATGGCCGGTCGCACGGCTGGCCACGCTCTCTCCGGACGGCGCGCCGCAGCTCGTGCCGATCGTGTTCGCACAGAGCGCGGGCGCGCTCTGGTCGCCGATCGACGGCAAGCCCAAGCGCGAGGGCGAGCTGGCGCGCGTGCGCAACATCCGGCGCGACCCGCGCGTCTGCCTGTTGCTCGACGACTACGACGCGGATTGGAGCCGGCTGTGGTGGCTGCGCCTGGACGGCCGCGCCGAGCTGGTGGCTGCCGCTGCGCCGGCCGCGCGCGCCGCCGCCGAGGCGCTGCGCGCGAAGTACCCGCGCTACGCCTCGGGAGTCACACCACTCACTCGCGGCGAGCCGCAGCTGATTCGGATCGCGATCGAGCGCAGCTCGAGCTGGCGCGCCTAGCGCGTCCGGCTCGCGGATTGCGATACGGGCTGTGGTAGTCTGGCGTCGTGAGCGAGCGCAGGGTTCGTACGTTCTGTCGGGTCTGTGAGCCGGCCTGCGGGCTGGTGGCGACCGTGCGCGACGGCGAGCTGGTGAAGCTCGCGCCGGACCGCGAGCACCCGGTGACTCGTGGCTTCGCGTGTCACAAGGGCATGGCCGGCGTCGACATCCACCGCGATCCGGATCGGCTCGACTTCCCGCTGCGCCGCGCCGAGCAGGGCGCTGGCGCGCGCGTGAGCTGGGACGCGGCGATCGACGGCATCGCCCAGAGCCTGCGCGGCATCCTCGAGCGCCACGGCGCCAAGGCGCTCGCGACCTACGTCGGGAACCCGAGCGCCTTCAACACGCTGGCCCGGCCCGAGATCGCCTCGTTCAGCGCGCAGCTGCAGATCCAGCGCAATTTCTCGTCGGGCACCCAGGACTGCGCCAACAAGTTCGCGGGCAGCGAGGCGGTGTTCGGCTCGAGCACGATCCATCCGATCCCCGACCTCGCGCACACCGACTTCCTGCTCGTGTTCGGCGCCAACCCGCGCGTGTCTCACGGCAGCTTCATCTCGATCGCCGACCCGATGAAGGTGCTGCGCGAGGCGCGCAAGCGCGGCGCCAGGCTCTACTTCGTGAACCCGCGCGAGGTCGAGTCCGCCGAGCCCGGCGAGTGGGTGAAGATCCGACCCGACAGCGACGTGTATTGGATGGCGGCGCTGCTGCACGAGCTCGACCGCAGCGGCGGCCTCGACCGCGAGACGCTCGCGCGCCACGGCAAGCACGTGCCCGAGCTGCTCGCGTTCGTGGCGCGCTATCCGGCGGAGCGCGCGGCGCGAGTCACCGGCGTGCCCGCCGAGCTGACCCGCCGGATCGCCCGCGAGCTGGCGGCGGCGCGCGGCGCCTCGGTGCATATGTCCACGGGAGTGAACATGGGCCGGCAGGGCACGCTCGCCTACTGGCTCCTGCACATGCTGTCGTTCGCGACGGGTCACCTCGACCGGCGCGGCGGGAACATCCTGTCGGTCGGCTTCTACGCCGCTGCCAAGGCCGGCCGCCGTGAGTTCGCCAAGAGCTTCGCCGACACCGAGTTCGGCCGCGTGCGCCGCGGCACGCTGCCGGGGAACCTGCTCGCCGATGCGATCCTGCGCGAGGACGACCCGGTCCGGGCGCTGATCGTGGTGGCGGGCAACCCGCTGCTGTCGATCGGCGGCGAGGCGCGCATGCGCGAGGCGCTGTCGCGGCTCGAGCTCTTGGTGTGCGTCGACTTGTACAAGAACGCCACCGGTGAGTACGCGCACTGGCTCCTGCCCTCGGCCGACATGTTCGAGCGCGCCGACGTGAACATCACCGGGCTCGGGCTGCAGTACGAGCCGTGGATCCAATGGACCGACGCGGTGGTGCCGCCGCGCGCCGAGCGGCGCGAAGAATGGTGGATCTTCGCGCGCCTGGCCCAGGCGCTCGGCTTGCGCAGCGCGCTCGATCACGGCCCGAACCCGGATCTCTGGGGCCGGACCGATCACATGCTGCGCACGCGCGGTCACTCGCTCGACGCGCTGCGCGCCGGCGGCGAGCCGCTCACCTTCGAGCCGCTCACGCCCGGCCGCTTCTTCGAGGAGCAGATCCAGACGCCCGACCGCAGGGTCGATTGCTGTCCGCCGGAGTTCGCCTCGGCGCTCGAGCGTGCCGAGGCGATCTTCGGCGAGCTCGAAGGCGAGGGACTCGGGCGGCTCAAGCTCGTGACTCGCCGCGAGCCCTCCATGCACAACAGCTGGTACGCCAACGTGCCGCAGATGAAGCGCGGCGGGCGCGACCAGAATCGCCTCTACGTCCATCCCGAGGACGCGCGCGAGCGCGGGCTTCGCGACGGCGAGAAGGCGCGACTCTCGAACGCGCACGGCGCGCTCGAGCTCGAGATCGCGCTCGATCCGGGGCTGATGCGCGGCGTGGTGGCGCTGACTCACGGCTGGGGCAACCGCGGCAGCACCGGCATGCGCGTGGCCGCGCGCACGCCAGGCGTGAACGCGAACGTGCTCTTGCCGGTGGGCGAGGGCAGCTTCGAGCCGCTCTCGAGTCAGGCCTTCATGACCGGCGTGCCGGTCGAGCTGTCCGCGCTCTAGAGCCCGCGGACTTTCTGCGCGCTGCGCGCTGTGGTATCGCTCCCTTCAACCAAAGGGGGGTGTCCGTCATGACTCGTTCTGCGAAGCTCGTGTTTCTGTCCGGATCCGTGCTGTGCGCGGTGCTCGCGCTGGGTGGAGCGCGCCTGGCCCGGGCGGTGGCTCCGTTCTTTCCACCGCCGTTCTCCAGCAATCCCTGCAGCGACCCGTTCGGCGTCATCGACTCGCTCGAGGACCCGAACTTCATCTACAACCTGGCGCCGCTGAAGCAGTGCATCGCGCTGTGCAAGAAGGCGGCGAACGACTGCCGCGAGCAAGTGCACATCGGCGCGTCGTGCGAGCTCGCGGTGCAGGGCGACCAGGCCACCTACGACGCTGCGACCTGTCTGCTGCAGAACCCGAGTGACTCGGCCGCGCGCAAGGAGTGCAACGCGGGCAAGGCCCAGTCGCGCAGCCTGACCAAGGGCGAGATCCGCAGCGAACGCGACTCCGCGCTCGCGTCCTGTCAGTCGTGGCTCGCGACCTGCGTCGCCACGTGCGGAGCGTCCTGATCGGTGACGTGGCTCACCGGCCCGACGTGTGGTAGCCATCCCTGCTCATCAACCAAGGGGGGGTTGCTACCCATGACTCGTGTCTTCGTGTCTGGCCGTGTGCTCGGTGTTCTGTTGTCGGCGGCGCTGTCGCTCGTTGGCGTCTCGCGAGCGATCGCGGGCACGACGTTCATTTCGCCGTTCGACGGCTCGCCCTGCGCGAGCCCGTTCGACGTGATCGACGACCTGAACGACCCGAACTTCATCTACAACAACGCGCCGCTCAAGGAATGCATCGCCCTGTGCCGCAAGGCCGCCAACGACTGCCGCGAGCAGGTGCGGATCGCCGCGGGCTGCGAGCAGTCGATGGTCGGCAACCAGGCGGTCTACGATGCCGCCACCTGCGACATCCAGAACTCGGACGCGACCGCGCGCCGGACCTGCCGGGTGTCGCATGCGCTCGACCGCGGCACTCAGCGCGACTCGATCCGCAGCGACCGCGACGAAGCGCTCGCCGATTGTCAGATGTGGCTCACGACCTGCGTGAACACCTGCGGAGTCTTGTGACCTGAGCTCGGAGCGAGCCGGGCGCGGTCGGGCTCCGCCTGGCCGCGCCCGCTTCGTCTCAGCCCGGCGGGTTGCAGCGGTTCGCGCAGACGTTCTCCCAGGCTTCGCAGGCGGCCTGGTACACCTTCACTTGCGCCTTCTCGTTGTCGAGTGAGTTCTTCTCCGTGTCGGACGCGGTGCGCTTGCAGTCGCGCACGTCGGAGCCGTTGAACACGGCATCGCAGGTGCTCTTGTCGTAGCTCTCCTGGTCCTTGATGTAGTCCTGGCGGCAGGTGCTGACTCGCTTCACGAAGCTCTTGCACTCCTTCTCCGCCTGCTTGCACAGCTTCACGCAGTCCTGGGGGCCGGCGAGCGAGAAGCTGACCGTATTGTTCGGGTCGGTCATCTCCGACGCGATGTTCGGCGTTCCGCAGCTGTCGATGTCGTGCGGGTTCTGGATCACCTCTCCGGCGCGCGCGCTGCCCGCGAAGAAGCCCGCGGCGGCGCAAGCAATCACGGCGAGAATGGAAGCTCGGGGGCGAGTCATGGGTTCCCTCCTGTGCCGGATAGGCTTAGCAAGAGTTCCCGCCGCTCGAACCCCCTGTGCACTCGGCCGCGGGAATTGGTACACCTCGAGCGGGGTTCGGCTCGGGGGGTGACGCGTTGCGTGGCTGGCTGCTTGCATTCGCGCTCGTCTGTGGCTCGTGGGCCGGCGCCACGCGCGCGCTCGCGGGCGATTTCACGTTGCCGTTCGGCGATGGAGTCTGCGTCCACGTCGACGCGCCGTACGGCGCGCTGCCGAGCCCGGCGCTCTTCATCGGGAACGTGAAGTGCGGCTCGCTCTGCCGCAGCGTGGCGATCGACTGCGCCAAGTACACCACGCGCGCCGCCAGCTGCTTGAACACCCTGGCGAGTGACAACCTGGACTACGAGAAGAAGGAGTGCGCGAACAACGTCGATCCGATCAGCGAGAAGGCGTGCGTCGCGCTCGCGATCACCGATGCGGCCGCGCAGCGCGTGCTGGTGAAGACGATGAAGGCCAGCGAGCTCGCGCTCTGCAAGGTCTGGGGCGACGCTTGCGTGGTGGCCTGCCAATGAGTCGCGCGCTGTGGGCCGCAGTATGTGCAGGCGCGCTCGTCCTCGCCGGCTCCGCGCGTGCGGGTGAGAGCTATCTCGACCCGTTCGACGACCTGGGCTGCGGCAAGGTCGACAGCGTCTACAACGCGCTCAAGAGCCCGAGCATCTTCTTCGGCTACGTGAAGTGCCTCGACCTGTGCAAGTCGACGCAGAAGGACGCGATCAAGTACACGAACGGGACGGTGTCGTGCCGCAACACGCTGATCGCGCACAACCTGTCCCAGGGCAAGAAGCTGTGCGCGAACCTCGCGACCCCCGACCTGCGCAAGTCGTGCACGCTGCTCGCGGAGTCGAACGCCGCCGAGGCGCGCACGGAGGTCAAGACCGACCGAGCGACGGTCGCGACGCTGCTCGACAACTGGCTCAGCGTCTGCGTGGCCGACTGCAACCCGCCCTGAGCCCGGGCTCGAAGCCGCTACGAGCCGCTGCAGCGGAAGGTGCAGAACGAGAGGTGCTGCGCGCACTGGGCCACGGCCTGCAGCGCGCCGCCCTTGATCGTCGCCTGCCAGGTCTTCTTGTCTTGGGACCAGCTGTTCTTGCAGTCGCGCAGGTCGTTGCCCGTGAGATCCGCGCACTCGACCTGACTGTCGAACGCGACCCAGTCACTGGCGAACGCGAGCTGGCAGCTCTCCGCGTCCTTGATCGCGCGCTGGCAGACGACCACCGCCTGCTTGCACAGGCTGGTGCAATTGGTGACCCCGACGAAGCTGTTCTCGAAGCCGTACTGGCCGGGAATCGTCGTCATGTCGCCGCACGGCTGCTGGATGAAGAGCGTGCCCGTCGCGGCCCGACTCGCGGCAGCGGCAAAGAGCGCCAGCGCGAGCCCGACCAGGACGGCGATCCGGAGCCGCGAGTCAGGGAGCCACATTGCACTTCTCCGCACAGCGATTGGCGCCCGCCTCGCAGTCCGAGACCGCCTGGGTCTGGTCGGCTGTGACCTGGGCCTTGGTCGAGTTCAGCTCGTCGACGAAGGGCTGCTCGCACGCGTCGAGCGCGTCGCCCTTCAGTTTGTCGCAATGGATCTTGACGTTGAACGTCTTGCGGTCGCTCGCGGCCTTGTTCTGGCACGACACCACGCGCTTCACGTACTTCTCGCACACCGTGCCGGTCTTCTTGCACTGACTCGCGCAGTTCTTGAGGTCGCTGTACCAGTTGATGCTGTTGGGGTCGTTCGGGTCCTGGAAGCCGAACGCAATCCCCGGCACGACGTCCTTCACGTCGAAACAGGGTGGCGTGGGCCCCATGGGCAGCGGCGTGTTCGGATCGTTCGGATCCTCGGCGCGCGCGAGCGCCGGCAGAACGAGCGCAAGACAGACGAGCGCCAGGAAGAGCAGCGCGGTCGGGGGGCGGCGAGTCACGGTCGCATTTTATCAGAACTGGAAGTAGATGAACGGCCGGCTGGTGGCCGCCAGCAGCGCGATCAGGGCGGCCGCCGACGACACCAGCCCGATGCGCGCCGGCCAGCGCAGCTTCTGCAGCAGGTCTTCCTTGTAGTGGAAGTAACAGACCACGTGCACGATCCCGAGCAACGCGATCGCAAGCGGCCACTGCAGGGGCGCGTCCTTGCCCGCTTCCCAGCTGAAGACGCGCAGCATCAGGCTTTTGAACGCCGCGACGTCGCCCACGCGGAACAGCGCGATCGACGGCAGCATGGAAGCCGTCTGCCCCAGCCAGTGCAGGATCTTCTTGCCGCGGAAGTCGGGCAGCCGCCACGGCACATGTCTCGTCCACATCACGTAGCCACAGAGCAGAACGGCGTTGTAGACGCCCCAGATCACGAAGTGCCAGCTCGCGCCGTGCCACAGCCCGGTCAGCGTCCAGGTAATGAAGATGTTGCGCAACAGGCGCAGGTCGCCTGCGCGTGAGCCGCCCAGCGGCTTGTAGACGTAGTCGCTGAACCACTGACCCAGGGTCATGTGCCAGGCCGCGCGGTACTCGCGCGGGCTGGTCTGCAGGATCGGGTAGTTGAAGTTGCGCGGGATCTCGAAGCCCAGCCAGCGGCCCAGGCCGCGTGCCATGGTCGAGTAGCCGGCGAAGTCGCAGTAGATCTGGACCCAGAACGCCAGCGTGCCGAGCACGATCGCCGCCGCGCTCCACTGACTCGGATCCGCAAACACCTTGTCGGCGAGCGTGGCCATGTTGTCGGCCACCACCACCTTCTGGAACAGGCCCACGCAGAACAGCTCGAGCCCCGACAACAGCTCGTCGTCGCGCACCGGCTCGGTCCGTTTCAGCTGCGGAATGAAGTGACCCGCGCGCAGGATCGGACCCGCGAGCAGCTGCGGGAAGAACGCGACGTAGAGCGCGAAGTCGAGCAGGCTGCGGCAGGTCTCGACGCGCCGGCGGTACACGTCGATCGTGTAAGTCATGGTGTGGAAGGTGTAGAACGAGATTCCGAGCGGAATCACGATCCGCAGGTAGTACGGCTCGGGATCGATGCCCGAGATGAACGCCACGTTGTCGAGGAAGAAGTTCCCGTACTTGAAATAGAACAGGAAGCCGAGGTTCGCGAAGATGCTGATCCACAGACACAGCCGGCGCTGCCACGGCACCTCGGTGGCCGAGATCGCCAGCCCGAAGCCGTAGTCGAGCAGCGTCGTGAACCAGAGCAGGAGCAGGAAGCCCCAGTTCCACGAGCCGTAGAAGACGTAGCTCGCCACGAGCAGGAGCGAGGTGCGCGGCTTGCCGCGGGGGAAGAAGGGCAGCAGGGCCACCAGCACCGCGAAGAAGACCGCGAACTCGAAGCTGTTGAAGCGCATCGTTCGGCCCCTACAGGATCGCGTCGAGCTCGCGCTCGAGTGTCTCGGTGTAGGTGGCGCGGCCGGACTCGTTCACGTGCACCAGGTCCTTGAACTGGTCGAGCTGCAGCTCGGGGAAGCGCGAGCCGGGCACGAAAACGAAGTCGTGCTGCGCTGCCAGCTCGGCGACGTAGCCGCGGAAGCGCTCGACGCGCGGCTGCGCGCGGGGTGCCTGCAGCATCAGGTGGCCGGGGGCCTCGACCACGACCAGGCGCGCGCCGGCGGCGTGCAGTGAGTCGGCAAGCCACTCGAGCGAGCGCGTGTTGTCGTTGGGATAGGTGTCGGGCTCGAGCTTCTTCACCCATTCCACGAACGCACGGCGCTGGCCGTGCTGCTCTTCCATCTCGCGCGCCATCGCCACCATGTCGAGCTCGATCTGCCGGAAGCTCTGCGCGCCCAGCTGCACCATCGCGGCGTTCTGGAACGAACGGCGGTGCCGCGCCAGCACGTGCAGCTGGCCGGCGAGGCCCGTCAGATGGAACTCGGGGTCCGCCCACAGCTCGCGCCACACGAAGATGTGTCGCGCCGCGATCGCGTCGTAGGCGAAGGTGCTGCGGGCGTAGTCGGACGACTCACGCAGCTCGTCGGGCCCCAGCACCGCGATCACGGTGCTCGGCGCCAGACTCGCCAGGTCGCGGGCGCGCATGGCTTCGTCGACCGGGCCCGAGCCCACCACCGTCATGTTGCGGAAGTGCAGGCCGCGACCCCAGAAGCGGGTCTCGAGCGCGGCCAGATCGACGCCGTCGTCGGCGCGGCTGTTGCCGATCAGCACCACGTTCTCGCGGCCGCGCGGCGTGGCCCGCACCAGCGCCTCGGCCAGGAACGAGTCGTCGATGCGCCGCGGGAACTTCGCCAGCACCCAGCTCCAGAACGGCGTGGCGTGCTCGATCGCGAGATCGAGCCCGGAGAGACCGGCGATGGGTGCGAGAGCCAGAAAGGCCAGGATCGCGAGGCGGGAGCGCCCGGGAAGTGACACGGAGAGTCCTCACGGGGGGTGAGGAGTGCGCAGAGAGTCGCGCCCGGTCTCCGCGGAGTGGGCCGCGGAGACCGGGCGGAGTCGAACGGGAAGCGCGCTAGGCCGGAGGAATCGCGCAGTCCATGATGCAGGTGGCCTGATTGGTGTTGCAGTCGTCCAGGAACGAGTCACGCGTGCTGTTGATGTCGTCGTGATTGGACTTCTGCTCGCCGTTGATCTCGGCGTTGCACGCCTTGCGATCGGCCGCAGTCGCCTGAGCGTCGCACTCGATGTGCCCGAACAGGTCGAAGTAGCCCTTCCAGCTGGTCTGCTGGCAGCTGGCCTGGTCGCGCATCAGCGACCGGCACAGTGAGCCCATGCTCCTGCACAGCGACTCACACTTGGCCATGCCGTTGAAGTTGTAGTTGCTGAACGACGTGAGCACGTCGTTCGGATCCGCGCACACCGGCGACGACCATTGCGCGTGCGCCGTGCCCGCCGAGAACGCGCCGCAGACGAGCAGCGCGAAGAGCGAGAGCCGAAGCGCCCGCAGGTTCGAAGTCTTCATGACGACAGGTCTCCCTCTGAGTTGGAAATGGGCGCCTACTCATCGGAGGCCCGAGCGCACCCTGAAGCAGTTCCGCGCGAAAAAGCGGAGTTGCGCTGAAAACTGATCTTGGTCATAATTGATCGCGTTCAGAGATCCGACCACGACGATGCAAGTCCGCGAAAAAGCTGAAGGTCTGCGAGAGCGGAACAAGCGCGAGAAGCTGCTGCGAATTCGCAACGCGGCGCGCGCGCTGTTCGCCCGGCAGGGCTTCGAGGCCACGACCGCGCGCCAGATCTGCGAGCGCGCCGGGATCGGCGCGGGGACCCTCTTCCTGTACGTGCGCGACAAGCGCGAGCTCTTGTTCCTCACGTTCGAGGAGGACGCGCGCGCGATCTTCGCCGAGGCGCGCGCCGCTGCCGCCGCAGAGAGCGACTTCGTGGCGCAGCTCATGGCCTACTTCGGCCGCTTCATCGCCTACTACGCGCGCGACGCGCGCCACGCGAAGTCACTGGTGCAGGAGCTGTTCTTCCGCGAGCACGACCCGGAGCGGCTGGGCCGGCTCACGCTCGAATACGCCGCGCATCTCGCCGAGCTCGTGACTCGCGCGCAGGCGCGCGGCGTGCTGCGCGCGGACCTGGCGCCGCTGCAGGTCGCGAGCGCGCTCTTCGCCCACTACGGCTACTGGGTCCAGGGCTGGCTTGGCACGGCGCTGGTGACCCGCGAGGGCGCCGAGCTGGGGCTGGAGGGCGCTCTTCGCCTCGCGCTCGACGGCCTGCGCACGAATCAGACGAGGAGGGACGACTCATGACCACATCCAACGCGACCCTCACCGTGGGCGAGGCGCGCGCGCGCTACTTCGCCGAGGCCGGCTTCCCGCCCGACGGCGGCTATGCCGCGAAGTTCGTGCAGCTCGGGAAGCTCGGGCCCGTTCCGTTCGGCTTCCCCAACTCGAACTCGCGCCGCAAGGCCGTGGCGCTGCACGACCTGCACCACGTGCTGACCGGCTACAAGACCGACTGGACCGGCGAGGCCGAGATCAGCGCCTTCGAGATCGCCTCGGGCTGCGGCCGGATGTGGTTCGCCTGGTACATCAACCTGCAGGGCATGCTGATGGGCTGGCTGGTCGATCCGGGCGCCACCTGGCGCGCCTGGGTGCGCGGCAGATACAGCCGCAACTTGTATCTCGAGGGCTACTCCGAGGCGCTGCTGCGCGAGCCGGTGCAAGCGCTGCGCCAGAGACTCGGACTGGATCGGCCCGCGCCCGCGCCGAGCGCCCGGGACTACGCTTCGTACGCGTTCTGGGGCGGCCTGGCGCTGGTCGACGCGGCGGTCACGCTGAGCGCGCTCGCGCTGCCGATCGCCGGAGTGCTGAAGCTCTTCCTGCGCGGCTAGTGCGTCAGCCGCTTGAAGTGCATCCGGTGCGGCTGGTCGGCGTCGACGCCGTGGCGGCGCTTCAGGTCGACCTCGTACTCCTGGTAGTTGCCCTCGAAGAACTCCACATGACTCTCGCCCTCGAAGGCCAGCATGTGAGTCGCGATGCGGTCGAGGAACCAGCGGTCGTGCGAGATCACCACGATGCAGCCCGAGAAGCCGAGCAGCGCCTCTTCGAGCGCGCGCAGCGTGTCGACGTCGAGGTCGTTGGTGGGCTCGTCGAGCAACAGCACGTTGCCGCCGGCCTTGAGCGTGCGCGCCAGGTGCAGGCGGTTGCGCTCGCCGCCCGACAGCATCGAGACGCGCTTCTGCTGGTCGGGCCCCTTGAAGCCGAACGACCCGACGTAGGCGCGGCTCGGCAGCTCGCGGCTGCCCACCTTCATCTTCTCTTCCCCGCCGCTGATCGCCTCGAACACGGTCTTCATGGGATCGAGCTCGGAGCGCGCCTGGTCGACGTACGCGAGCTTCACGGTCTCGCCGATCCGGAGCGTGCCGGAGTCGGGCTGCTCGCTGCCCGTGATCATGCGGAACAGGGTGGTCTTGCCGGCGCCATTGCCGCCGATGACTCCGACGATCGCGCCCTGCGGCAGCTTGAAATCGAGCTTGTCGATGAGCAGCGTGTCGCCGTAGCCCTTCGAGAGTGACTCGGCCGCGATCACGTTCTCGCCCAGGCGCGGGCCCGGCGGGATCGCGATCTCGACCGTCTCCGGCGCGCGGTTCTCTTCCTCGGCGCGCAGCTTCTCGAACGCCGCGATGCGCGCCTTGCTCTTGGCCTGGCGTGCGCGCGGGGCCAGGCGCACCCACTCGAGCTCGCGCGCGAGCGTGCGCTGGCGCGCGCTGGCCTTCTTCTCTTCGAGCTCGAGCCGCTTCTGCTTCTGCTCGAGCCAGGCCGAGTAGTTGCCCTTGTAGGGGATGCCGCGACCGCGGTCGAGCTCGAGGATCCAGCCCGCCACGTTGTCGAGGAAGTAGCGGTCGTGAGTCACCGCGACGACCGTGCCGGGATAGTCGTGCAGGAAGCGCTCGAGCCAGGCCACCGACTCGGCGTCGAGGTGATTCGTGGGCTCGTCGAGCAGGAGCATTTCGGGTCGCTGCAGGAGCAGGCGACACAGCGCCACGCGGCGGCGCTCGCCGCCCGAGAGCACCTTCACCTGCGCGTCGCTCGGCGGAAGGCGCAGCGCGTCCATGGCCACCTCGAGCTGGCGGTCGAGCTCCCAGGCGTTCACCGCGTCGATCCGGTCCTGCAGCTTCGCCTGGCGCTCGAGCAGCTTGTTCATGGCGTCGTCGTCCATGGGCTCGGCGAACTTGGCGGAGATCTCCTCGAACTCGGTGAGCAGCGCGCGTGTCTCGGCGACGCCTTCCTCGACGATGCCCAGCACCGTCTTCGATTCGTCGAGCTCGGGCTCCTGCGGCAGGAAGCCGATGCGCAGGCCCTCGTGCGGGCGCGCCACGCCGACGAACTCCTTGTCGACGCCGGCCATGATCTTGAGCAGCGTGCTCTTGCCCGAGCCGTTGTGACCCAGGACGCCGATCTTTGCGCCGGGATAGAAGGAGAGTGAGATCGCGTCGAGCAGGATGCGATCGGGCGGCACGACCTTGCGCAGGTCTTCCATGACGAAAACGAATTCGGGCACGCGGCATTCCTCGGGCGGTGCGGGGCGCGAATTATAACGAGCGGGCGGGGCCCCGCAGCCGCAGCGCGTGCTCGCGCAGGAGCTCCGGGCCGCCGAGCAGCGGCCGAGTCAGCGCCACGCGCCGGAACCACAGGTGCAGGTCGTACTGCTCGGTGAAGCCGATCCCCCCGTGCACCTCGGTGGCCTTGCGCAGCACCTCGCTCGCCACCTCGGACACGTGCGCCTTGCACAGCGCGGCGTAGCGGGCGGACTCGTCGGGCTCGTGATCGAAGACGTGCGCGGCGTACCAGCACAGCGAGCGCGCCGGCTCGAGCGCCGCCGCGATCTCGGCGAGCATGTGCTTCACCGCCTGGAACGAGCCGATCACGCGCCCGAACTGCTTGCGCTGCGCGGCGTAGCCGACGGCGAGCTCGAGCGCGCGCTCGCTCGCGCCGAGTGAGTCGAAGGCGAGCGCGATCTGGCCGGCGGCGATCACGCGGGGCAGGGCGCCGGGCAGCAGCGCCCGCGCCTCGGCTCTGCGCAAGCGCGCCTCCGCGTAGCGGCGCGTCCCGTCGACGGCGCTGAGCGGGATGACTTCGACGCCCGGCCCGGCGGCGGAGACCAGCGCGAGCCCGTCCGGCGTGTACACGAGCAGGCGGTCGGCGCCGACCGCATCGAGCACGAACAGCGCCGTGCCCTCGAGCCGGCCGCTCGCGACCTTCACGCCCGCGCCGTCGCGCGCGCCGGTGACCTCGGCCAGGCCGACACCGATTCGTGTCGAGCCCGAGGCGATCTGTGAGGCGAGCTCGCCGCGCAGCGCGTCTTCCCCGCAGTGCGCCGCGGCGATCGCGCCCATGACGGCGGTCGCCACATAGGCGCCCGGGCCCGCCGCCCGGCCCACTTCTTCGGCGACCAGCATGGCGTCGAGGAACGAGAGCCCGCTGCCGCCCTCGCTCTCGGGCACGAGCACGCCCAGCGCGCCGTTCTCGGCCAAAAGCTTCCAGGTCTCGGGATCGTGCGCGCTCGCGGTCTTCGACACCTCGCGCGCGCGCGCCGGCGGAAACACATCGGCCAGGAGCTTGCGGATCGTCTCCTGGAGTAACTTCTGCTCGTCCGAAAGACCGAAATCCATCTCAGGCCGCCTTGGGTTCCCGCGGCAGGCCCAGCCCGCGCTCCGCGATGATGTTCTTCTGGATCTGCGCGGTGCCGCCGCCGATGATCAGCCCGAGCGAGAACATCCACTGGAAGGGCCACGCGCCGTGCGCGCGCAGGTGGGGGCTGTCGCGGTGCAGCGGCCCGAGCTCGCCCAGCACGTCGAGCGCGAGCGCGGCGATCTGGTGGTTCAGCTCGCAGCCCTGCAGCTTCACGATCAGGCCGGCCACGCCGGCTGACTCGCCGCGCAACGTACAGGTGAGCAGCCGCAACGCGTGGTACTTCATCGCCAGCACCGCGGCTTCGAGCCGCGCCAGCCGGTCGCGCAGCACCGCCGAGTCGATCGCGCGCGCGCCCGACACGGTCTCGGTCTCCATCAGCTCGACCAGCGACGCGAACATCGACTCGGTCTGCCCCGTGCTGCCCAGCATGTTGCGCTCGTGGCGCAGCGTGGTGTTGCCGATCTTCCAGCCCTCGCCGCGCCGGCCCACCACGCTCGACTTCGGCACGCGCACGTCCGTGAAGAACACCTCGTTGAACTCGGCGTTGCCGGTCAGCGTGTAGAGCGGCCGCACCTCGATCCCGGGCGTGCTCATCGGGAACACGAGATACGAGATACCCTCGTGCTTGGCGGCGTTCGGCTCGGTGCGGATCAGCGCGAACATCATGTCGGCCTCGCGCGCGGTCGAGGTCCAGATCTTCTGGCCGTTGATCACGAACGAGTCACCGTCCTCGCTGGCGCGCGTCTGCAGGCTGGCCAGGTCACTGCCCGAGCCCGGCTCGCTATAGCCCTGGCACCAGAGCATCTCGCCGCGGATGGTCGGTGCCACGTAGCGCTGCTTCTGCTCCTCGCTGCCGTGCTCGAGCAGCGTGGGCACCAGCATCGACGCGCCCTGACCGCCGATCCCGCGCGAGACACCGGCGCGCGCGAACTCTTCGTCGATGATGATCGAGTGCAAGAGGTCCGGTGCGGCGCCGAAGCCGCCGTAGGCGCGCGGGATCGTGCGCGCGGCGTAGCCGTGCTCGATCAGCCGTCGCTGCCAGGCGATCGAGCGCTCGCGCGTGCCCAGGCCGGCGCCGCCGATTCCGGCGCGCGGCGCGTCGCCCGCGTGTTTCGAAAGGAAGTCGCGGACTTCGCCGCGAAACGCCTCGTACTCGGGGCCGTAGGAAAGGTCCATGGCCCATTGTGGGCGGCGCTCCGTCGCCCTGTCCAACGCCTCCGCTAGTATGGGCGGGAATGGACCTGCTCACGGGGATCGTGGTCATCGTCGTGTGCCTGGCCCTGTCCGCCTTTTTCTCGACCGCCGAGACGGCGCTCTTGCGCATGCGCGAGCACGAGATCGAGGCCGACATCCGCGAGGCGCGCGGCCCGTCGGCCTTCGCGATCCGCGACCTGTTGAACTCCACGTCGCGGATGCTGGTGACGATCCTGCTCGCCAATTCGCTGGTGAACATCCTGGGACCCAGCGTCGCCACGGCGCTGGCGGTGCACTGGTTCGGCGACCAGAAGGCGATCCTGATCTCGACCGGGGTCATGACCGTGCTGATCCTGGTCGTCGGCGAGGTGTTGCCCAAGGCTTTCGCGGCGGCACACCCGCGGCGGGTGTCACACGCCGTGGCGCTGCCGCTGTATCTCCTGCACAAGGTGCTGTGGCCCGTGCACGTGCTGTTCGACCGCATCATCGAGCCGTTCGTGCGGCTGCTCGCCGGCTCCGACTCGGAGGGCAAACGAGTCACGACCGTCGAAGACGTGGTCGCGCTGGCGCGCGAGGCGTCGGCGGCGCAGCCCGACGCGCAGCCGCTCGAGATCATCGGCGCGACCGCCGGCGCGGCGGAGATGACCGTGAAGGAGATCATGGTCCCGCGCGCCGAGATCGTGTGCTTCCCGATCGACATCGACCCGGGCGAGCTGCTCGAGAAGGTCATGGAGGAGCGCTACACGCGCGTCCTCATCTACGAAGGCTCGATCGACGCGATCGTCGGCGTGGTGCACCTGAAAGATCTGGTGAAGCTGCAGAGCGGGGGCGGCGGCGACCTGCACACGATCCTGAAGCCGGTGCTGCGCGTGCCCGAGCGCAAGCCGATCCTGCGCCTGCTCGCCGACATGCAGCGCAACTTCGTGCACATGGCGGTGGTGAAGGACGAGTTCGGAGTCACTCTGGGCATCGTGACTCAGGAGGACATCCTCGAGGAGATCGTGGGCGAGATCCGCGACGAGTTCGACCGCGAGGAGCTGCTCACGATCCGCGAGCTGTCCGGCGGCGGCTTCCAGGCGCTGGGCCGGCTGAAGGTCGCCGACTTCAACCGCGAGACCGACTGGGAGGTCCCCGCCCAACGCGGCGACACGCTCGCGGGTCTGGTCTTCAACGCGCTGGGCCGGGCTCCGCGCAAGGGCGACGTCGTGCGCGTTCCCGGCTACGAGCTCACCGTCGCCGACACCTCGGGCACGCGCATCACCCAGGTGCGTGTCACCGAGTGCACCGAGGATCCGCTCACGGCGCCGAAGGCATCCGACTGACTGACTCAGACCTCTTCGTCTTCTTCGATCTGCTTCAGCAGGACGGGGCAGGGCGCGTAGTCGGGTCCGCTGGTCCAGCCGGGGATCTGAGCGGCCTGCTCGAGCCACGAACGGGCGATCGACTCTTCCACGACCACGCTCGAGTTGTCGAATGACTCGAGCAGGGTCTCCCACAGCGCGCGCCCGCCGCTCTTCCACCAGAGCGGGGCCGGACACTCGAAGTCGATCGCGAGCTTCACGAGCACGCGCCAAGCTTATCGCAGACCGGATCCCTAGTTCAGCATGGCCGCACGCATCCTCGAGCGGAGGCGTGAGACAGCCTTGGAGTGGATCTGGCAGACGCGCGACTCGGTGATGCCGAGGATCTGCCCGATCTCCTTCAGGTTCAGGTCTTCGTAGTAGTAGAGCGAGATCACCAGCCGCTCCTTCTCGGGCAGGCCGGCGATGCCGTTGGCCAGCGCCTGGGTCAGCTCGCGCTGCTTGAGCTGCGCGAACGGGTCCTCGGCGTTGACGTCCTCGAGGTTGCCGCTGGGCAGCGGTTGGTCGTTGTCGCTCTGACCGCGCAAGTCGTCGAGGTTCACCATCGAGACGCCGCGTGTCTGATTCACGAGCATGTGGAAGTCGTCGAGGCCCAGGCCCAGGCTGGTCGCGACCTCGTCTTCCGTCGCCGGCCGGCCGAGTCTCTGCTCGACGGCGTTGGTGGCCTGCTCGAGCTGGCGGCTCTTCTGGCGCACCGAGCGCGGCACCCAGTCGAGCGAGCGCAGCTGGTCGAGGATCGCGCCGCGTATGCGGAACTCGGCGTAGGTCTTGAACTTACAATCCTTGGTCGGGTCGTACTTGTCGACCGCGTCCATCAGGCCGATCACGCCCGTGTTGTGTAAGTCCTCGAGGTCGACGTGAGACGGCAGCCTGACGGCGATGCGACTCACGATGTAGCTGATCAAGGAAGTGTGTTCGATGACGATGCGTTCTTTGAGCTCCGGCGGGATGCGACCATGCCGTTGCCAAGCTTGCCGGATGAGAGACTCCATCCGCCCCATCTCCTCCACGACCATCAAGTGGCCAGCCCCATGCGCGCGCAGGCGTGTGCAAAGGAGGTGCCCGGCACTGCATCGGTCGCTTCCAGGGCGTGCTTGAGCATCGGCAGAGGCCCTTCGCGAGCACGCAACTATCCGGAAAAACAGAGGAAAAGAGCTCCAGGCCGAGCCGCGCCCGCGACCCCGAGCCGTGACTGCCCCGGCGCGCGGAAGGCTCCGACCAACGGTTTCTTGACGCTCGGAGTCGATCGACCGTTGGGATCCCGACGCCCCCGCTCTCAAAGGAAGGCGCGCGCAAACCGAAAACGGGCGCATGGCCAGCGAGGAAGAGGAGCTCCGCGAAGCTCCGGTGCGGCGGGTCGCACCGCGGTACATCGTGCGCATCCCCGTGGTGCTGCGCGTGGGCGGCTCGGAGTCCGAGGGGATGCTGGTAGACATCTCCGACAGCGGCGTTCGCGTCGAGTGCAAGTCGCTCCGGCTCGGTCCCGGCACGTCGGTGTCACTCGAGCTGCGCTGGCTGAAGACCTCCGAACC
>Ga0335080_10000473_pt1 | contig 36813 bp, 32 predicted proteins | sample Lox_Sample_34_FD_206720 | JGI IMG/M metagenome (GOLD analysis project Ga0335080, IMG submission 206720) | Soil microbial communities from Loxahatchee National Wildlife Refuge, Florida, United States - Lox_Sample_3.4 | ecosystem: Environmental > Terrestrial > Soil > Wetlands | place: USA... | reverse complement strand
CGTCGTGTGCGCGGACCCGCGCTACATGATCGACTACGTGCTGCCGCGCGGAGGAAGCCAGGGCACGAGCGTCGACGTCGAGTTTCACGGGTTCGCGCTGGAGAATCCCAGGCAGGTGCTGTTCTACCGACCGGGGATCACGGCCAGTGACTTCCGGCCGTATGCCCGGCCTGGCGACGGCTTCAAGGTGAGGTTCCAGATCGCCAAGGATTGCCCGGTCGGCGAGCACGTGCTGCGCGTGCGGACGGCCACCGGCCTCACCGACGCGGTCACGTTCTGGGTAAGCCGCTTCCCCACCATCTACGAATTCGAAGACAAGGCCGGACAGAACGACACCATCGACCGCGCCAAGCCGGTGCCGCTCAATGTCACGGTCGAAGGACAGATTCTGCCGGGTCCCGACGCGGATATCGACGTGTACCGCGTCGAAGTGAAGGAAGGGCAGCGCGTGTCGGTCGAGGTGGAATCGGCGCGGCTGGGCACGCTGCATTACGGCGGCGAGAACGATCTCGCGGTACGGATCCTGGACGCGAACGGCAAGGAGCTCGGCCGCAACGACGATAGCGCTCTCTTCGTTCAGGACCCGGTGCTGGGCATGGTAGCTCGGAAGACCGGCAGCTACTTCATCGAGATCAAACAGCAGATCTTCATTCCGCCGCGGCAGGCTTGGTATCGCGCGCATATCGGGACCTTCTCTCGTCCCACCGCCATTTTCCCGGCGGGCGGACGATCGGGCACCACGATCAGCGTGCGTCTCCTGGGCGACCCCGCCGGCGAGCGCACGGAGCAGATCGCTCTTCCGGGGAAAGCCGGCAAGTTTGAGTATTTCGGCGATGCGCCGTCGCCCAACGTGCTGCGCATGTCGCCTTATCCGAACGTGGTCTGGCCCGCGGATTCGGCCACGTTGCCGGCCGCGCTCAACGGAATCCTCGCCAGGCCCGGCGAGGTTCATCAGTATCGCTTCCACGCGAAGAAAGATGAGGAGTGGAAGGTACAGGTTTTTGCCCGCGCGCTGGGGGCGCCCGTGGATCCGAAGGTCTGGATCCGCGCGGCTGGCCAGGACCGCCATATTCTTGAAGCCGATGACGCGCGGCTTCAAGACCTGGGGCTGCCCTCCGCGCGGGCCACCTGGTACATCAAAGACCAGCAGGATCCGGTCGCCATCTTCAAGCCTGGCGCCGATGGCGAGTACATTCTCGGGATCGAGGATGCCACCGGGGCCGGCGGGCCGGACCACGTGTACCGGGTGGAGATCGAACCCGTCCACAACGCGGTGTACACGCACATCACCGCGCCCGACGGTTACCAGATGCCGCGGCTGGCTGGCCTGATCATCCCGAAGGGCAACCGGTGGACGCTGGACGTGCAGCTTGCGCAGGGCCTGGGCAACAACTACAAGGGCGAGCTCGAGCTGGAAGCGCGCGGTTTGCCGAAGGGCGTCACCATGATCGCACCCCGGGTGCCCAAAGGCGCCGCGCGAGTGCCCGTGCAGTTCGTTGCGGCGCCGGATGCCGAGGAGCAGGCGGCACTGATCGAGATTCTGGCCAGGCCCGTGGATAAGGGCGTCAAGCTGGAATCTGCCTCACGCCAGGGCTTCGCGTTCACCAATCGCGGCGGGGAGCTGCCATGGCATTTCGTGTTTGTGGATCAGTACGCACTCGCGGTGGTCCAGCCTGCGCCGTTTCGCGTCAGACTTTCGCAGCCTCAGGCGCCACTCTTGCAGGGCAGCGAACTGCTGCTGAAAGCCACGGTGGAGCGCACTGAAGATTTCACGGGCGCGATCGAGATTCAGACGGACTGGGTGCCGCCGGGAGTCTCGAAGGAATCCACAGTCACGATTCCGGCCGACAAGACCGAGGCCACCTTCCGCCTGCAGGCCAACGACAAAGCGGCTCCGGGAACATACAAGATCGCGATGAACGCCTCGACCACGGGCGGCGACGGTTACAGCGGTATCGGGCGCGTGCGTGTCTCAAGCGAATTCGCCGAGCTGCGAGTCTCCCAGCCGTATCTCTCGATCGAGCTGCTGCGCTCGAGCGTCGAACAGGGCAAGCGCGGCGAGATCACCGGCACGCTCAGATTCAACCGGCCCCTGCCCGGCAAGGCGACCATCCGCCTCGAGCAGCTTCCGCGCGGGGTCAAGATGCTGGAGCCGGTACCCGTGATCACGGCGGCCGACAAAGAAGTCGTATTCCACGTGGAGGCCGATCCCGACGCGCTGGCCGGCCTCTACAGGGGCATCACGTGCGAAGTCGAGCTCAAAGAGGAAGGACAGACCGTGCATTCGCACACGGGATCGGGAATCCTGCGCGTCGATGCGGCAAGGTCGTCACTGTGAGGCTGAGCCTGATATTGGCCGCCGCGCCGTTGATCGCGGCCACAATTCCCCCGCCGCAGCCTCCGAAGCCCGTGAGCTTCCGGCTGGACGTCATGCCGGTTTTCTTCCGCGCGGGTTGCAACTCGGGAGGATGCCATGGCGCGGCGTCCGGTAAGGACGGATTCCACCTCGGTCTTTTTGGCTACGATCCGGCCGGCGATTATTACCGTCTCACAAAGCAGATGGTAGGCCGGCGCATCGATCTCGCCGCGCCCGAGCAGAGTCTGCTGCTGTTGAAAGCCACGGGCGCGGTGCCGCACTCGGGCGGCCGCCGCTTCAAGCCGGGCAGCGAATACTACAGCACGCTGCTGCGCTGGATTCAGGCTGGCGCGCCAGATGACGCTGCGAACGTCCCCACCGTCAGCGGGATCTCGCTCGTGCCGGACAAAGTGGTGTTCTCGGGCAAAGACAAGCGCCGCCCATTGCAGGTGATTGCCAGGTATTCCGATGGCACCACCCGCGTCGTGAACAACCTCGCGTTGTACCTCACGAATAACCAGGGCACGGCCGATATCGACGATCAGGGAGTCGTCACGGGCGGCAAGCGCGGCGACACGTTCGTCTTCGCGCGGTTCGCGAAGTACACAGTGGGCGCCGAGGTCATCGTCCTGCCCAATGGCAAGTTCAAGTGGCCGAAGCTGAAGGCAGACAACTACGTCGACGAGCTGGTATACGCCAAGCTGCAGAAGCTGCGCATCGTGCCCAGCGGCCCCGCCACCGACGAGCAGTTTCTGCGCCGGGCCTGCCTGGACCTGATCGGTCTTCCGCCCACCGGAGAAGAGTACAAGTCGTTCATGGCCGATCGCGCGCCAAACAAGCGTGCGAAGTTGATCGACGCGCTGCTCGAGCGCGACGAGTACGCCGACCTGTGGGCCACGAACTGGGCCGAATGGCTCAAGATCCGCAGCGATAGCAACAACGGTGCATTCGGCACAGATCGCAAGGCCGCCTACGCCTACTACCAATGGATCCGCGAGCAGATGAAGCGCAACACGCCGCTGGACCAGTTCGTGCGCGCGCAGGTGGCGGGCACGGGCAGCAACCTGCGGAATCCCCCGGTCAATCTCTACACCATGTTGCCGCAGGGCCCGTTCGATCCCAAGGGCGTAGCGCAGGATTTCTCCCAGGTATTCACCGGCGTGCGCGTGCAGTGCGCGCAGTGCCACAATCATCCGTTCGACCGCTGGACCCAGGAAGACTACTACGGCTTCGTCAGCTTCTTCACCGGCGTCAAGCGCAAGGTGGCCAGCGAAGCGCGCGAGATGTACGTCTACGACGACCCGAATGCGCCGCCCGCCAAGCACCTGCTGGACGGCCACCCGGTACCGGCGCGTTTCCTCGGCGGCGATGCCCCGGATGTACAAGGCAAGGACCCGCGCGCCGCTCTTGCAGACTGGCTTACTTCGAAGGACAACGCCCTGTTCCGACAGAACCTGGCAGACCGCATCTGGACGCAGTTCTTCGGCCGAGGCATTGTGGACCCAGTGGACGATGTCCGCATCAGCAATCCGCCGAGCAATCGCGAGCTGCTCGAGGAACTGGGCCGGCGGCTGGCGGACTACGGCTATGACGCACGGCGCCTGGTCCGCGACATCTGCAATTCCCAGGTGTACCAGGCATCCGTGGCGGCGAACGACAGCAACCGCGACGACGATTCGCAGTTCTCGCACCAGCGACTGCGCCGCCTTCGCGCGGATGTCATGCTGGACGCGCTCTCGCAGATCACGGAGACGCCCGGCGAGTTCAGCGAGAGCCCGCGCGGCGTGCGCGCCATGCAGCTCTACGAAGGGCTCTACCGCTCCGACAATTATTTCCTGAAGACCTTCGGCGCCTCTGCGCGCGATTCCGTGAGCACTTCGGAAACGCGCATCGAGCCGACCCTGGCCCAGGCGCTCCACATGGTGAACGGCAACACCCTCGAAGGCAAGCTCGCCCGAAGCCAGGTGGTGCCCGCGATGCTCAAGGCGGGCAAGAAGCCGAGCGAGATCATCGACGATCTTTTCGTTCGCGCGCTCGGCCGCAAGCCGTCGGAAGCCGAGGCAAAGAAGATGCTGTCACTGGTCTCGGCAAGCCCCGGCGATAAGTCGGGCTACGACGACGTGCTGTGGGCGCTGGTCAATTCCACCGAGTTCGAGTTCAACCACTGATATGCGCGCCCTCATCATTTTGGTGGCAGGCGCGTGTGCTTGGGCACAACCCGGGCACCATCCGAACTACGATGACGACGTCCGCCCGCTGTTTACGCGCCGCTGCTTCGGCTGCCACAACGCCAGCGAGATGCGCTCGGGACTCAGCCTGGAAAGCTACGCGGGAGTGATGAAGGGCGGATCTTCGGGGGATGTCGCGACCGCCGGGCGCGCTGCCTCCAGCATGCTGTTCAAGGTGGTCAACCGCGACGATGGCGTGCCGCAGATGCCGCTCGGCCAACCCAAGCTCCCTGAAAACGAGATTGCGCTGATCCGCGATTGGATTCAGCTCGGCCTTCCGGAGAATGCCGGCAGTGTGGCGAAGGGAGCCGTCGGGCCATCCACGGAGTATCGCCGCTCCGATTTGAACAAGCCCACGGGCGCGCCCGCTATGCCCGCGAGCCTGCCAGCCGTGGACGTGAAAGAGCCGGCACGCGCGCATCCGATCACCGCGCTTGCGGCGAGCCCGTGGGCGCCCCTGATCGCCGCCGCAGGGCACGAGAAGATCTACCTGTACGACCTCAGTAACCGGGCGCGGGCAGGCGAGGTGGCGTTCCCGGAAGGCATCCCCTACGTACTTCGATTCAGCCGCGACGGCGATTTGCTTCTGGCCGCGGGCGGTAAGCCCGTGCAATCCGGGAAGGCGGTGTTGTTCGACGTGCGCACCGGAAGACGCATGGCGGCCGTGGGCGACGAGCGCGACATCGTGCTGGCAGCCGATGTCACGCCCGACGGCAAGCTGATCGCGCTCGGCGGTCCCGGCAAGGTGGTGCGCGTCTACTCCGTGGCCGACGGCAAGCCGGTCTACGAAATCAAGAAGCACACCGACTGGATCACTGCGCTCGAATTCAGCCCGGACGGCACACACCTTGCGACGGGCGACCGCAGCGGCGGTATCTTCCTATGGGAAGCCGCTACCGGCGGCACGGTGGGCGCGCTCGCCGAGCACAAGGAGTCCATCACGTCGCTGAGCTGGCGCGGCGACGGCCAGCTATTGGTGTCGGCGAGCGAAGACGGCAATCTCATCGTGTGGAACGTGGCCGACGGTTTTCCGATCTCGACGATTTCCAAACCTCACACGCCGAAAGCCGCGCCTGGACAGTACGGGGTGATTCCCGGCGGCGTCCTCAGCGCGCAATTCACCAGCGACGGGCGGATCGTCAGCGTGGGCCGCGACTCCGTAATCCGCGTGTGGGGCGCCGACGGCAAGCCGCGCGGCGCCGCCAGCCCGCCGAACGACGCCTTGCTAACCAAGGTCGCCGCGGGTGCCGATGGGAAGCTGGTCATTGCCGGCGATTACCAGGGAAAACTGATTTTGTGGGACGGGACGAAGGTGGCGATCCTGCGAGGGGCGGCGCCGATGACAACGGCCAGCGCCGCTATGCCAACGCATCCCACTCTTCGGGATCGATATGAGCCTGACTGAGGATACTGCGCAAAGTGCCGACCGGAATCTCGTTCTTCTTCGGAACGATGGCCGTATCCACAACACCCCGAACCGATCGTACGAACTTGACGTGGCTGCCCTTCTGAGTGGCCTCCGCAAAGCCCGCGGCCTCCAGCCGGCGTTTCACTTCCCGGAAGCGGAGCGGTCTAAGCCGCCCCAACCTCGACCTCGATCGTTCGAACGATTGGCGGGCGAGTAGGTCGCGGTGGCTCGAAGTGCAATTCGAGCGCTTCCTGTAGGTTCGCGAGTGCCTCCTCTTCAGTGGAGCCCTGGCTCGCGACATCGACCTCCAGACACTGCGAGACAAACCACTCTCCCTCGCGCCAAACCGTGGCGGCAAACGGCCGTTTCATGCTCCTATTGTTCCATAGTCAGGCCGGGTGAGTTACAAAAAAAGCCGGACCCGGGGCGGAGGATCCCCGGATCCGGCCAGCCTGCAAGTGCGAGCGCTTAGACAGCCAAATACAACGTGCTGCCTTTGCGGTTGACCAACAGGAGAGTCTCCTCTTTCGATGCGCTCATGGCACGCTCGAAGTCGGAGGTATTCTTCACGGGCTTGCGATTCACTTCCTGAATCACATCACCCCGGCGAAGACCCGCTTCCGCGGCGGCACTCGCCGGACTGACGTTCGTCACTACCACGCCCGGGGAGTTGGCCGGAATGCCGAGGTCCCGGGCCGTCTGCGCGTCCAGGTCCTCAACGCTCACACCCGAGAGCGCGCTCTTCGAGCCGTCGCTATTGTGGCGCTCCACGGCCGCCTGGGTCGTGGGAAGCTCGCCCAGCTTCACGGCCATCTCACGCTCGCCGCCGTTGCGGAATACCTTCAGGTTGACATTGCTATCCGGGGCCATCATCGAAATGGTCATGCGCAGGTCGTTGCTGTCCGCAACCGGCTTGCCGTTGACCGAGAGAATGATGTCGCCCTTCTGCAATCCCGCTTTCTGCGCGGGGCTGTCGGCGCTGACGTCGCCCACCAGGGCGCCGCGCATTTCCTTGTCGCCGAACGCTCTGGCGATCGCCGGCGTCAGATCCTGCGGGATGATGCCGAGGTAGGCGCGCGTGACCTTGCCGTTCTTCACGATCTGCTCCATGACGTTGCGCGCCATGTTGGCAGGGACCGCGAAACCGATTCCCTGGTTGCCTTCAGAGCCGTGCGCAATGATCGCCGTGTTGATGCCGATCAGGTGGCCGCGGTCGTTCACCAGCGCTCCGCCGGAGTTGCCGGGATTGATGGGAGCGTCGGTCTGGATAAAGTCCTCATACTCCTCGATGCCCAGGTGCGAACGGCCGGTGGCGCTCACGATTCCCATCGTGACCGTCTGGCCTACGCCGAACGGATTGCCGATCGCCAGCGCATAGTCGCCCACCTGCACCTTGGACGAATCGGCGATCGTAATCGCGGGCAGCCCCGCCGCATCGATTTTCAGCACCGCGATGTCGCTCTTGGGATCGGTGCCGACTACCTTTGCCTTATACTCGCGCTTGTCGCCAAGCGTGACGCTAACATCGGTGGCGCCATCGACGACGTGATTGTTGGTCACGATGTAGCCGTCAGAGGTCATGATGACGCCCGAGCCGAGAGCATGCTCCCGCTGCTCGGGGGCCTCTCTGAACTGACGGTTGAAATCGCGCCCGAAGAACTGCCGGAAGAAGGGATCGTCGGGCATCTGCTGGAAGCCCGTGGGCATCTTGGTGACCTTGGAACTGGAAATACTGACCACGGAAGGCAGCGCCTTCTTTACCACCGGAGCAAAGCCGGTCCGGCTGGGAGCCTCGTCCTGGCTTGCCACGTTCAGGGCCAACGCCGGATGTTGGCTCGCAAGGTGTTCGGCTGCGGCAAGGCCGACACCACCCAGTCCTACGACGAGCGCCGCGGCAGCCACGATGGCTTTAGGGCGCCTCCAGAAATCTCGTTTGTACATTGAACCTCCTAAGAATCTCGCGTGGCCGCCGGCGCCCTGAAATTCAGGCTCGTGGCCTCCAATTCGTTGGACGAGACATCCTCCCGCGGGTATTTACCGGCGAGTCGGTATGCCGGATACCGGCGATTTGGTACTCCGCATCTCTCAGGAAATAATGCCCTTACGCACCGCGTAGAGGATCAGCTCGGGGATGCCGCGCAGGTTCAGCTTCTGCATCACGCGGGCGCGATGCGTCTCCACCGTGTACACGCTCAAATCCAGCAGGTTCGCGATATCCTTGCTGGACTTGCCCTCGGCCACCAGTTGCAGGATCTCGCGCTCGCGCGGGGTCAGCAGCTCGTAGGAGTCCTCCGCCCCGGTGCGCTGGAGCTTGCGCATGTAGTCTTCCAGCAGTACTTTTCCGACCGCGGGACTGAAGAACGACTTGCCGGCCGCGACGGCCCGAATGGCGCTCGCCAGGTCGGCTTCGGCGGAATCTTTCAGAAGGTATGCCTTGGCCCCGGCCTTTAGAGCCCGCAACACGTACCCTTCGTCGGAGTGCATACTGAGCATCGCCACCTGGGTGTCGGGCAGCTCGGCGTGAATCTGGCGGCATGCCTCGATGCCGTTCAGATTCGGCATTCCGACGTCCATGATGACGACGTCGGGCTTCAGCTTCCCCGCCAGGGCCACCGCCTCGCGCCCGTCGCTGGCCTCGCCTACAACCGACAGGTCCGACTGGGCGTCCACAACCATGCGAAGGCCGGCGCGAATCAGCGTGTGATCGTCCGCCAGCAGGACGCGGATGGTCCTCACGAATCGATCTCCGGCAGGGAAGGATAAGGGAGCTCCGCGCTCAAGGTTGTGCCGGTGCCGGACACGGATTCCACGGAAAAGGTCCCACCCAGGCGTTTCACCCGCTCTTCCATGCCGACCAGGCCAAGACCGCGCGTCCGGCCGGGATCGAATCCGTGCCCATCGTCATGCACGCGCACCAGGATAGCGCCTGCCGGCCGCTCGACGGCAACCTTCGCGTTCCGGGCGCCGGAATGCCGCACCGCGTTGGTCAGGGCTTCCTGCACCAGGCGGTAGATGCAGATGTTGTACTCGTCGGGCAGGTCTTCGGGGACATGATCCGAATCCACATCCACTTCGATTTCGCTCCGCCGCGAGATCTCGCGTCCCTGCCATTCGAGCGCCGCCGCCAGGCCAAGATCGTCGAGCATCGACGGACGCAGCAGAAGCGCAATGTTCCGCACCTCCTGGAACGTTCCCTCGGCCACCGACTTCATCTGGTCGAGCTGCGCCTTCAGTTCCGGCTGGGTACCGGAGACGCTCGCCGTCAAGCGCCCGATATCGACCAGCAGCGCGCCCAGCGCCTGTCCGATCTGATCGTGCAACTCGCGCGAGATCGAGCGGCGCTCGTTCTCCTGCGCGTCCACCAGGCGCGACGAAAGAAGCTGCAACTGGTGCCGGCTGCGCGCCAGCTCGACATACCGAAGACGGGTTTGCCTCTCCAGCCGCACGATGTAAACCATGCTGACCAGCACCAGCAGAAGCCCGCTCGCGAACGCGATGGCCAGCGCTCGCGTCAGTCCCGACTGCAACGCCGCGAACTGTCCCACCAGGGTACGGTCGGCGTGCTGGAGCTGCTCCCGGTTCCAGGAGCGGAGCTTGGCCGACCAATCCAGGATCTGCTGCTGGACGGGAATGATGTCGCTCCGCGCGGCGTGAGTTTCGGGCTTCCGCCGCGGCGGTTGTTTGGGTGCTTCCAGTACCGAAACATAAAGCGTACGCTGCTGGAGAAAGACGGCCTGCATTCCGCGCAACAGCAGGATCTCCTCGGTATCCTGCGTGGCGGGATAGCGCCTCAGATCGCCGTCGATCTGCGTCGTGAGCTGGTCCAGGCGCTGGCGGGCGGCTTCATCTCTGTCCACCTGAGCCTGCGTGACGAATTCCTGCACCGCCTGGTTGTAACTCTGAATCGACAGCCACAAACCTGCGAGCATCTGGGTGCGCTCGGCCAGCGCGTGTGTAACCGCCAGTTCCTGCGTGTGCATGTCGTCCAGAAAGCGCACCGCCACCGCGCCCGCCACGAGCAAAAGAACCAGCAGCGCGGCGCAGACCCCCAGAAGCAGCCAGCGTAGCCTGCCGGACGGCGGCTCCGGCTCGCGCCATGAGGCTTCGGCCGGATTCTCGATCATCGTAGCCATGAGCGGTGCGAAGCCAGGACTATTTCATTATCGGATGATCCGGTCACGTGACATACTTTCGCTGCGCCTGCGGTGCGGCTTGCGCGCCGGTTCCCGTCCCGCAGGCGTCCTTCGCTTAGGGCGATCCACAGGCAGAGGTTGGATTTGTCCGTTCATCTCCGCCAGTGCGGCGTTGCCGCACTCCAGCGCCCCAATCCGGTCCCTGCGGCGAATCGCAGCCAGCATCAACTTGACGTGCGGGATAGCACGCGCCAACCATTCCGGATTTGCGCGGGGCACAACCCGCTTGTCCGACGCATATGACTGGTATGCCCGGTAAGATGGCCGGCACATCTGGTGCATTTCATACAGGCACTGGTGACACGACTCGACCTGGCCGTCCCATTCAGGCTGCTTCGCCTTTTCGAGTCCGTCGAGAATGCTTTTTAGTAAGACCTTGGTACTGTCGTACAACATAAGTTTCTGAAGCAGGTTCACAACCTGCTCCGTCACCCCCAAACTGTTAGACGTGCCAGACCCCCGAGCGCCCGTTACCGGAAAGTCGGTACAAAACCAGCCGGGGAGATGGTACTAGACGGTGCTTCCGGCCGCCGCAACCGGCACGGTGGCGGATTGCAGCCGATCCCGATTGCGCTCGAATCGCAGGACCGAATCGGCCTCTTCGCTCTCGATGAGAAAGCAGCGAATCGGTCCGAAAACGGCATCCAGCTCCACCGGCAGGCAGGTCGGCAGGTATACCCGCATGACACGCGGGTCGTAATAGCGGAAGATGAGCCGTCGCCCCCGCTGATCGACCACGCGCAAAAAGGTGCGCAGGTGCTTTCGCAGCACGGCCATGGACGACTCGGAGCGGAAGAAGATGCCCCAACTGTTTCCCCACGCCGCGTGAACCAGGTCCCGCGTGAAAGCGTCGTCGTACAGTTCTACCAGGTAAGGCGCGGTCACCTGAAGCTGCCAGGGCAGCGTGCCCGAGTAGAGGCAGCACTGGCGGCGCCGGACGGTTTCGACCTTACCGTAGATGCTCTCGTCGCGCGCTCCGTCGAGGATGCACCAAAGGCCCTCGCGAGCCGTGGCGCCGGCATTGAGTATCGACAGTATCCGGTTGCCGGTGCTCTCGTCGATCATGTGAGGGTCTTGGCAGCCGCGGCGGCGCGCGCGCACTCCTCGCAGAAAGGCACGCCGGCCCGGGCAGCTTCCTTCTGCGCCTCGGCGATCGCCAGCGTATCCAGGTCGGGAGAGAAGGTCTGCTCCTCGATGAAGGGTTCCGGCCGCGCCGCCCTCGGCCGGGGCGAGGCCCAGACCACCCGCGGTTCTTCGCCTGGCGCGATGCTCAGCGGCAACAGCTTTGGAATCGCCCGAACCAGCCTGAAGCGCCCCCAGGCGATCTCCGAAGCCAGGGCGTTCAGCAGCGCGTCGTCCGGGCGCGCATGAGCGGAGAGGTACCCGGCGCGGACCGCCAAGTCGCGAAACCCGGCCATGCGCGTTCGGTCCGTCCGAAAACCGCGCAGCCAGGCCAGCGTCCAGTCACGATTCGGGAAGGGTTTGTACTCCTCGTCCGGCAGTAGCGCCTCGTCCCCTGTGCGAACCTCCCAATCGTATCGGGACTCCATTCCCTGGCATCATAGCAAACCCGGATTCCTGAGCCGCGGCTGCTAAAATCAGATCATCGATGCCCACCCAGGCCCGGCCAGCCACCGCGCGACAGTTCTTCTCGCGCCACGGCACCCTTTCCCAGTGGCACCCTACTTACGAGTTCCGGCCCGGGCAGGTCGATATGGCGGAGGCCGTGGAATCGGCGCTCGCCGACCGCCGGCACCTGATTGTCGAAGCCGGAACCGGCACCGGCAAGACGCTCGCATACCTTGTGCCGGCGCTGCTCAGCGGCAAGCGAATCATCGTTTCCACCGGCACCAAGACTCTTCAGGAGCAGCTCTTCTTCAAGGACATCCCCTTCCTGCAAAAGCATTTTCCGCGGCCTTTGAAAGTCTGCTACATGAAAGGGCGCAACAACTACGCCTGCCGGCAGAAGATCTACGACGCGGAAAAGGAGCCGGTGCTGAGCGGGCTGGAGGAGGTGGCCGATTTCGAAATCATCCGCGAGTGGGAGAAGACCACCGAGTTCGGCGACCGCGCCGAAATCCGCAATTTACCCGAATCGTCCACCGCCTGGGCGAAGGTGGACGCCCGCAGCGACCTGTGCACCGGCCAGAAGTGTCCCAACTTCGATCGCTGCTTCATCACACTGATGCATCAGCGCGCGCAGGAAAGCGACATCATCATCGTCAACCACCACCTGTTCTTCGCCGACCTCTCGCTGCGCGACGAGAATTACGAAGGCGGCGTGCTGCCCGAGTACCACGCGGTGGTGTTCGACGAAGCGCACGAGATCGAAGACGTGGTGGGGCAGTATTTCGGCGTCTCCATCAGCAACTACCGTTTCCAAGAATTGCGGCGCGACATCGCCGCCATGGGACGGAGCAAGAAATTCGGCACGCCGGAGCTGGACCGGATCCTGGAGCGCCTGGAAGAGCTTTCCAACCAGTTTTTCACTCTGTTCGGAGACGCCGAGCGACGCGTCGCATTCACCGGCCGCGACGCCTTCCGTCAGGAGCACGAAGACCTGTACGACAGCCTCAGGGCATCGCTGGACCTGATCGGGTCGCACCTCAAACTCCTGCAGAATCCGCCGGAGGAGATCATCCCGCTGCACCGGCGCACGCTGGAATTGGGTGAGGGGCTGCGTTTCCTGCTGGAAGAGGACGACGAGCGATTCGTCTATTGGTTGGAGAAGCGCGGGCGCGGCATCTTCCTCCAGGCCACGCCGATCGACGTGAACGATATTTTGTCGGGGAAGTTGTTCGACCAGGTGGAAACCGCGGTCATGACCTCGGCCACGCTGGCGGTCGCGGGCGGCTTCGACTTCGCACAGAAGCGGCTCGGCGTGGCGAACGCGCGCACCCTGGTGGTGCCGGGCCACTTCAATTACCAGAAACAGGCGCTGCTTTACGTGCCGCAACACCTGCCGGAGCCGCGCGACGCGGCGTTTCCGCAAGCCGCCGCGGAGGAAATCGTCAAGATCCTGGAACACAGCCGCGGCCGGGCCTTCGTCCTGTTCACCAGCTACCAGCAGATGCGGATGGTACACGACCGCGTGTCGTTCGAAATCGACTTCCCGACGCTGTTGCAGGGCACCGGCCCGCGCAACGCCCTGCTGGAGGAGTTCCGCTCGACGCCACACTGCGTACTGTTCGCTACCTCATCGTTCTGGCAGGGCGTGGATGTGCCGGGCGAGCAGTTGAGCTGCGTCATCATCGACAAACTGCCCTTTGCGGTGCCCAACGACCCCGTGGTCAACGCCCGCATCGAGAGCATTCGCAAGGCCGGCGGCAATCCTTTTTACGACTACCAGATTCCGCAAGCCGCCATTGCGCTGAAGCAAGGTTTCGGGCGCCTGATCCGCGCAAAGACAGACCGCGGCGTCCTTGTCCTGCTGGACAACCGGATCACGAAACAGCGTTACGGCCAGGTCTTTTTCGACAGCCTGCCGGACTACGGATTTACCATGCAATTGAGCGACGTGGAGAAGTTTTTCAATGTTTGAAGTGACTATCGAAGAGACATTCGCCGCCGGCCATGCGCTGCGCAACTACAAGGGCAAGTGCGAGAACGTGCACGGACACAATTACCGATGCCAGGTGACGCTCGAAGGCGAGCAGTTGGACGATATCGGCCTGCTGGTGGATTTTGTGGAGTTGAAGCGGGTGGTCCACTCGGTGCTCGACCGCATGGATCACCAGTGGCTGAACGATTTTCCACCCTTCGACAAGCTGAATCCTTCCGCCGAGAATATGGCGAAGTACATATTCGACGAAGTCTCCGCCGGTCTGGCGACGAACGGCGCGCACGTGACCGCGGTGCGTCTCTGGGAGACAGACACCGCCAGCGCAACGTATCGCGGGTGAGCCGTCAGGCTTCAGGCATCAGGCTTCAGCCAAACCACACCTTCCACCTGTCGCTTGGCCGGCTAACGCCTGAAGCCTGACGCCTGATGCCTGTTTATTTCCCGTAGTACGCCGCGTTCTTTGCGGTGAATTCGCCCCACTTCTCCGGCAGATCGTCCAGCGCGAAGATCGCCGAAACGGGGCAGACCGGAACGCAGGCGCCGCAGTCGATGCACTCCACCGGATCGATGTAAAGCATCTCGGCTTCGGCGTGGTTCGGTTCATCCTTTTTCGGATGAATGCAATCGACGGGGCAAGCGTCCACGCAAGCGGTATCTTTGGTGCCAATGCAAGGTTCTGCGATTACGTAAGCCATGCGTTATTTTCCCAGGTTCTAATTCATACCACAGGCCAATTGGGAAACACAAATCCGGTTCGAAGACGAACGCGGGGAAGACTTTCGCGCTTGCCATCCCGGCGGAGGCGCACGACACTGTAAGGGATGCTCGCCAAAGTTCGCAAAGCCGTCTTCCCCGCCGCGGGGCTGGGCACGCGATTTCTTCCGGCCACCAAAGCGCAGCCCAAAGAGATGCTCCCGATCGTCGACAAACCGATCATTCAGTACGGCGTCGAGGAGGCGATTCATTCGGGCATTCAGAACATGATCATCGTCACCGGCCGCGGCAAAACTGCCATCGAGGATCATTTCGATGTCAGCTTCGAGCTCGAGTACCTGTTGGAGAGCCGCTGCAAGAAGGAACTGTTGGCCATCGTGCGCAATATCTCCGACATGATCAGCGTCAGCTATGTGCGCCAGAAGGAGGCGCTGGGGTTGGGCCACGCGGTGCTGCGGGCGATGGAACTGGTGGGCGATGAACCCTTCAGCGTCGTGCTCGCCGACGACTTGATCGAGGCTGAAACCCCATGCCTCCGGCAGTTACTGGATGTTCACGAGTTTTTTAAGGCGCCTGTGCTCGCGGTCATGGAGGTGCCGCCGGAAAACATCTCCGCATACGGCGCCATCGACGCAGAACCGGTAGTTCACAACGGCACCAGCGATCGCGTCTTCCGCATCCGCGATCTGGTGGAAAAACCCAAACCCAACGAAGCGCCTTCCAACCTGGCGATCATCGGCCGCTACGTGCTCACACCGGACATTTTCGATTCCCTGCAGAGCATCACCCCCGGCAGCGGGGGAGAGATTCAACTGACCGACGCCCTCCGCGACCTCCTGCGCTCCCGACCGATCTACGCCTACCGGTTCGAAGGCACGCGCTACGACGCCGGCGACAAGCTCGGATTCCTGAAAGCCACCGTGGAGTTCGCGCTGCGCAGGCACGATCTCGGCGGCCCGTTCCGCGAGTACTTGAAGGGTTTAAACCTGTAGAGGGGCGCGGACTTTATGTCGTCCGCGCTCCTTTCACTACTGATGTCTGACCGTGCCGCCGCTCTCGGTTCGCACGCGCGGCCGCTTACTCTGCGCGTAGTCGGCGCCCGCTTCTCCCGATGAAGCGATATCGTGCGCGCCGGTGCGCTCCATGATCTGTTTGGCGCGCTTCACCCAGTTCGCATCGTCGCAATGCACAGACACCAGAATTCCGCCCTCGCGCACCATGCCTTCGTAGCGCTTGGCCTCGTATTCGGGAAATCCCATGCCGATCAGGGCTCCGATGATACCGCCCACCACTCCTCCGCCGCCGGCTCCGGCCAGTGCGCCCATGATTGGGCCGGCTGCGATGAAGGGCCCAAGCCCGGGAATAGCCAGCGAGCCGATTCCGGCAAGCAACCCCAATGTGCCGCCCACCACCACACCGGTGCTCGCTCCCGCCGCCACTCCTTCGGGCGCCTTTGTGCCTTTCTCATGCGCGAAATCTTTGGTGCCGGTGTTGTCCGGCAAAAGGGCCGAAATGTCTTCGCGACGGAAGCCGTCCGCCACGAGCTTATCCACGCCGTTCTCGGCCATTACGCGGTCGTTATAGATGCCAAATACTGAAGTGTTCGCCATTGTATGCTCCTTTTTTACTCTCGATTCGATCGTTTACCGGGATCCTGTTTTTGACTTCGGCGGCTCGACCGTAATCTGGCTGACGACGTTGCCGCTGCCAGCGACCTGCTCGGCCTTCTGCTCCACACTGCGCTTCTCATCATCGGAGCGGACTGGTCCTTTGAGTGTGACCTTTCCGTCTTGCGCGATGATTTTCACGTTGTGCGCGTAAGTAGATAGTGACTTATCTTCCACTACCGCTTTGCGGATTTTCTTCATCATGTCGCGGTCAACCGTGTTGTTTTTTGCTTGGTCCGCTGTCGGCTCCGTCGTCTTGGACTGGTCGGATGCCGGCTTGGAACTGTCCTGCCCATAGAGGTGAGCGCCGTTAATCGACATCGCCCCAGCGATGGCAAGGGCTGCCAGCATGAGTCTGGTCACGGGTGATAATCCTCCCGGATCGGATATTGCAGGTTGAGGCCCACACAAGAAACGGCCGGGTTGTTGCCGCTCTTGCGTACGGCGCTACACTGAAGGCGCATGGTTCCAGAAGCGCTGCGGAAAAAAGTGCGCTCCCTGCTCGGGCCGCGCGGGTATCTCGACGAGCCGGAAGATCTGGCACTCTACGAGTACGACGGCAGTGTCGATAAGCACGCTCCCGACCTGGTCGCTTTTCCGCGTACCACGGAGGAGGTCGCGGCCCTGGTGAAGCTGGCGCGCGAGTTCGGCATTCCGTTCGTCGGACGCGGCGCGGGGACAGGGCTCTCCGGCGGCGCCATTCCGCGCGAAGGCGGTCTGATGATTGCGTTCGCGCGCATGAACCGCGTTCTGGAGATCGATCTGGAGAACGAACGCGCCGTGGTTCAGCCGGGCGTGGTCAACCTGGATATCACGCTGGCGGTCGAAAAGGCCGGGTATTTCTACGCGCCCGATCCCTCCAGCCAGCGGGCGTGTACCATCGGCGGCAACGTGGCGGAGAACGCCGGCGGACCCCACACCCTTGCCTACGGCGTCACCACCAATCACGTTCTGGGGCTGGAACTGGTGATGCCGGACGGCACGGTCGTCGAGACCGGCGGGAAAGAGCTCGACCTCCCGGGCTTCGACCTCACCGGGCTGCTCACGGGCAGCGAGGGGACCATGGCGCTGGTCACCAAAATCATCGTTCGTCTCGTGCGCAAGCCGGAGCTGGTCAAGACGATCCTGGTCATCTACGAATCCAGTGAAGACGCGGGGCGGTCGGTCGCCGAGATCACGGCTCGCGCCATCACGCCGGTCGCGGTCGAGATGCTGGACGGCGTCATGCTCCGCATGGTCGAGGAAGCGACGCACGCCGGCTATCCTCTCGATGCGCAGGCGGTGCTGTTGATCGAGCTCGAAGGCATCCGCGAGGCGGTCGAGGCCCAGGTCGAGCAGGTGCGCGATGCCTGCAAGTCGAGCGGTGCGCGCGAATTCCGCGTGGCGCGATCGGCCGAAGAGCGCGACCTCTTATGGAAGGGGCGCAAGAACGCCTTCGGCGCGGTGGGCCGCGTCAGCCCGACGTACTACGTGCAGGACGGCGTGGTGCCGCGAACCAAAATCGCCCCAACGCTGCATTTCATCGGGGAGGTGGCGCTGCGGCACGGCCTCACCATCAGCAACATCTTCCATGCGGGCGACGGCAACCTGCATCCCATCATTCTCTTCAACCCGCGCAAGCCTGGCGACTTCGAAAAGGCCAAGGCTGCCGGAGAAGAGATTCTGGTGTGGTGCATCGAATCCGGCGGCTCCATTACCGGCGAGCACGGCGTCGGCATGGAAAAGAACGAGCTGATGTCGCGCCAGTTCCCGCGCGAGACGCTGGAGATGATGGGCCGCCTGAAGCAACTGTTCGACCCCGACGCGCTGTTGAACCCCGGGAAAGTGCTGCCTACCGGCAAGGGTTGCGTCGAGATCCGCCAGGCCCCCTGGGTTGGCGAAGCGGCGCCGTTGTAGGACAGGCTTCCGGCGTATCCAGGCACCGGCTGAAGCCGGTCCCACGTCTAGGCCCGCCGCCGCATTTCCGCTCTGGCTTCCGCCTCCGCCGTCCGCGCCCGCTCCGTCTCCCGCTTGTCGTGCAGCTTCTTGCCCTTCGCCACAGCGAGCTCGCACTTGATCCGCCCGCCCTTCAGATAGATCTTCGTCGGGATCAATGCCAGCCCTTTGTCGCGCGTCGTGACTAACAGTTTGTCGATCTCGCGCCGGTGCAAGAGCAGCTTGCGATTGCGGATGGGCGGATGGTTCTCCCGGTTCCCGTGGGAGTACTGGCTGATATGCGCGTTCAGCAGCCATGCCTCGTTGGCGATCACGTTCGCGTAGGCGTCCTTGAGCTGGATCTTGCCGTCCTTGGCGGCCTTGACCTCGGTCCCGGTAAGCACCATGCCGGCCTCGAAGCGATCCATCAGGAAATAGTTGTGGCCCGCCTGGCGGTTGTCGCTCAGGATTTTGAGGGTGCCGTCTTTCTTCTCAGCCAATTTGACCTCAACGCGGGAAAGCCCAACCGCGTCATGAGTTTAGATATCGTGCCGGGCTCCGGCATCGCACGATCATCTTAACACAGCCGTTTCGGAAGGCTAGGGAACCGAGAAGATGTCTTTTTTCAACCGTTTAGTCGCGTTCGTGGTGGCTGCTGCCTTGGCCGCGCCGGTGGCGCCGCTCCAGGCCAAAACCCGCAAAGGCGACAAGTATCTGGCAGAAGGCAAGGCCCACGAAGAGAAGAAAGAGTGGGACGCGGCGCTCGAAGCCTACGGCAAGGCCCTTTCCGAAGATCCGTCCGAAATCACGTACCAGATGGCGGAGTACAAGTGCCGTTTCCAAACCTCGGCATGGCACATCTACCAGGGCCAGAAACTCCGCAACCAGGGACAGCTTGGCGAGGCCCTTCTCGAATTCCAGAAGGCCCTCACCATCAATCCTGGCTCGATTGTGGGCGAGCAGGAGATCCGGCGCACTACGGAGATGATCGAACGCGAGCGCCGGCGCGTGCAGGAAACCGGCAAGGAGAGTCCTGTCGCCGAGCGCGCTCTCACCCCATCGGAGCGCGCGCGCAAGGACGCCAACGATCGCATCGACAGCATCCAATCCGTTCCCGAGCTCAAACCCATCAACCAGGACCCGATCAACCTGCGGATGAGCGGCTCTCCCAAGCTGCTCTTCGAGACCGTCGCCAAGCTGGCCGGACTCAACGTCCTCTGGGACCCGGAGTACCAGCCGCAGACCAAGAGCAACTCCTCGGTCGAGCTGACCAACTCGACGCTGGAGGAGGCGCTGGACTACATCGCAGTGCTGACCAAGTCCTACTGGAAGCCGCTTTCGCAGAACACCATCTTCATCACGATGGACAACCCCAACAAGCGGCGCGATTACGAAGAACAGGTGGCCAAGGTCTTCTACCTAAGCAACGTCAGCACGCCCCAGGAGCTGCAGGAAATCGTCAACGCCGTGCGGTCGGTGGCGGATATCCAGCGCTTCTTCCCGTACAACGCGCAAAACGCCATCATCGCCAAGGGAAGCGCTGACCAGGTGGCCCTCGCCGAAAAGTTGCTCCACGATCTCGACAAGCCCAAGAGCGAGGTCGTGGTGGACATCATCGCGATGGAAGTCAGCAGCGTCTACACCCGCCAGTTGACCGCCGCGGTGGCCTCCACCGGGCTGAACATTCCGTTGAACTTCACACCGCGAGCCAGCATTCAGGTACAGCAGCCCAGTACGGGCACCGGCACCTCCACCTCCGGCACCACGACCACGGGCACCACGACCACGGGCAGTACGACCACGGGAACCACCACTTCGGGCACCACCAGCAGCACGACCGGCACCCTCGTGCCGCTCTCCAACCTGAGCCACATCTCCAGCGCGGATTTCGCCACCACCATTCCCAACGCGCTTCTGCAATCCGTGCTCAGTGATGCCAGGACGAAGGTGCTGCAGTCGCCGCAGCTTCGCGCCGTGGACAACGTCAAGGCCACGCTGAAGATCGGCGACCGCCAGCCGACCGCAACCGGCAGCTTCCAGCCCGGCATCGGCGGCGTAGGCATCAATCCCCTGGTCAATACGCAGTTCACTTATATCGACGTAGGCGTCAACGTGGAAATGCAGACCCGCGTCCACGACAACGGGGAGGTTTCCATTCACGTCGATCTGGATATCTCCGCCGTCACCGGCCAGGTCAACCTGGGCGGCATCAGCCAGCCGATCATCGGCCAGCGAAAGGTCTCGCACGACATCCGCATGAAGGAAGGCGAGGTGGAGTTACTCGCCGGCCTGACTAAAGTTCAAGACTCAAAGACCAAGACAGGAGTCGCCGGGCTGGCCAGTATTCCAGTCATCGGGCGGCTCTTCAGCGGCGATAGCGTCGATCACGAAACGCAGGAACTCATGATCGCGCTGATCCCGCACATCGTGCGGCGGCCGGAATTCACCGAAGAGAACCTGCGCGGCATCGCGGTCGGCAATCAACAGACCGTGCACCTGACCTACGGCCGCCGGGCGAGCCAGGCACAACAGCAGGCGCCCGCGCCAGGGCCGAAGAGGGAGGAGCCGCCGGCTGTCGCTGCGCCCGCGACTCCGCCCGTAGCCGCTCCACCCGTTACGCCCGCCGCCCCTAACCAACCGCCGGCCACGGGTACCGGCGCTCCTGCCGCGCCTCCGCGCCTGCCTCCGGCCACCGCGCCGCCGGAGACTGCGACCGCGGGCACCACGCCCCGGGCACAGACGCCGGATTCTTCCAACCCGGCTGGTAGCGCAACCGTCCGCTTCCTGCCGCCAGTGGTCAACACCAGCACAGGATCGTCGATTACCGTGGCGTTAATTGTCGAGAATGCAAAGGACGTAGTCTCCGCGCCGCTGCAAGTCCAGTACGACCCGAAGGTGGTCAAACTCAACGATGTCGGCCGCGGCGATTTCTTCTCCGCCGACGGGCAGGTGCCCGTTTTCACCAAGAACATTCAGAACGACGCTGGACTGGCCGCGATCAACCTGAACCGCCTCCCCGGCAGTGCCGGCAGTTCGGGATCGGGCGTACTGGTCACGCTCGTCTTCCAGGCTGTAGCTCCGGGCACGGCGGCAATCCGCGTGCCGAGTTTGAGCGTGCGCGATTCGCAGGGGCTCGTGGTCGCCTCGGGAACCCCGTCGATGACCATCAACGTGAAGTGAGCGAAGCATGAAACGCCGCAATCAGAGAGGACTGACACTGGTAGAGCTGATCGTGGCCTTCACAATCATGCTGGTGCTCACCCAGATGGCCGTTCCGCTGGCGCGCTCCAAGGTCCGCGCCGAACGTCAGCGCGCGCTCGTCGCGTCTCTCCGCGAGATGCGCAGCGCTATCGACCGCTACAAGGACATGGCCGACCTCGGCTATCTCGGTCCGCAGAAAGCCGGAACCAACAACTGGCCGGAGAGTCTCGACCTGCTCGTGGAAGGCGTCAAGCTGCCCGGTCCCGACGGCAAGAAGATGCGCTTCCTGCGCCGCATCCCCGTGGACCCGTTCACCGGCAAGGCGGAATGGGGCCTGCGCAGCGACCAGGACGACCCCAAGAGCCTCTCCTGGGGCGGCCAGGACGTTTTCGACGTCTACAGCAAAACGCAGGAGAAAGCCCCCGATGGCACCAATTATTCGGAGTGGTAGCATTGTGGCCGGCCGCGCGAAGCGCGGAACCCGCGGCTTTACCTTCGTCGAGCTGATGGTGGTGGTCACCATCATCGTGATCCTCATCTCGATGGCCATTCCCATTTACAACCGCTCCATCCTGCGCGCCAAAGAGTCGGTGCTCAAGAACAATCTCTTCACCCTGCGCACCTGCATCGATAACTACACCTACGACAAGCAGAAAGCCCCGCAAAGCCTGCAAGACCTGGTTACCGAGGGCTATCTGCAGAAACTTCCGGTCGACCCCATGACCGGAAGCAATCAGGGCTGGCGCACCATCATGGAAGACGCCAGCCAAAGCGTGAATCAATCCGAGCCTGGAATCTTCGACGTCAAGAGCTCTTCCGATAAGATAGGTTTGGATGGGACTCCGTACGCCGACTGGTAGCCTGGTGGGCGCGTTCGGCGTGGCGGTTGTGCTGGCCGGATGCGGTTATGTCGGCGAACCCTTGCCTCCCCTGGCCAACGTCCCCTCGCGGGTCACCACCCTGGCCGCTGTCCAGCGCGGGGGCGTGATTATCGCCCAATTTCTGGTGCCCCAAGTCACCACCGAAAACTATCCCATTCCGCGCCCCGTGAAACTGGATCTGCGTATCGGCCCATCGGAACCGTTTAATGAAACTCAGTGGGCCGGCAGCGCGCAGCAGATTCCCCAGGTTCCTTCGAAGAACGGCATCGCCCGCTACGAGATTCCGGCATCGGCCTGGACCGGCAAGTCCGTGGTTATCGGCGTTCGAGTGTTGGCCCGCAACGGCAAGTCGTCGGGATGGTCCAACTTTTTCGCGGTGCCGGTGGTGGCGCCTCCCCAGAAAGCTTCCGACCTGGCGGCGGTGGCGACCGCGGCCGGCGTGAAACTCACGTGGCAAGCGCAGGGATCGCAGTTCCGCATCTTCCGCAGGCCCGAGGGCGTCGAGGAGTTCGCTCTCGCCGCCACCGTGGACCGCCCCGAGTGGACCGATCCCGATGCCGAATTCGGCAAACGCACAACCTATCTGGTCCAGACCGTGGTCAAACTGGAAGACAACAAGCTCGCCGAGAGCGACCTGTCCGACCAGATCTCAATTTCGCCCGTGGATACCTTCCCGCCGGCGGTTCCCGCGGGTCTGCATGCCACCGCCGGTCCAGCCTCGGTCGAATTGAGCTGGGATCCGAACACCGAATCCGACCTGGCGGGCTACCGGGTCTATCGCGCTGTGGGCGGCGGGCCGTTTGAAAAGATCGCCGAGCTTTCCGCGGTTCCGAGCTATTCCGACAAGGCGGTCGAGCGCGGAAAGACCTACCGGTATGCGATGAGCGCCCTCGACAAAGCCGGAAACGAGAGCCGGCAGTGCGCGCCTGTGGAAGTTGTCATCGAGTAACATACACCGCGCAGCGGTGGTGTCCGCAACCCCGGTAAAACCGGCCTCCGATTTGCCCTTGGGAGGGGATCTCGTGTATAGTTGTGCAAGATGTTGTTTTCCTTCGCCAACTGGTTTAGGTTCCGGTTTCGGGCTTATCCCCGGATCCGGTAGAGTGGCGTTGGTTTAGACGGCATCGCAAGCACGAGTTCGGACCAACCCACTCCCGAAGGAGTGGGTTTTTTGTTGGGAGGGGATCATGATCATTTCGATGCGGCAGCACGCGACCCGGGAAGAGATCGACCACGTCTGCGAGCGCATCCGCGAGTTCGGCTACAAAGTGCACTCGATTCAGGGGGAGGAGCGGGTGGTGATCGGCGTGGTCGGCGTGGGCGACGTGACCGCCTGCCTGGAATCGCTGGAAGCCACGCCCGGAGTGGAGAGCGCCGTCCGCATTTCCGCGCCTTACAAGTTCGTGAGCCGCGAGTTCCGGAATCAGCGCTCGGCGATCGCGGTCAACGGGCTGGATGTAGGCGCCGACGAGTTCATCGTCATGGCCGGGCCCTGCTCCGTCGAGAGCGAAAAGCAGATCATGGAGACGGCGGAGGGAGTGGCCTCGGCCGGCGCGAAGATGCTGCGTGGGGGAGCGTTCAAGCCGCGCACTTCGCCCTATGACTTTCAGGGCCTGGAACTGGAAGGCCTGAAACTTCTCCGTAAGGCCAGGGAGGCCACCGGACTCGCCATTATCACCGAGATCATGAGCGACCGCGATGTCGACCTGGTGGCCGAGTACGCCGACTGCATGCAGGTGGGCGCGCGCAACATGCAGAATTTCGCGCTGCTCAAGTCGCTCGGCGGCTGCGGCCGGCCGGTGCTGCTGAAGCGCGGCATGAGCTCGACCATCAAAGAGCTACTCATGTCGGCCGAGTACATCGTGGCGCACGGCAATCCGAACGTGATCCTCTGCGAGCGCGGCATCCGCACCTTCGAAACCGCAACACGCAACACGTGCGATATCTCCGCCGTTCCCGTGCTGAACGAGCTGACGCATCTGCCGGTGATCCTGGACCCGAGCCACGCCGCCGGCAAGCGCAGCCTGATTCCCGCGCTGTGCCGTGCCGGAGTTGCCGTGGGCGCCGACGGACTGATCGTCGAAGTCCATCCCTGTCCGGAGAAGGCGGTCAGCGACGGCGCGCAATCGCTGACGCTGGAGGGCTTCCGGCGCACCATGGAGGAGCTTCGTCCTTACATCGAGCTGTGGCGCGGAGCCCGCGCCCCGCTCGCGGCGGCTGTGTGATACTCGATTCGTGACCCCTCGACAACGCGCGTGGCTGCTGATCCTGGGCGTGTTCGCGGTTTGCGGCCTCATGCTGTGGGGCGCGGTCTGGTACCGCTCGCGGACCATGACACCTGCCGCCATGCTCAAGCGGCTGCCCACCGACGATGCCGTGGTCCTGTTCATCGACTTCAGCCAGCTCAGGCAGCGCCACATCCTGCAATTGCTCGACAGCGCCACCGTGGGCCACGATCCGGAATACCAGGGCTTCGTCGAGAAGACCAATTTCGATTACCAGCAGGATCTGGACACCGCGCTCGCGGCCTTCGCACCTACCGGCAAATTCATGCTGCTCAAGGGACGCTTCGATTGGAAGGCCCTGAAAGCCTACGTAATCAGCCAGGACGGCAAATGCCTCAACGCGATGTGCAAGATGGTGGGCAGCGCGCCGGACCGCCGCATTTCCTTTTTCCCGCTACAGCAGAGCGTGATGGCCCTTGCCGTCAGCCCGGAGGAATCGGGCGCCGAACGCATGAGTGCCGTGAGCCGGCGCCCGGATACGGAGCTTCCCAACGCGCCGATCTGGATGACCATCCCGCCCTCGGTGCTGAAATCGGGACAGAACCTGCCGTCCGGAACACAGATGTTCGTTCACAGCATGGAGCGCGCCCAAGGCGTCACCCTCTGGGCCGTGCCCGAGGCGCAAGGATTCTCGGCCAGGCTGAGCGTGAACTGCGCCACCGTCGAAGACGCCGTCGACATGGCCTCGAAGCTCAACAAGGTGACCGCCCTGCTGCGCGAGCTGATCGAGAAGGAGCACCAGACACCCAATCCAGCCGATCTTAGCGGCTTGCTCACCGCGGGAACGTTTCACAACGAGGGCCAGAAAGTTCTCGGAACGTGGCCGGTTCCGCAGGCACTCCTGGACAACCTCCTCGGCGGCAAATAGCGCGGGCACCCAGCTGGTCACGCCGCAGGCGGTTCTTGCGGGGGCTTGGGCTCGGTGCGAACCACCACAATGGTGAACTTCGCAACCAGCGCCGAGATGGCGCCCACGGCGGCGAGCAGCGGCGCCAGGATTACGCTGACGGCGGCGACGGTCACCGGGATTTCGATAAAGGTGTGGCCGTGCTCGTCCTTCACGATGATGCGCTGGACGTTGCCTTCGTGGATCAACTCGCGGACCTTGTCCACCAGGTCGCGGCCGAAGACTTGAATCTCTTCAACGAAACTCTGCAAGCTCATAATCCTGGTTACGCTCGGCGCCGCCGGGAAGTTCCCGCGACGGGTCGCAGCATTGTATTCGGATTGTCACACAGCTCCCGTCTCCTCGCCTGCTAGAATTCTCCGGTATGGAGGCAGGTTCGGGCCAGGCAGATGTCTGAGACCATCATCGACGCCCGCGCGATCGAGAAGTTCTACGCTTCGCCGGAAGGCAAACCGATCCAGGTGATCGCGCCCACGGATATTTCGATCCATGCCGGCGAGATTGTGGCCTTGCTGGGTCCATCCGGCTCCGGCAAATCCACGTTGCTTCGAATCCTCACGGGCCTCTCAAAGCCTTCCGCGGGCCAGGTCCTCTGGCATGGACAGCCGTTCGCGGAGAGCCGGGCGAACGTATCGATTGTCTTCCAAAGCTTCGCGCTGTTCCCCTGGCTGACGGTCCTGGAGAATGTGGAGGCCGCGCTGAAGGCCAAAGGCATGAGCGCGGTCGAGCGGCGCAAGCGGAGCCTGCGCATTCTGGACGTCGTCGGGCTCGACGGATTCGAGCAGGCCTACCCGAAGGAACTCTCCGGCGGCATGAAGCAGCGCGTCGGGATGGCGCGCGCGATCGTGGTCGAGCCGGAGGTGATGTTCATGGATGAAGCGTTCTCCGCGCTGGACGTGCTCACCGCGGAGAACCTGCGCAGCGAATTGTTGGACCTCTGGCAGTCGAAGCGGATTCCCACGCGAGCCATTTTCATCGTCACCCACAACATCCACGAGGCCGTGTCGCTGGCCGACCGCATCATCGTGCTGGGCAAAAATCCAGGGAAGGTCCGCACCGACTTTCGCGTTACCATGCCCCACCCGAGAGACGAGAAGGCGTTCGAGTTCAGCGCATTGGTAGATCACATCTACAAGGTGCTGACGCGCCCGCAGGAACCCGCCCCCGTAGCCGCGCCGGCCGAAGCGCTGGTCACGCCGAAGAGCGACGGCGCGCCGCAGTACCAGATGCTGCCTCATGCCCGCCCCGGAGGCATTGCCGGCCTCCTGGAGATTCTCGCGGAACGCGAAGGCCCTTATGAAATGCACACGCTCGCCGACGAACTGGCCTTCGAGATCGACGATCTGCTGCCCATTGTGGATGCCGGCGCGATGCTCGGTTTCCTGACCGTCTCGGAAGGCAAGGTCGAAATCACGGCCGAGGGCCGCAGGTTCGCCGATGCCGACATCACTGCACGGAAGGAGATCTTCCGCGACCTGGCGCTCGCCCGGATCACGCTCATCCGCCAGATCACCCGCGCGCTGGCTTCCAAATCCGACAAAACGCTCTCCGACGAGTTCTTCCACGACATCCTCGACGAACACTTCAGCGAGGAAGAAGCCCGGCACCAGCTCGACACCGCGGTTCATTGGGGCCGCTATGCGGAGTTGTTCGACTACGATGCCGCGGGCGGGAAGTTCTATATACCAGAGGAGACCGAAACCCGCATCGAGAACGGCGCCGGAGTCGGAACGTGACGTGGCTGCCGCCCTTTCCAGCCGTGCTGGGGCGGTCGTGGAGGCTGGTAGCCGACTTCGTCGTGGTCGCCTGCATACTCGCCGGATTTTACTGCGTGGCGACCACCGCGCGGTATTGGCTGGGCGTCGCCACCCCGGTCACCAGGATTTCGCTTGCGCCCACGGCGCTGCCGGCCTACGCGGTGTATTCCCTGATCCGCATCGCGGTAGCGTACTTCCTGAGCCTGATCCTGGCCATCGGGTACGCTTACTTCGCAGCCCACGCGCCGCGCCTGGAGACGTTTCTCATCGCGGTGCTCGATATCCTGCAGTCGATTCCGGTATTGAGCTTTCTGCCGGGAGTGATGCTGACCATGATTGCTCTCTTTCCAACGCGGCAGATGGGAGTCGAGCTGGGCGCGATCCTGCTGATCCTCACCGGGCAGATCTGGAACATGGCATTCAGCTTTTATTCGTCGCTCAAGTCGATTCCACGCGAATTGCGCGAGGCTGCCATCATCTATCGCTACTCGCCGTGGCAGCGCTTTTTCGAGCTCGAGCTGCCCTACGGCGCGATCGGCCTGGTGTGGAACTCCATGGTGTCCGTGGCCGGCGGCTGGTTCTTTCTGATGGCCTGCGAGATGTTTGTTCTCGGCAAGCGGGACTTTCGCCTGCCGGGTCTCGGGTCCTACCTGCAGACCGCGGCCAGCGCCGGCGACACCACGGCCATCCTGTGGGGCATCGCCACCATGATCGGCGTGGTGATTCTGATCGACCAGCTTGTGTGGAGACCGCTCATCGCGTGGTCGGACAAGTTCAAGTTCGAAACGGTGGAGAGCGCGCCACCGCCCGAATCGCCGGTCTTGCGGCTTATCCGCAGTTCCCGCGCGCTCCGCATGCTGCGCAAACGGACTCTGCGGCCCCTTGGCGAACGGCTGACGAAGCGTTTCGGAAGACAGCCGGAAGGGTACAGCGGCCAGCGGACACCGGGGCTCTGGAGATGGACTCTGGCGGCCCTCGCGGCGGGTGCGGTTCCCCTGGTCTTGTACGCCGCGGTGCGCGCGCTGCTGTTGCTCCGCGGCACCACCGGCGGCGAGCTTCTGCTGATCCTGAAAGGCGCCAGCGCCACCTTTTTCCGCGTCTGGGCGGCCCTGCTGATCGGCGCGCTGTGGGCCGTCCCCGCCGGTGTGGCTATCGGATCGAACCCCAGACTCGGACGTTTCGCGCAGCCCGTGGCACAGATTCTGGCCTCGGTGCCAGCCACTGCTTTGTTCCCGGTGATTCTGCTAGCGCTGATCCAACTGGGCGGGGGACTCGGCGCCGCCTCCATTCTGCTGATGCTGCTCGGCACCCAGTGGTACATTCTCTTCAACGTCATCGCCGGCACCATGGCGATCCCCTCCGATCTCCGCGAGGCGGCCGGCATCTTCCGCTTCAGCCGGCCGGACCGATGGCGAATCATGCTGCTGCCGGGAATCTTTCCGTACCTGGTGACCGGCCTCACGACGGCGTCCGGCGGCGCCTGGAATGCCAGCATCGTGGCCGAGTATTTCAGTTTCAAGGGCCGCACGCTGACTACCCTGGGATTGGGCTCTCAAATCAGCTCGGCCACCGACGCAGGGCAGTTCAACGTGCTGTTGCTCTGCACGATCGTGATGGCCCTGGTGGTGGTGTGCATCAATCGGCTGGTCTGGAGGCCGCTTTATCGGCTGGCCGAGACCCGATACCGATTGAGCGGCTAATTCGGTTCGCCGCGGCCGGCGCTCAACTCCGGTTTGTCGCGTTACGGAATCGGAATCTCAAAGGTCTGCCGGAATGAGCCGCGCGGTCAAAATGCGTTTCACGCTGCCGAGGCCGCGCCAACGCCATGCCGGCGACATCGGCCGTTCGAGCCGTTCGGCGAAAATCAGGAAGGCAGCCGCGACCATCGCGACGAAATGTCCGCGGGGCAGCAACATCGGAAAGAGCATCAACGCCCAGCAGGACGCGGCGCACCACAGGCCATGTGTCACGCCGAAACGAAGCGCCTCGAGATCCGCGGCGGCGCCGAACGCGGCCAACTCGGTATGAGCGTGGCAGCGATTGAGACAGTGCTGCTTGACGGGTGAGAACTGCCAAAGCAGCACGAAGAGGAGCACCGCCGCCGCCGGCCAGTACGACTGCGGCGCAAACCGCTTGACCGCCAGCTCGATTGCCAGCACGACACAGCCGGCCAACATCCAGACCGCGCCATAGGCGGAGACAAAAAGCAAGACCGAGCGCGCACGCCGCCGCGCGAAGCTGCGCTGCCGGACATGGCGGATCGGCGGGATCAGCACCGGCGACATCATCGCCACCAGCATCACGAACCAGCCCGCGGCCAGAGAGGCGGGCGGATTCATTGCGAGAAGCATCCGGAACGACGCTCCCAGCGGCATTGCGCCAGCACCGGCGGCATGGAAATGAGCGTGGACACCCATGCCGCCGGGCTCGACGAGGAGCAGGATCCATGCGAGCGCACTGAGCAACAGCACGGGGTTCCGCACCCGCGCCAACTCTCGCGCGTCCGATACCATCGCTAGCGACCCAGACGGTAGACGCTTACCCGACCAACGGTCACTTCCGCCTTGTCGGGAATCGGCTGATAGGGCACCACGCTTACCTGGAGCGAATCGGTGTCCAGCGCATGCTTCATGTGGAGTGCGTCGATGATGGGGGTGACTTCCAGCGAGAAATCGAGGCCATCGCCGGCGTGCTCGCCCTCTTTGCGGCTGGCTCTGCGGAGTCCGAAGAGTCCAACCGTCCCGGCCAGAAGCTCGGGATGATCGGCTGGATTCGCGCCCGGCGGCAGGTTGACATAGACGCTGAGCGCTGCCGCATCGTGAGTTCCGCGCACGTTTTCCAGGTGCAGAAAAACACGGTCCGGCGGGGCGCTCTCGGAAGCCGCGGTAAGGCTTGCGGAAACCTTGCGGCGCACGTCCGGAGCAAGCTTGACCGTGGTACTGGCCCCCTTGCCTTTGATCGGAAGGGCGCCTTCATTGGCGCCTACCAGCTCCGAGTTTTCGCCCTGGCTCACAGCAGCACCTCCTGCCACCCTGGCCGCCGCGGCGGTCGCGCCCAAATGGGTCAGCCTTTGCGAGAGCAAGTTCACCGCTGGAGCGAGCTTCGGCAGGCTGTCATATGTATAGTCTAACTTGCTGAGACTATCCACCTGGTCCGGAGTGTAGACCCAGGATTTGTTGGTTGGCAGCGGCATCACAAATTCGCGCTGGCCGTGGGCGGCGGGACCCTTAAGCCAGGCGGAGTCGGTGGGGTTGGACTTTCCGTTGCTGTTCCACACCGCCCACATCCGGTCGATGTTGCAGTGGTGCAGATAGAAGATCGGATCCAGTGCCGCAAGGCCGGGATCGCTCATCAGACCATACGTCTCGCCGTCCGGAGCGTTACCTCCGACGAAGGAATGCACCAGGTTGTGCGGATTGTTTTCCAGATTGCCCGATTGCCTCCCGGAATGCGAAAACCCCGTTTTGGGACCGCCGAAGCCAGGCGGCGGGGTGTTGTGATCGGTGCCCGTGTAAAGGTCGTTGGACATGCACTTCTGGTTTACCGGGGGCATCGGGACAGAAATGTGTCCGTCGCCCTTGGGCCCGTAACGTGCTTTCACAAACAGCGGATTCGGGCTGCCGTCTGGCAACTTGGTCTGCGTGAAGGCCGGAGGGATCTGGCTCTCCGTGCCCGGCCCGAAATAATCCCAATAGGGCAAAGCCCAGGTCGAAGGGCCGCCGAGGCTAACCACGGCCGCGCGAACTTGCGCTTCCAAGGCCAGAAGATATCCACGATGCCACGGAACGAAGTACCAGCTCTGGTGCTGGCACTGATCCCAGTATTTGTTCCAAACGCTGGTGGAGGGATGCGGCGTGGTTGGGGTTGAAGGAGGAGAAGGCAAAGCTCCCCAACCCGGGAATCCGCTCTCTTTGATGTACTCGCCGTGCATGGCGGCAAAGAACCACCAACTGGACAGGTCGTCGAGCTTGCGCCCCTGCATGACGCCGACGCCTTTCGCATACCACAACAGATCGGTATTGGTGAAAGTGCCTCCGTTATTCCAAGCATTGGAGCGTGTAAATGTGGCCATGTGTTACCCCTTCCTAAAGTGGCGTTGGATTAAATTGCGTTCAGTATACACCAGAAGAAGCCGGATTCAACGGCTCCGAGTGAAGTAACTATTCAGTAACTTGACGCGCTACGGTTTCATTTCGCGGCGAGCCTCGGATTCCGCGAGCCACCCGCGCCGCAACCGTTCCGGTGGAACACTGGAGAGATAGGGCTTGATATCGAGAATCGGGGTTCCATCGAGCATGTCGACACCCCGGACATGAAGGACCGGGCCCTCCCGGCGCAGAAGCTCGACCACGGTTAGTCCGATCGGATTCGGACGCCGGGGCGAGCGGGTGGCGAAGACGCCGTGAGGCCGCTGCTCATCGATGGGCGGCGTTGCCACCAGGCTGAATCCTTCCGATCGATCGAACGCCCAGATCACGAACAGGTGAGAAAAGCCTTCAATATCCTTGAGGCCAGGCTCAAAGTCCGCTCGGATCTCGAGAGTCCCTTCCGCCTCGTGCCTGGCTCCCAATCCCTTCGGAATCTCGCGAGTTTCCCGGTAGGGGCTTCTTATATGACCGATCGGTTGCATCGAGAACATCGGACGCGTCTCCGTTTCACAATTGCAGGCCAAGGGACCGCAGCAACTTCTTGAATCGCGGATCGGAGCGCAGGCGGTCAAAGCGTGGGTCCGCGCCGAGGAACGACGCACGCGGCGAGCGCTCCCGGACTGCCGCGGCGAGCAACTCCCAGACCCTGTCGTCCTCGCCCAGGCCGAGATGGGCGAGCGCCATATCGTACGAGGAAATGAATCCGCGCGCAGACTGACTCGTGAGATCTTCCACGACTTTGGACGCCTCGGCGCGCCTGCCGGCAGATCCGTAGGCGTGAGCGAGCGCGGCGGCATAGATGGAACAGCGTTCCAGGGAGGCGGCCTTTTCGAATTGGGCTATGGCGTCGTTCAGCATGCCCTTTTGTTCGTAGGCCTGGCCGAGGACCATGAGTGCCGGGGCGAAATCGGAGTCCATTTCGACCGCATTCCGGCCTTCCTCGACTGCGCGATCATACTGCCGGGAGAAGAGATATCGTGAACTGACCCAGGCGTTGATGATGTTGGAAAGCGGGTCGAGCTCGCGGGCGCGCTGCGACTCCGCGATGGCTTCATTGTGGCGGCCGACGAGCGACAAGAACTCGGCATACCAGTGATGGGCATTGGCGTAGTTTGGATTGAGTTCGATGGCGCGCCGGAACTCACGCTCGGCGGCCGGCCAGTCGCGCTCGTGATACATCTGCACGAACGCGAGCGAGGTGTGTGCTTCGGCAAGCGAACCGTCAAGGCTCAGAGCCCTCATCACGGCCGTCTGTGCGTGAGGAAATGTGGCGGCGGGCGGCAGGTAGCCGTACCATCCGAGCGGCACCCAGCTATCGGCAAGGCCGTCGTAGGCAAGCGCGTAGTCCGGATCCAGATCGATGGCTTGCTGGAAGAAGCCGATGGCCCTCTTCAGGTCGTCAGCGGTGCGCTTGTTCCAGTAGAAACGGCCTTTGGAATACGCCTGGTAGGCGTCGGGCCTGGTGGCGCGCATGCGCGCCAGGCGTTCGCGGTCGGCGGGCGTGAGTGTTACCCGGATCTCGCCAGCGATCCTGCCGGCGATCGTGGCCTGAAGTGCCAGAAGGTCCCGCAGATCGCCATCATACCGATAGCTCCACAGACGCTTGTCGGTGGCGGCCTGGCTGAGCTCGACATTGATTCTTACGCGATCGCCGGATCGCAGTACCGAGCCCTCGACTACGGCATCGACGTTCAGCTCGCGGGCGATCTGGGGGAGCGACTTACCAGTTCCGCGGTAATGCATCGAAGAGGTTCGGGAAATCACGCGCAGAGAACGGATGCCTTCGAGGTGGTGGCGAAGTTCGTCTGTCATTCCTTCAACAAAGGGATCCTGTTCGCGATCGCCCGAGAGATTAGCCAGCGGGAGCACGGCCAGCGAGCGGATGGGAGGGGAGGCCGTGCCACCAGAAGGCCGGCTGCGAGAGCCCACCAGGGCGAAGCCGACCGCGGCGAGCATAAGGAGAGCCGTCAGGGCAAGCGGGATCAGCAGGTTTCCGCGCCGCTTCTCCGGCTCGAGCTTACCGGACGCTCGCTCCTCAACAGGCCCGGCGGAAGCCTCCCGGACAATTTCCACCGGCGGGCTGACCGGGGCGATGAAGCGATATCCGCGGCGGGCAAGTGTTTCGACAAAGCGCGGCGACTGAGCGGAATCGCCCAACGCGGCCCGAAGCCGTTTCACGGCCGCGTTCAGGCTGTGCTCGAAATCGACGTAGGTGTCAACGGGCCAGAGGCGCCTCTGGAGTTCCTGGCGTGTGACCACTTCGCCGGGCCGCAGGACCAGCACGGCTAGCAGGTCGATGGGCTGGCCCTGCAGCTTGATGCGGAGCCCATGTTTGCGCAGCTCGCCTGTTTGGGAATCGAACTCGAAAGGGCCGAAGCATACACTTCTGCCCGGTGCGGCCGATCTCGGCGTAGGCCCTCCTGGGTCCAGATTCTAACATTGCCAGCCGGTAGGTGCCCGGGAATGTCACCTGCGAACACAAGCCTCAGCCCTTCAACATGATGCCGTGTCGTCTAGATTTCTCCCGCAGGCCATTGCAGTTTCGTGCGCGATGGGCCAGCTTAGGATGATCGGAGGGAACGCAGATGAGAACTATTTTGCAATTTTCGGCTTGGGCGATTCTGGCGAGCGGGATGGCCCGGGCGGATGAACTCACCGACTGGAACCAGGTGATGCTCAAGGCTATGCTGACGGCCCCAGTGACCCCGGCCCCGGTTACGACGCGGGTGGCGGCGATCGTGCAGGCCGCCGTGTTCGATGCGGTAAATGGAATCGACCGGCGCTATACGCCGATCTACGTGCCACCGGCCGCACCGCCAGGAGCGTCCAGAGGGGCAGCGATCGTGCAGGCCGCCTACGCCGCGCTGGTCAACTTCTATCCCGATCAGAAGCCCAAGTTCGACCAGCAGAGGACTACGTCTCTCGCCGCCATCAAGGATTCGAGCGATTCAGTGAAGATGGGTATGGCATGGGGGCAGCACGTCGCGGATGAAATCTGGACATGGCGAAGCCAGGATGGGTTCTCCAATACGCTTCCGCCGTTTCTGGGAAACACGCAGCCGGGCCAGTGGAGGCCGACGCCGCCTGCGATGGCGCCAGGGCTGGTGCCGCAATTAGCTAAAACCAATCCGTGGGTGATCCCGTCGCCTTCGTACTTTCGCCCCAATGGTCCGGCGGACATGACCAGCGATCAGTATACGTCCGATTTCAACGAGACAAAGAACATGGGAGGCTCGAACGGCTCGGGAAGAACCGCGGACCAGACGCTCTTTTCGAATTTCTGGCAGGCGGGGAATCCGCCCGATTACTGGGATCCCGTGGCCACCTCGATTGCCGCACAACGGAATTATTCCGCCGTTCAGACTGCGCGCCTGCTGGCGCTAGTCAACCTGGGAATCGCGGATGCGGCAATCGGCTGCTGGGACGCCAAGTACACGTACAGCTCGTGGCGGCCCATCACCGCGATTCAATTGGGCGATACAGACGGCAATGACGCCACAACCCTCGACCCATCGTGGACACCCTTGATTGTGACGCCCCCGTTTCCGGAGTACCCGTCGGCGCACTCGTGCGTGAGCGGCGCGGCCGGGCGCATCCTGTCCGCAGCTTTTGGCGAGCAGACCTCGTTCAGCGTGGTCTCCAACGCGATGCCCGGAGTAACGCGGAAATTTCACAGCTTCTCGGCCGCGCTGGAAGAGGTAAAGAACGCGCGCATATTCGGCGGCATCCACTTTCGAACAGCGTGTGTCGACGGGCAGGCACTGGGCATCACCGTGGCGGACTACGTTATGAGCCGCGCGCTGGTTCCGCTACGGGGCGAACACGGCGGGCGGGGCAATTAGCGCGGCGGAGCGGATGTACACGTGTCGCGTTTCGGCACCGCGCCGACGAAACAGCCGAACTTCATCTGCTCTTCGAGGCGGCACGACCAGACCAGCTCCCCGTTCCAGACCGTGATATCGGGGCAGCTATCGCACATGTTCATGGCGCCGTTGCAGAGGATGTCGGCGGGCTGGATGATGGTCACCGACTGAAGGTGGAGGGGCCGGAAGAGGTTGAGGGGGTTCTTCCAAAGGGACCGCAGAAAGTTTTTAGCGACGCCTTTCAAGCCGCGATCGAGGGGCGCGAGCAGGAGCATGGCCTTGGCATTCCGCTGCACGGCGGGCTTGGTGTAGGCCAGGTAGGTGCCGTGCCGGAGGTGGTTGAGCACCTGGGCCAGCTCCATGAACCTGGGGCCCACATAGCCGAGAATGCTCTTCCTGGTGCCGATGCGGCCGGTGAGCAGCCATTTGAAGGAGTCGGGCTTTTCGGTTCCGTTCAGATAGGCGCTGGGCTCGAAGTCCGGATATCGTGTGCGAATCACCTCGACTATGTCGTTGGAGAGGATGTCCAGGCGCTGGTTCTCGTCCAGGGTCGAGTAGACGATGGGGCTCATGTCCACCTTTTCGCCGCGGGCGTAGTAGTCGAACTTCGAATCGAGGACGGCAGCCCGGATGGCGATGAACACGATGACGTGAACGATGTCGATGTGTTCCTGGCCCCAAGCCAGGATGTCCGGCACGTACTGCAGGGTGTCGCCATAGACGGTAGCGTTGAAGGCGCAGGAGAGGCCACCGACTTCGGCGAGCATCCCGGCGAGGGTAAGGCGGAGCTCGTTCAGCTCGATCTCGGTCTTGCCGCGCCAGTGCGGGCGGTGCTGCCTGCTGTCGACATGGAGGGTGAAGCCCGCTGCGCCGGCTTTCTTCAACTCGCGCACGAATTCCCTGGTGAGGGCCATGCCATTGGTGTTGATGATCGGCTTCAGGCCGTCCTGCGCGACCAGGCGGACGATCTCCAGGATGTCGGGATGGACAAGAGGATCTCCTCCAGCCAGGGAGACTCCGTCCGTCTTCCGGTATTTCCGAAAGGTGGCGAGGTCGCGCTTGATCTCCTCGAGCGGCTTGTGCCCCTTGGGGCTGTTTTCGCGGTAGCAGCCCTCACAGTACAGATTGCACGCCTTGGTGACTTCGAGCCAGGAGATGGCATTGTCAGGCAGGTTCCAGGGAAGCCGGTAGTATTGGTTGTGATCGAGAACGAGCGGCATGAGGAACTCCCGTCCGACTCCCGCGACGGGGAGAGGCGCCCGGAGCCAGCGCTATGCCGAGCGTTTATCAGAGTATCATGCCTGAAATTCCAAGGGCGGTTCGGGAGCAGTTCCAGGGGCGGAATCGGGTTCGTTCCGGAGAACGTGTTGCTCTGGTAAAGCAGTGAACCGATTGGCGGGTTCGGGCGGCATTTCGAGCACGGGAGGGATATCATCCACAGCGGACTGTGCGCGCTCGCGGCGGATGCGGCGGAGCTCGGCGAGGGCGCGGGAGTGAGCCCGCTCCAATGAGGCGATCTGGGCGAAGGTTTTGCGCAACAACTTGCCGGTGGGGGAGTCGCGGAGGATTTCGACGTCGATCTCCTCGGGCGTCTGGCCTTCTGCCAGGAGGGCGCGGTAGAGTTTGGCTTCGATCCGTCTGAGGCGGCGGCGCTGCCAGTCGGAGCGGACGATGGTATCGACCTGGAATTGCTCGATGGCGGAGCGGGGACCGAGGTCGTGCTGATATT
>Ga0335080_10000471_pt1 | contig 36828 bp, 33 predicted proteins | sample Lox_Sample_34_FD_206720 | JGI IMG/M metagenome (GOLD analysis project Ga0335080, IMG submission 206720) | Soil microbial communities from Loxahatchee National Wildlife Refuge, Florida, United States - Lox_Sample_3.4 | ecosystem: Environmental > Terrestrial > Soil > Wetlands | place: USA... | reverse complement strand
TGGTACTACGAGACGGTGGGCAAGCGCGAAGCTGTCATCGTGGATACGTGGTGGCAGACCGAAACGGGCGGGTTCTTGTGCTCGACGAAGCCGGCGCTCGATCCGATGAAGCCGGGGAGCGCGGGGCCAGGGATGCCGGGAATCTATCCGGCGATCCTCGACGAGATGGGCGAGGTTCTGCCTCCGGGATCGGGGAAGGCGGGGAACATTATTATCCGCAATCCCTGGCCGGGAATCATGCAGACGATCTGGGGCGATAGGGACCGGTTCGTCAACCAGTACTATCGGAAATATTGCAAGGACCTGAAGAGCAAGAACTGGAAAGACTGGCCGTACTTTGCGGCCGATGGATCGGTGCTGTCGGTCGATGGATATTTCCGGATACTGGGACGCGTCGATGATGTCATCAACGTGGCCGGGCATCGGCTGGGGACAAAGGAAATCGAGTCGGCTTGTCTGACGGTTCCCGAAGTGGCCGAGGCAGCGGTTGTGCCGGTGGTGGACGAGGTGAAGGGCCGCGTGCCGGAGGTGTACGTTGCGCTGCAGCCTGGCATGCAAGCCAGTCCCGAGATTGTGGAGAAAGTCAACAAGGCAATCGAGACGATTATCGGGAAGATTGCGCGGCCGAAGCACATCCATATTGTTCCGGATATGCCTAAAACGCGATCGGGCAAGTTGATGCGTCGCATTCTTGCTGCCATCTCCAATCGCGGAGCCACCGGAGACATCACGACTCTCGCCAATCCGGACGTGGTCGAAAAGGTCCGGGAACTGGTGCAGGGGAAAGAACCGGTCGCCGTGGGCGAAGTGGCCGATGACATCAAGAGCTTCGGGAAGGAAGAGTAGGCAGGATTGGGTGACCGGGCCATCCGGTCATCGGGCGATCTGATCCTCTCGAGACTTGAGTTGGTTATGGCGCGGGCTTCGGCCCGCGCTTATTTTTGCGTGGCCGTTTTTCTCGTGCTACGCGGACGGGAGCGATGGTCTGCAATCTATGAACGGGAGAGGAATCGAGCGACCAGCAAAACGTCTTCCTCGGTACCAGGCCGGCTTCAGTTTGACCCTTGCAGTTCCCGTTGCTGCTGCATTTGCTGCAGAAAGGCGTCGACGGAAAGCTGCGTCTTCTGGCAGAAAAGTGCGACCAGAGCATCGTCGGTAACCGTGGAAGGGCTGGAAGCATCCTGGTAGGCGGTTTCCAGGCCCTCTGGTTGAACATGAAGATCCAGGAATTCGCCATTCGCGCGTAGAGAATCGATCAACTGCCGGACGTGGTCGCGTTGCTCATCGTTCGACTGGAGGAATTCAACCCCCATGCCATATTCGGGGTGGGTGATGCGCACAATGGCACTGGCGCGAGACTCGAACCCTGAGAGGCGAAGCGTAAGGGCGATGCGGGTCGACATTGGAAATGGGGTGGTGGTCGTCAGATAACAGCCCGCACAGCTGAGCTCTGTCAGCCGGCAAATGACCGGCGGGTCGTCAGGTTCAGGCTCCGGGGACTGCTTGGTGAGCCACTTGCGGAGCAGGGTGCGCTGCGCCTCGGTAAGGTCTTTGAAACGGACGCCAGCGTGGTCGCCGCTGGTTTCCCACGCCATCTCCCCCCATACCTCGAATTTATGATCGAGTCCTGGGAGCAGGAAGGAAAGACGGAGCACGCTTTCCTTTGACTTGCGGCCATTGAACTTGACGGCCATACCCCCTTCGCAGATGTCGAGGGTTCGGGCCTGGTAGCGTGCGGACCCCACACAATCGACAGGGAACTGAACGGGAACTCGCATCTGGAGCCGACGTTCACTTTTCATGAGGGCACGAACCGCGCGGAAACTGGACTTTGCGCGTTCGACGGCAAGAGGTTTGTGAAGAACGAAATGGGCGCCCATATCGAATCCGCCTTTGAGACCAATTCGAGACTCGACGAGCACTACAGACAGGGCGCGCTTATTGACAGGGGCGGCCTTGGCGGCGCGCAAGACATTGGCTGCATCCTCGGGGTCGGAGCAGTCGACGATGATAGCTTCGAACCGTTGACGGGTAATGCGCCGGATCACATCGTCGGAGGCGGAGAAGTGTTCCAGGCCAATTTCGAGATCGCCCAGGACGCGGCGGAGAATCCGTACCGTCTTGTCGTCCGAACTGAGTAACAAAGACTTCAAGGTCATTGGCGGCACGCTTACGTCATGACCGCATGGGCCATGTTGAAATGGAGGTTGATCGGAGCCCAGCAGGTGAACGGCTCTTTACAGCCAGGAACTCTCCGGCCAGGTCGACAAGTCCTGTTTGCAATGTAAGTGTATGGAATTCGGTGGTCAACGCTGGGCTTTGGCTTCGCGTTACCCCGGTCACCTGCCGCGTTTCCTCATGGCCAGGTCTTAGACAATTTGGCCTATTCTTGCTCCTTTTGGGACGGTGCCTCAAAGTCGGGGGGCAGACCTGCGAAGGGTTCTCGGCGAAAGATGCAAGTATTTGTTTACAAAGGGGATGAAGATGGTCAGTAGGATGGCACGATTTTTCTATTGACTGAACCTCGAAAACCTAGTATTATCAACAGGTTCCATGCGTGCCGATGGGGTTCGGACGGCTGTCTGATGGGGAAAATGTGACACCGTGAATCCCAAACGGCCTTCCTGGAATCCAAAATAATGTAGCGGGTTTGAGTTTTTAAGGCATTACTTCGCGAAGAAAGAGGAAAGATTTTTCATGGCCAAGCGACGCGGAAATCCGAATTGGGGCAAGCCCGAGCCGATCGGGCCAATTACTCCCACAATCACGGAGTTCGAACAGGTTGTGCACGAGTATAAGCTATCGCCGGACCAATACTTACGGTCGACGCGGCTGCGGGAATGGGCGCGCCGGAACAAGAACTCGAAGTACATCCCCGAGCCATTGTTGGAAGCTTGGGGATTTGAAATCGAATCCACCCTGTAAGATTTTGAGGGATTGCATGAAAAGGGGTCGCCATGGGCGGCCCTTTTCCTATTGGCTGTGAGCTCACAGCTCTTCGCTGGGGGCGGGGACTGCGCGTATGCTTGGTGATGTGAAATTCAATGGTTCGGAACTGGTGGGGCTGATCGTTGCGGTCAGCTTTGCCGCCGGCCTGAACGTCTATGCCACGGTCGCGACCCTGGGGTTGCTGGCCCACGTGGGTTGGGTGGAACTGCCTTCCGGGCTCCACCTGCTGGCCAGTTGGTGGGTGATCGGAGTTTCAGGGGCTCTGTTTGGCGTCGAGTTCTTTGCCGATAAGGTCCCCGCCTTTGATTTGCTCTGGAACGCTCTGCATACGTTTGTACGAGTTCCGGTGGCCGCGCTAATGGCCTATGAAGCGGCTGCGCAGCTTTCACCCGAGAAGCAACTGCTGGCGACGCTGTTGGGGGGAGCCATTGCGCTGGCGGCCCATAGTGGAAAAACGGCAGCGCGGGCTGCGGTGACGCCCTCGCCCGAGCCGGTTTCGAATATCGGGTTGAGCGCCGGGGAGGATGTGGTCGCGGTTTTCCTGACCTGGTTTGGGAGTCAGCATCCAGTAGCGGCGGCTGCGGTCGTGGGCGTGTTCCTGATCGCGATTGTGGCGGTAATTCGTGCCGTGGTGCGAGCGATGAGGAAACTGTTTCATGATGCGGAGGGTGAGCTGATATCGGAAAATTCCCGGGCGGCCGCCTGAGAGGAGAGCGCTCTTCTTTCGGCGCCGGAGGCCCGATTAAAACGCGAGTGCGAGGTGGCTCGGCCAGAGAAATCTATGACTCCTTCAACACCCTTTAGCGATGTGGTAACTGCGATCGAGGAAATCCGCGCAGGACGAATGATTGTCATCGTCGACGATGAAGATCGCGAAAACGAGGGAGACCTGACGCTAGCGGCCGAGAAGGTTACGCCCGAGGCAATCAACTTCATGGCCAAGTTCGGCCGGGGTCTGGTCTGTCTCACGATGACCGAGGAACGGCTGGAGCATCTCCGGATCGGGAACATGACGTCGGAGAACACATCACAGTATGGGACAGCCTTCTGCGAAGCGATTGATGCGCGGGAAGGGGTAACGACGGGCATTTCAGCCTACGACCGCTGCCACACCATACAGGTTGCGATTGATCCGGCGACACGACCCTCCGACCTGGCGCGGCCAGGGCATGTGTTTCCATTGCGGGCGCGCAAGGGCGGAGTGCTGGTGCGCGCAGGACAGACGGAGGCCTCGGTCGACCTGGCCCGACTGGCGGGCATGGTGCCGGCGGGGATTATCTGCGAAATCATGAAAGACGACGGCACGATGGCGCGGGTGGCGGACCTGATCGAGTTCTGCCGCGAGCACGATATGAAGATGCTGACGGTGGCGGAGTTGATCCGGTACCGGATGCAGCATGAGCGTTACATACATCGGGTTGGGGAGGCGATGGTCGAAACGCGGCATGGAGAATTCCGGCTGATTGCCTATGAGAGCGAGGTCGACGGCGGGGACTCGCACATCGCTTTAATTCGAGGCGATATCAGCGATGCCAGGAAGCCGGTGTTGGTGCGCATGCACGCCCATTGCCTGCTGGGTGACGTTTTTGGCGCGACCGGCTGCGAATGCCATCGGACGCTGGAAGCGTCGCTGGAGAGGATCGCGGCGGAGGATCGAGGCGCACTGATCTATCTGCACCAGACTTCGCGCGGATTTTCGGCGGAAAAGATAGGGGAACAGTCATTTCTTACATTTCACCGGGAGCGGCGGCTGCCAACCTTGCCCGAGAGCGAGCGGAAAACGCAACGCGAGATTGGACTGGGGGCGCAGATTCTGTCGGATCTGAATCTGACGAGAATTCGCCTGCTGACGAATCATCCCCGGCGGGTGGCGGCGCTGGAGGGATTCGATATTGAAATTGTGGAACAGGTTCCGGTGAACCTTGCGGCTGGGGAACGGAGAAGCTGAACCGGAACTGGCAGGGAGCCGGGTTCCGTGACCATGGCAAGCCTGCTCTCTCTTCGTTGACTTAGCCGCCCCGGGGCCCATAACATTTCACCCCAATGATCGGACAGACTATCTCGCACTACCGCGTCGTCGAGAGACTGGGCGGGGGCGGCATGGGGGTTGTCTATAAGGCGGAAGATCTCACGCTGCGGCGTTTTGTGGCGCTGAAATTTCTGCCCGACGATGTTGGCCACGATGCCGAGGCGCTGGCGCGGTTTCAACGCGAGGCGCAAGCAGCTTCCGCACTGAACCATCCGAATATCTGTACGATTTATGAAATCGGGCAGGGAAACGGCGAGCCATTCATCGTCATGGAATTCCTGGATGGCCTGACGCTGAAGCATTCGATCGGCAGAAAGCCGGTTGGGACGGATGTATTACTCGGCCTGGCGATTGAGATCGCGGACGCACTGGACGCGGCGCATTCGCGAGGAATCGTTCATCGCGACATCAAGCCCGCCAATATTTTTGTGACCAAGCGAGGCCACGCCAAGATTCTCGATTTTGGCCTGGCGAAAGTAGAGACCTCGCACTCCTCGTCGAGCGGAATCACCGTGGCCTCGGTGCATGCGGCCCTGGAGGAATCGCACTTAACCAGTCCCGGCTCGACGCTGGGCACGGTGGCTTATATGTCGCCGGAGCAGGCACGGGCCAGGGACCTGGACGCGCGCAGCGATCTGTTTTCATTTGGCGCCGTTCTCTACGAAATGGCGAGCGGCATGCAGCCGTTTCGCGGAGAAAGTTCGGCGGTGATTTTCAAGGCGATTCTGGACGCAGCGCCGACCTCGGTAGTGCGGCTGAATCCGGATGTGCCGGCGGAGCTGGAAAGGATCATCAACAAAGCGCTGGAAAAGGACCGTAATCTGCGGTACCAGAGTGCGGCCGAGATGCGGGCCGATCTGCAGCGGCTGAAACGGGACACGGAATCGCACTCGGCGGCCGGTTTTGCAAGTGAAGGTGCGGTCGAATCAAGCCGGGCAGGCGCTATTGGCAGCGGGAGCAAGGGGCGGCGGGCGAGCATTTCGAGGTATGTGGCGGCAGGCGGCTTGATCGCCCTGTTGGTTGCGGCCGGCATCTGGTACCGCTTTCACCGAAGCGTGCGGCTGAGCGACAAGGACACGGTGGTGCTGACGGACTTTTCGAACAGCACCAGCGATCCGGTTTTCGATGACACGCTGAAGACAGCGCTCAGCGTGGCGCTCAGCCAATCGCCGTTCCTGAACGTTCTTTCCGACGGCAAGGTGGCGGCGACTCTCGAACAGATGACGCGTCCGGCGGGGACAAGACTGACGCCTGAGCTGGCGCGCGAGCTCTGCCTGCGGGCAGGGAGCAAAGCCTATATCGTGGGGTCGATTGGGAGCCTGGGCAGCGAGTACGTGATTGGACTGAAAGCGGTGAACTGCCAGAATGGAGACCTGCTGGCAGAGGAGCAGGTAACGGCGAAGGCGAAGGAAAAAGTTCTCGACGTTCTGGGGAGCGCGGCTTCAGAGCTGCGCGGCCAATTGGGCGAATCGTTGGGAACCGTGCAGAGGTTCGACGTTCCGTTGGAGCAGGCGACCACCTCCTCTCTGGAAGCGCTAAAAGCCTATAGCCTGGGGCAAAGGGCCGATCGCGAAAAAGGTCCGGGGGCGGCCTTGGCCTACAATCAGCGCGCCATTCAGCTCGATCCGAACTTTGCCATGGGGTACCTGGCGGTAGGCGGAGACTACTTCAGCCTGGCGGAGCCGGGGCGGGCGAGCGAATATCTGACCAAGGCTTTCGAACTGCGCAACCACGCCAGCGAGCGGGAAAAGCTGCAACTGGTTGCCAATTACTACCTGAACGTCACCGGAGAGTTGGATAAAGCTGCGCAGAATTATCAGGAGGAAATCGAGAACTACCAGAACAAGTCGCGGGCGCGGCTAAATCTCGGTGTGGTTTATGCGGAGTTGGGACAGCATGAGAAATCGGCGGAACTGACGAGAGAGGATCTAAAACTCAATCAAGACAATGTTGCGCCCTGGGACAATCTTGCCAATGCCTACCTGGCATTAGAGCGCTTCGAGGACGCGCGCAAAACGATCCGCGAGGCGCAGGCGAAAAAGCTGGAGGACTACATCACGCATAATGCACTGTACGCCCTCGCTTTTCTAGGCGCAGACCCGGAAGCATTGAAGGAACAGCGGCGATGGTTTGCGGGCAAGCCGGAGGAAAACTATGGACTGTCGCTGGACGCCGATAGCGAGGCTTACGCGGGGCATGTCCGGAAGGCGCGCGAGGTGACGCAAGAGTCTGTCGATTCCGCGATTCGCGCGGACAGCAAGGAGAACGGAGCGATCTGGCTGGAGAATCGGGCCCTGCGGGAAGCGGCGTACGGGAATTACGCGGAGGCGCGGCAGGCAGCAGGCGAAGGATTGAAGCTGGCGCCGGGGAGCCAGGGGGCTGCCAGTGAGGCGGCGCTTGCTTTTGCGATGGCGGGGGATAGCGCGCGCGCGAAGACGCTTGAGCAGGATCTCAACAGTCGCTATCCGCTGGACACACAGATGCAGACACTCTGGTTGCCGGTCATTCGAGCGCAGATCGCGCTGAATGGGAAAGATCCGTTGGCCGCGGTGAGCGCGCTGCAAGCGGCCTCGGGCAATGAGTTGGGACAGATCACGTTCATCAGCAACCTCTCGTGTCTCTATGACGTTGCGATTCGCGGCGAAGCGTTGTTGACGGCGGGACAAGCGAGCGCGGCGGCGGGCGAGTTTCAGAAGATCATCGATCACAGCGGCCTGGTGTGGAATTGCTGGACGGGAGCATTGGCTCACCTGGGGTTGGCGCGCGCGAATGCAATGCAGTCGAAGAAGGCGCAAGGCGCGGACGCGGATGCGGCCCGGGTGCGCGCTCTGGCGGCCTATAAAGATTTTCTGACGCTGTGGAAAGATGCCGACCCGGACGTTCCGATTCTGAGGGAGGCGAAAGAGGAATATGCAAAGCTGCAATAACGTCGGGACGCGATCGAGTGGTGGGGCAATTTCTAGAACGGTTTGCGCGGAGTGATTACCTCGTCCTTGATAAAGAACTGTGCCGAACACTGGGAAGACCCGCAGATGGTGGGAAGCAAGCCCGCGATCTGTTTGCGAGTAATCAAGCCGAGGGTTCCGCACGAAGGGCAGGAGAGCACGGCCCAGTAGGGATCTTCCTTTTCGCCGACTTCGCCCGCATTTTCAAGAACGAATACAGTGCCCGGTTCCATCTGCTCGGGAATCCATTCGTTGATGATGCTCAATTCTCCGATCATCGTACCTCCGGTCTGCGTTCCTTAGAAGTCACGCGCGCTTGGCGCGGCGCGCGCTTGGAAGCCGTTCTGGCGCCACCTCTTTTTTTCGGGACGGATCGTGGCGGCGAAGAATTTCTCCTCGCACGCGCCGAACCTCGTCACTCAGGCATATATCGAACATCGGCTGAGAAGAATTCTTTAACAGGTCCACTACCTGCCGAGGCGACGTGCGAAGGTACAGATGCGTACCATCGGTGAGCAGGTGAAACTCGGATGCGGCGCGCACGGTGGCGGCTAAGCTTGTGCCAAATTCGCGGGCGAGAAATGCCACGACCTTGCGAACGCGCTGAAGCGGGAAGCCGCGGCGCCGAAGCTGGCCGATGACGGCGGCGGTGACCAGCTGGTCCCAGTCGTAAATTCGGCGATGGGCCTGATGCGTGGGCGTAAGCAAGCCGCGCTCGTCCCACCATTGCAACTGGCGGGCGGAGATGCCTGTCAGGTCCATAATCTCGTTGGTTGTGAATTGCCGCTTCATGCTCAGCCCATTTTGTTTCAAACAAAAGGATCGGCAAATGTTTGAAACATTCTAGGCGGAGGATGGTGGAAATGAACCAGGGTTTTGCTGTGGATGGTGTTAACTACAGGGGTACGCAGATACTTGCCCACGGGACGAATGAGGCAGCCGGAGCTCAGCTGAGAGAGAGAAGCGGTGGCAGCGGGGCGAGAACCATTGGCTGCGGTTTAAATGAACATCTCGTCCTGAGGGACGCCCATGCCATTTTTGGGCGAACGGCGCTTGTGACCGAGGAAGACCTCGAAACCGGTGGACAGAGCGGCCATCAGGCCGTTGACCTGACGGAGCGGGGAAATCACGGTCTTGTGGACGACGTCACTGGTTTCTTCCACCCGATCGAGTGTGCGATTCAGAAGCTCATCGGCGCGGATCACCTGAAGACGGGTGCGGTCGAGAACATCGGTGAGGGTGGTGTCGAAGCGGGCGAGTTGATTACGGACGAGGGTGCTGCTTTCGGAAACATTGGCGGTGAGGGTTTCAATTTTTGGACGGGCTTCGACAAGGAAGGTCTGAACCGTGTCCATGGTGGGCAGCGCTTTGGCGTGGATTTCGGCGGCGAGCGCCTCCATCCTGGCGCTGCTCTTGCGGAGGGCGTAGTAGAGGGCGACCAGAATCATCGCCTGGAGCAGAACGGCACCCGAGGTCACAGCTACAAACAGCACTAGCCACTTATCATCCATAAGCTCCTCCTGTCGAGGCTATTTGGGGGGCTCAACGGCGGCCGTGGTTTCGTTGTAAGCCTGGCGCCCAGCCTCGTACGCGCTACGGAAGCGGTCGCTTTGCTGATTGACGACATCGCGACCGCGATCCATCCAGTCGCTGGCCTGCTCGCGAGCGCGACGCGCATGGTGACGAGCGCGCTCGGCACCTTCCTGAGCCTTGGAGCGGAGTACGTCGCGGGTCTCATCGCCGGAGCGAGGGGCATATAAGACACCGACGACTGCGCCCACACCCAGGCCCGCCAGGAACCACAAGAAGCTGCCGCCATCACGATCCGCCATAAAATTCCTCCTCGACACATTCTGTCCTGTTCGGATGGTAGCACCGGGATATGTTGAAAGACAATTCATCGCGGGCACGTCCGAGGAAGTAGATGAGCGGGGAGGAGCGGAGGTTGTCGGCAGGAAGAAAGAAGGCCTTGTGCAGTGGGAATCAAAAGCGGAGAATGAGGCGTTCAAGGAGGGGGTCCTTTGTCCGATCGTAAATACCGGCAGCGGGGGTATCAGGATTCCGGCAATGAAAAACAGCAAAAGAAAGCCGAGAAACCAGCGGGGCCAAAAAGAGACAACACCTTCGGCCCGCGACCACTCAACATGCCTGGGACGCGCACGGTGTCGCGTTGCGCAGAGTGCGGAGCGCTGCTGGAGAACCTGAGCGAGACGTTTGGACAATGCCCGAAGTGCGGTTTTGAATTGCACTCCTGCAAACAATGTGAACACTTCGATCCTTCCAGCCGCTTTGAATGTAACCAGCCCATTCCAGAAAGAGTCTCTCCCAAAGACAAACGCAACGACTGCTCGTTCTTTTCGATGCGCGTGCGCCTGGAAAAAGAAACGTCGAGCAAGCAGGTACAAAAGCCGAGCGACGCGCGGCAGGCGTTCGAGAATCTGTTCAAGAAGTAGCTCAGAGGGACGAAGTGAACCTTTCAGGCGGGCGTGTGCCCAGCCGGGGCCTATCCAAACGGTGGATCGATCTGCGCTAGTACTTCACGATGGCAGCAAAGGATTTGGGGTCGAGCGAGGCGCCCCCTACGAGAGCGCCGTCAATGCCATCGGTGGTCATGAGTGCGTGCGCGTTGTCGGGCTTGACCGAGCCTCCATAGAGGATGCGAAGGTTCTCGGCAAATTCCTCGCCGAAAGAACGGGCGGCTTCAGCCCGGATGATGGCATGAGCATCGGCGGCGATTTCAGGGGTAGCGGTTTTTCCAGTGCCGATGGCCCAGACGGGCTCGTAGGCCACAACCATGTGGTGAGCCTTTTTGGCCGACAACTTGTGGAAAGCGCGCGTGCACTGGCGGCGAAGAACGTCGTCAGTCAGATTGGCCTCCCGTTCCTCGAGGACCTCACCTACGCAGACGATGGGGATGAGGCCGGCTTCGACGGCGGCCTTGAGCTTGAGATTGACGGTATCGTCCGTCTCGCCGAAGTATTGGCGGCGCTCGGAATGGCCGATGATGACGTGCGTGACGCCAACGGCGGCGAGCATGCTGGCACAGATTTCGCCGGTGAAGGCGCCTTCGTGTTGCCAGTTGAGATTCTGCGCGCCAATGGCGACGTTGGAACCTTTGGCGGCATGGACGGCGACGTCGAGAGCGAGGTAGGTCGGGCAGACTACGATCTCGTCGCGGTCGTGACCTTGGATCAGAGGGAGGAAGTTGTGGAAGAAGTCTTTGGCCTGGTCGGGGGTTTTGTACATCTTCCAGTTGGCGGCGATGACTTTTTTTCTAGACATGAAATCGGTTCCCTCAGCGGCTAAAGCCGCTTGGACATAATCAACTTAACAGCAGCGCTGAAAGGGCTGCGCCACCCAAAAGCAAGGTCCTCATGATTGTCGCTCGAACGTAGCGGAATTGGCGAGTTCATGGCGGGATAAATTTTCGGCTGCGCGGATGTAGGTCTTGCAATCGGAGACGTCGAAGAGCACGAGGCGCACAAGTTTGACATGCGTGGTAGTGGGCAAAGCCTCGGCTATGGCCTTGACGGCGATTTCGGCGGCCTCGTGGACCGGATAGCCGTAGGCCCCGGTGGAGATGGAAGGGAAGGCGATTGAGGCGATGGCGTGATCATCGGCCAGGCGAATCGACTCGCGGTAGCAACTGGCGAGGGTTACGGCTTCGTGTTGCACGCCGCTGCGATAGATGGGGCCAACGGTGTGGATGACGTATTTGGCGGGCAGGCGGCCTGCGGTGGTGAGGACGGCTTTGCCGGCAGGAAGGCGTCCGATTTTGGCGACAATGCGCTTGCACTCTTCGAGGATGGAGGGGCCTCCTGCGCGGTGGATGGCGCCGTCGACGCCGCCTCCACCGAGCAGGGAAGAGTTGGCGGCGTTGACGATGGCCTCGGTGGATTCTTTGGTGATGTCGGCGGGGCCGGTGAAGGCGAGGGTGTTGTTGTTCGGGAAGAGCAGGCGAGCTAGAGAGTCGGACATAGGTGTTGCCCTCAGCGGCAAAGCCGCCGGTCAAAAGTCGGCCGAATCGTAGCGCTCGCTGAAGGGGTGCGCCACCCCAAAGCCCAGTCTATCTTCCCGTCCGTCTTGCGGTGAATTCTACATACTTCGTGAACTCGTCGGGCTTGCCGGGCGGAGCGAGTTCGAAGGTTTCGGTGACCGAGTCGGATGCGACGCGCTTGTAGGTCATGCGGGCGCGGGTTCCGCCGGGGGCCGCGTCGCTCAAAAACTGAATCGAGTCGCCGCCGGCGGCGACGGTGACGGTGTAGCGGATGACGTGATTCTCGTTGTCGAAGAAGAGCGCGTGCAGGGCGTTGTCGGCAGGGTCGCGGTAGACGTAGAGCAGATCGTCGTGGGAGAAGGCGGCACGCTCCTTTGTGGCCGGGTATTCGAGGTGAACAGTGCGGCGAAGCACGGTGCCGTCGAGATCGGGCTTGAACGTGGAGGTTCCGGTGGTGGCTTGACCCGGTTTTCCTCCGCCGGACCAGGACCAGTCGCCGAGGAGGAAATCGAAGACCTCCCACGAATTGGAGGGTCGCTGGGCGTAGGCGGGGACAATGAAGGCGAGGAGAACTGCGGTAAGGATTGGTTTGAAACTCATGGCTTGCTCTAGGGGTAGGAGAAAATCAGTTTTTCCAAGAACACTGGTAATTTTCGGATTTAACGAAACAGCGTTCAGCAAACACGGAATTTTCTCCGATTCCCGTATTTATTATATGGAGGATATATGTAAACGGCATTTCCCCTGTTCCGCCTCGATCTTATATATGCCGCCATCTTGTCTGGTGCTTAGAACATCGTCCATTGACCTCGCGTTTATAGCTTCCCTGGGGCGCATCGGTAAGGCCCGTGTCACGCTTTTTGGAGTTTGCCGCGATGGCAGGCAAGATTGAATAGGTCAATGACGAGGGCGACTTGCTGGGCGAGGCGGTTGAACAACGCAACTACCTCGAAGGCCCGGTCAGCTTCCGAGGACTAGGGCAAATTCGTGGTGGGTGAGTCTTCTTTCGCCCCTCCGGGGCTCGCTAAGGTATGCATACATCCACCCAGGGCTTGCGCCCTGGGCTGACATCTTACGCCGCTCCGCGGCTACAGCCTTACGCAGTTCCGCGGCTACAGCGAGGCTGAACTGCACAGGTCACCAACGGCTATTTCTTATCGGTCAGGGCCTCGACGCCAGGCAGCTTCACGCCTTCCAAAAATTCCAGCGATGCGCCGCCGCCGGTGGAGATGTGAGTGATTTTGTCGGCTACGCCGGCAGCTTTGACAGCGGCCACCGAATCGCCTCCGCCCACGATGGTCGTTGCTCCGGCGTTGTCGGCGACGGCTTGAGCGACCTTCTTTGTGCCTTTGGCGAAGGGAGGCATTTCGAAAACGCCCATGGGGCCGTTCCATACGATGGTGCGGGCTTTTGCAATCTCCTCAGAGAAGACTTCGATGGTTTCGGGGCCGATGTCGAGGGCCATCATGTTGTCAGGGATGGACTGGCCGGGGCCGACTACCTTGGTGAGGGCACTGGCGTCGACGCGATCGGCAATGACGTGATCGGCCGGCAGGAGGAATTTCACCTTGCGCGTTTTCGCTTGCTGCAGGAGATCCTTGGCGAGGTCGATCTTGTCGGCTTCGACCAGCGATTTGCCTACGGGCTGGCCTTGCGCCTTCAGAAAGGTGTAAGCCATGCCGCCGCCGATGATGAGGACATCGACCTTGGTGAGCAGGTTCTGGATGACGCCGATCTTGTCGCTGACTTTAGCGCCGCCGAGAATAGCGAGAAAGGGACGCTCGGGATTTTCGAGGGCACGGCCCATATATTGGAGTTCTTTTTCCATGAGCAGGCCGGCGGCGGACTTCTGCACGAACCTGGTGATACCTACGGTGGAGGCATGGGCGCGGTGCGCGGTGCCGAAGGCGTCGTTGACGTAGAAGTCGGCGAGTTTGGCGAGCGCTTTGGAAAAATCGTCGTTGTTGGCCTCTTCTTCGGCGTGGAAACGCAGGTTTTCAAGCAGGAGGGCCTGACCCTTTTCGAGTTTCAGGGCGACTTCTTCGGCTTCGGGGCCGACGCAGTCGGGACAAAAGCCGACGTTTTCGCCGCGAGAAAGTTCGCGGTCCAAGAGCATGCGGAGGCGCTCGGCGACTGGCTTGAGGCTCATCTTGGGATTGGGCTTGCCCTTGGGGCGGCCCAAGTGCGAGGCGAGAATCAGGCGGGCGCCGTGGCGGAGGGCATACTCGACGGTGGGGAGGGTTTCGCGGATGCGAGTGTCATCGGTGACGCGGCCGTGCTCGTCAAGGGGAACGTTGAAATCGACGCGCATGAAGATGCGGTGATCGTTCAGAGGAAGATCGCGGATAGAAAGTTTGGACATGAATGCAATCCCTATTTTGTCGTTAGTCGTTAGTCGTTAGTCGCTGGTCGTTCGGAGGCCGGTTGCGGGATCGCTACTCGTGCTTGCGAGTGGGTACCGAAAAATCAAGCAGCGGGTCCCGAAGGACTGACAACCGACGACTGACGACAGGGGCGGACATGAGTGTCCGCCCCACACAAACCTACAGTCCTTTGGCTGCCATGTAATTGATCAGGTCGCGGACACGGCAGGAGTATCCCCATTCATTGTCGTACCAGGAGATGACCTTGACGCAATTGCCGCCTACGACCAGAGTCATGGGGGCGTCGACGATGGAGGAACGCGGGTCCCCTTTGAAGTCGGCGGAGACCAGTTCATTCGTCTCATAGCCGAGATAGCCCTTCAGGGGACCGGTTTCCGACGCCTTCTTCAGGGCGGCGTTGACCTCGTCTTTGGTGGTTGCCTTCTCGACCCAGACAACGAGGTCGACGACGGAGACGTTGGGAGTGGGCACGCGCATGGCAAAACCGTCGAGCTTGCCGGCGAGTTCGGGAATGACGAGTTTGACAGCTTTGGCGGCGCCGGTGGTTGTGGGAATCATCGAAAGAGCGGCGGCGCGGGCGCGGCGGAGATCCTTGTGCGGAAAGTCGAGGATGACCTGGTCATTCGTGTAAGAGTGAATGGTGGTCATGGTCCCGGAAACGATCTTGAAATTGTCCTGAATGACCTTGGCGACGGGGGCGAGGCAGTTTGTAGTGCAGGAGGCATTCGAGATGACGTGATGCCGGGCAGGATCGTATTTACTTTCGTTGACGCCCAGGACAATGGTTACGTCTTCGTTCTTTGCCGGAGCCGAGATGATAACTTTCTTGACCGTGCCGCGAAGGTGTTTTTTGGCGTCGTCAGCGTTGGTGAATTTCCCCGTCGATTCGAGCACAACCTGAGCGCCTACCGATTCCCAGGGCAGGGCAGCGGGATCCTTCTCCTTGAAGACCTTGATTGCCTTGCCGTCGATCGAAATAGTGTCGGAGCCAGCTGTGATATTGTGCGGCAGGTTGCCGAGAATGGAATCGTATTTAAGCAGATGCGCGAGAGTCTTGGGGTCGGTAAGGTCGTTGACGGCTACGAAATCAAGATTCTTGTCGGCGAGCGCGGCACGAAGAACGTTGCGGCCGATGCGTCCGAATCCGTTAATGCCAACTTTGACAGCCATGGTGCCTCCGGAAGAAATAGTTTGAATGACGGATCATGAAAAAACAGGGGTCTTAGCGCAACCCCTGATGGTAACAAAGGAAAGAAGAAAGCGTAAATGATAGCGGGGAACGAAGATGCATCTTTAGAGCGCGCGACGATGCCGGAACGGGAAATCAGGCGGCGGGAACGACTTCAACGTAGGTATCTGTGTTGCGCCAGACGACGGGCAAACGCGCGAGCCAGTATTTGGCGTTGATTGCGCGCCGGACATGAGCGCAGTCCTGCGGGGGAAGGATGCGGGCGGTGGCGGGGAACTCCGGGCCGGTGATTTTGCCCCGAATCGTGCAGGGGGCGATTTTGACGTGTGAGTTGTTGCGAAGGCGCTTGACTTTGCCGAGCTTGCTATTGGTCATAAAGTAGAGCTTGTCGCCTTCTTCGGCAAACCAGATCGGAGTGTAGACGGGGACTCCGGTTTTGCGGAAAGTGGCAAGGGAGAGGTAGCGCTGTCCACGGATTTCGGCCGGAATGGGCATGATTCATTGTAAATAATCTGTTGACTCCGATTATCGGACCAGCAGGAGCGATTCGGGCGACAGGCCGTCGCTTTGAGGGGAGCGTGCCTGGAGCAACCTCCGGGTGGCTGGGGGCGCTACACTTTGATCCAAAAGGCCATACAATAACGCTGCTCGTGGTGGCGAGGGCAGATATGACCGATACCTGGAAAAAGTGGGAAGGCCGCACGGTCGCGGGGAGATTCCTACTGCGAGAGTATCTGGGAGGCGCAGACGGGAGCGGTGTGTTTCGCACCAGCAGCGCAGACCTTGCGGATGCGATTCTCAGACTGGTTGCCGGGGAAGGCGCGGGGTCAGAGAGCCAGCTCTTGCGTTGGGAAAAGGCGAAAGAGCTCAGTCATCCCAACCTGAACCGGGTGATGGCGATTGGGCGCACCGTGGAGGATGGCCGTGAGTGGTTCTACGAGGTCGAGGAGTTTGCCGAAGAGAACCTCGCGCAAGTGATTCCAGAGCGTGCTCTCAGCGCGGACGAAGCAAGCGGGATGCTGGGCGCTGTGGTGGCAGGGCTGGAATACCTGCATAGCAAGGGTCTGGTTCACGGAGGGATTTGTCCGGCGAACATCCTGGCGGTGCAAGACCAGGTCAAGCTTTCGAGTCATAGCCTGCGCGAGGCGGGTGAGGTGCCGTCCGCAACCGGCCCATACGATGCACCGGAGGTGGGTCTTCATGGAGTCTCAACGGCGAGCGATGTGTGGTCGCTCGGCATGAGCCTGGCAGAAGTGATGACCCAACGCCAGCCGTCGTGGGATGTGGGACGGATGAGTGTTTCCTTGGAGATTGAAGGAATCCCAGAACCGATATACGGCATTGTGCGGCGTTCGCTGGAAATTGATCCGAGGAAGCGGTGCGAACTGCGGGAGATACGCGAACGGTTGCAGCCGGGCGGGGCCTTTGAACAGACGGCTACCATCCGGGAGATGGTGGCGCGCGAAGCGACTGCCATGGAACCTAAAGCCGGGCCAAGGCGGCCGCTCTGGATCCTTGCAATTGCGGTCGTGGCAGCGGCGATATTTCTTGTGTCCCGCCCGCGATCTACAAAGACTTCGGCGGAGAGCCAGGCGACGAACATGGCTCCATCCCAAGGGCCGGGTAGAACGGGAGGCGGGGAGCCCAGGTCAGCGGAACCGCTGTCAGCGCAGCAAAAACCCGCCGCCGGATCAACGCAGCCCGGACCTCCTGAGGTGGCGGCTGCGCCGTCACAGTTGGATCGAAGCACGATTCCGCGAACCAACTCAACTCGAGATTCGGCGAACTCGGCCACTACGGGGCGACGGACAGCCGAGCAGGAGAAAGCCAGGGACGAGGGTGCGGCAAACAAGTCAAATGAAGAGAGAGTTCCCAAGGATGACATCGTCGAGCGAGCGATGCCGCAGGTTGCTTCGAGCGCGCGACGGACGATTCAGGGCAGGATCCGAGTCCGCGTGAGGGTTGTGGTGGCGGCCGACGGGAGGGTAGCCGAGGCGAGCTTTGCGGATTCCGGTCCCAGCAAGTACTTTGCGCGGGTGGCGGAAGAGGCAGCGCGGCGGTGGAGGTTTGTTCCCGTTGAGGTTCAAGATCAACAACGGGAATGGACCCTACTGTTCGTTTTCTCACGCGGACGGACCGACGTTACAGCGGCGCGGGTGCGAAAGAACTGAGCGAAAATACGAACGGCCTAGTCTGCGGCGGCGCGCATCTTCTGTTTCGGGCGGGCAGGGGGGGCGAACGCAGATTTCTTTCTGGTGTTCTTGAGCGATTCGGCAACGCGGTTTTCGGCTTCTGCGACCTGATCGAGCGACATGATTCGCCGAAGGTTGCTCTTTCCTTCTTCAATTTGGGCGAGGAGCGGGGCGACCGTGGTGGAAGCGAGCAAGTACCACATGTACGCCGACACTACATCCTGCCTGCCGTTATTTCCAACGTAATACTCAGCTAGACGCAGTTGAGCGGCGGGATCGCCATCCTCAGCGGCCCGGATGATGCCGGCGAATGCGCTGGCATCTCCATGATTGGAATCGCGAGGCTGCGAGTTACTCATGGTGAGGTAGAGCAATTCCGTGCGACTGGACACTCCCAACTTGTCGAAAATCCGGAAGAGATAGTTCTTAACGGTGTGCGGGCTGAGGTGAAGGGCGTTGGCAATCTGGCGGTTGGTCATGCCCCCCGCCAGGTATTGGACAACCTCGCGTTCGCGGGCGGAAAGCAGTTCGACGCCCTTGTGATTGGTGGCGTAAACGCGGGGAGAATTGGCCAGGGCCTCAAGTGCATGATCCAGTTCGACACTGCGCGCCCAGATCTGGCCTTCGTGGACCGCGTGAATGCACTTGCAGAGAGATTCGAGGCGTTCCTGCTTGGAGAAGATTCCCCGGGCCCCGGCGCGAAAGCAATCGAGCACAACTTCGGGCTCGGACGAATCGAGCAACATGACGCCTTTGATTTGCGGGCGAAGGGTACGCAGCTCGCGCAAGACCTCAGTTCCGCGGCCGCACTGATTATCAAGATTATGGCTGAGAACTACGACGTCGATGGGCACGTGAAGCACGGCAGCAAGAAGGTCGGAGGAGTTGGAGGCGGTGGCGACGACCTGCAGACCCTGGTCCTTCATAGCGTCAGCCAGCAACTGAGTGTGGATGCGCGTGCTATCGGCAACCACGATGCTGACAAATTCCAAGTCCGGCTGTCCTTGGGAAGTCACATTCCTCCATCTGTAAAAGACACTGTGTTCAACCTGACCGGTGGGGCACCGGACGATGTTGGTCCGACATCCTTATGAGACATCTCGTCGCAGGGGAGGAATAAAGTGCGACCGTGACCGCTACGGTTGCAAATGTACCACTAAACCGGGGGTGGAGCAAGCAACGGGACTGCGATGTATGCAAGAAAATGCAACATTCAACAATATAGAGGACGAAACGGGAATCCGAAAGGAGGCAAGGGCAGATGCGTCCTTAAGAACGCGGGTGGTCGGACCGATTCTGGCGGTGGGCAACAATGAATATATCGTTTATTTACAATTAGTTATAATGATTACCTAAGTTATATACGAGAGTTACCGTTGCTGAGGGGCCTATCCTGGGCAACAGGTACCGGGTCGTGCCAAGCACAAAAGTGTGGGGGTCTAAATGATCCATAGATAGAGAAATAAGTACCACGGTGACACAGGATTACATTCTCCCAAGTCGTTATACCACTTGCACGTCTTTGCAAGTAGTCGTAAGTTTACGTCAACAGATCAGATACTTCCCCGGTGTTGGTCGAAAGAAGTTTCCTCCCCCGAAAGAAAGAAAGATTTTTCTCCCCCGCAAGCGCTAGTGTACTTCCCCCGTTTTTGAAGAGGCGGTCCCGGGCCATGGGACCCAGAGGGCGAAGCTGTGAGTAGCGCCAACCAGATGCATGAACTCGGCGGGCAAGTGACCCAGAGCGAATGTGGGAACATGGCTCGCTGGTATGCGCTGCATACCCGAGCCCGGCACGAAAAGACTGTGGAACGGCGCTTACGGGAACAGGGGATGGAGACGTTCCTTCCGATGTCGCAGGAAGTGCATACATGGAGCGACCGGAAGAAAAAGGTCGATGTACCGCTTTTCAACTGCTATGTATTTGTGCGCTGCTCACTGAGCGCGGAAGATCGGACGCGGGTTTACCAGATCGACAGTATTCACGGGTTTGTCGGAGTTCGGGGAGCGGGGCAAGCGATACCGGACGAACAGATCGAGGCGATTCGCACGGTGCTGGCGCAAAGCAAGCCGTGGCGGGCTCACCCTTTCCTGAAGGCGGGACAACGGGTGCGAGTGCGGGGTGGGGCGTTGGACGGAGTGGAGGGTGTTTTCCTGACGGAGAACGGCGATCACAGTCTGGTGATCTCGGTCGATGCCATCCAGCGATCGATGGCGGTGCGGATCGACGGGTACGAGGTCGATCCGGTTTGAAGGTAAGAAGCGCGGGCCGCCCGGCCCGGCGATAGACAGCAGAAGCAATTCAGGTTTTTCGTAGACATGTACCAACCGGAAATCGAACGAATCAGCGAAGAACTCTACTTTGTCGCGGCCAGTCCGGCAACGCGCCGGCTGCGCACGCAGGCGGAGTTGCTTTCCCAGACCGATGTTCCGGTGCTGGTGACCGGGGAACAGGGGAGCGGAAAGAGTACGACGGCGAGGCTGATCCATGCGCTATCGCTGCGGTCGAGCTTTCCGTTCATGGAGGTGAAATGCGCTGCCCTGACGCCCGACCTGCTGGAAAGCGAGCTCTTCGGATACGAATACGGAATCGTCAGTGGACGTTCGGAAGGAAGCCCGGGCAAATTCGAGCAGTGCGCGAAGGGGACGATTCTGCTGGAGGAATTCGAGGCGATGCCGGCAGCGGTGCAGGCACGCCTGTTGAGACTACTGGAGACGGGAGAGTTTGTGCGGAGTGGCGGGCGAACTCCGCTGCGGGCGGATGTACGGATCATTGTGGCAACCGCCAGCGACCTGGAGACGGCGACGGCTGAGAAGCGTCTGCAGGAAGAGCTTTTCTATCGGCTGAGCGCGTTCGAACTGCGGGTGCCTCCGCTGCGCGAGCGGCGGGATGAGATTCCCCTGCTGCTGGGACATATCATGAACCGGCTGACGCGGCGCTATGGAGTTCCGGCGCCTCGTCTTTCGACCAGCCTGCTCGACGTTTGCCAGCATTACACATGGCCGGGGAACCTTCGCGAACTGGAAAACTTTGCGAAGCGCTATCTCGCGCAAGCCGACGAGGACGCAGCGATGCGGGAACTGCAATCGAACCCAGCCTACGGTGCCGGGGTCAAGAACGGGAACGGCGGCAACGGCAAGCACGGGAACGGATCCACGACGAACGGGCACTCGGGAGAAGAACGGTCGTCATTGAAGTTGCTGGTTCGGAATGCGAAGTGGGACGCGGAACGGGCCGCGATTGCGGAGGCGCTCGAACAAACGCACTGGAACCGGAAGGCAGCCGCCCGCTTGCTGAATGTGAGCTATCGTGCGCTGCTTTACAAGATTCAAGAATATCATCTCGTGCCACCCGCGGATTCGCTATCGCGAATGCTGGGCTCGGACGGCGTGGAGCAAGCCAAGTAGGTCATGAGCGAAGCCACGAGTGAGAGGAAAATGCGGCTTATGAAAAGACGCGGATGGGCCTTACGGGCGGCAGCTCGACTGACGCTTCTGGCCATGGTTTCGGCGGCCGGGCTTGCGCAATCGGGGGAGCCCTCGAAGCCGGCAAAAGGCACACCGGAGGCGAGCGCGGCGGCGGACAAGCGACCCGGTCCGGATGCAGGGGCGCGCCCGGTGCATTCGGATAGTTCGTACGTCATTGGCGCCGACGATGTCCTGGCGATCAATGTCTGGAAGGAACAGGAGATTTCGCGGACTGTGCCGGTGCGGTCGGACGGGAAAATATCACTGCCCCTGGTCGGCGAACTGACGGCCGGCGGACAAACGCCTTTACAGCTCGAGCAGGAGATCAGCAAGCGTCTGCAGGCCTATATATCGGAGCCGGAAGTCACCATCATCGTGCAGGATAGCCGGAGCCGGAAGGTCAATATTCTGGGAATGGTAGTGCGGCCGGGGTCGTATCTGCTGACCGGATCGACGACGGTACTGGATGCGATCGCGATGGCGGGCGGATTCAGGGATTTCGCCAAGCAGAAGGCGATTTACGTTCTGCGCGCGAATGACGACGGGACCCAGAAGCGGATTCCATTCAATTACAAGGATGTGATCAAGGGCAAGAATCCGGAACAAAACATCAGCTTGCAGCCGCGCGATACGGTGGTGGTTCCGTAGAGGATGACGATGAGCATTCGCGGGAAATTGATTCTTGCGCTAATAGTGGCTGCCGCGCAGATGCTGGGGGGGGCGCGGAGCGCGCCGGCGCAGGACACCCAGGGTCAAACGGCGCAGGATGCGAATGCGCAGGGACAGAGTGGATCCGCCGGGACTACGACCGGGAGTTCAGGGAGCAATGCCGGAACGGGACGATCGGCTCCGGCGGCGGCGCTCTCGGGAATTGCCGGAATCCAGGGCAGCGGCACCGGCGTCGACGTGCAGGATACGAGTTTCGAGCTGCCTCAGATTCCGGCGCTGCTGGGCGGGCAAGGCCGGTCGATGGCTTTTCCGGCGGAGCAGGAACGCTCGAATTACTTGCGTGGCGGAGTCAGTATCGGGGCGGCATTCGATGACAACCCGCTGCTGCTCTCGCCCAAGGAGAGCAATACCAGCGAGTCGGTCTTTCCGAACATCGCGATTGAGGAGTCGACGTCCCGGACGCGCTGGACGCTGGCGTATGCAGGGGGGCTGACGGTCAATCAGAAATTCACCAGCCAGAACCAGGGAGCCCACAATCTGAACTTCGATTCCCTCTTCCGGGTAAGCCCGCACGTGAATCTGCGGGTTGCGGAAACCTTCATGATGACGGAAGGGTATCTTGAGCCGAACAACGGAGAGCCCCTGGTCGCCGGCGGGGGCGGCGCAAACGCGAGCCTGATCACGCCGCTGGCAACGCAGCAAGCCAGCACCACGACCGTCGAAGCAAACTACCATTTTGCATTGAACGACCTGATGGGCGCGAGCGGCTCTTATTACTTGCTGAACTTCACCAACGCTCCGGCGGGGGTGGTGTTATCGAACACGCGAACGGCGAGCGGGTCGGGATTCTGGCTGCACAAGCTGTTCCATGGCGATTGGGGCGGGTTGACGTACCGGTTCGAGCGGATCACGTTCGACCCGATCGGAGAAACGCGGGCGCACACGTTTTTCGCGATGGACACGATCGATCTCGGCAGGGGATTCGGCATCAGCGCGTTTGCCGGCCCGCAGTATTCGGACAATCAGGGCCTGGTGACCGATGCGTCGGGCAACGCGCAATTTACGGAAAGCGAGCGGTGGTCGGCGGCGGTGGGAGTCGATGCCGGCTGGAAGAACAAGAGAACAAGCCTGGCCGCGGGATTCTCGCGGGGCATCAGCGATGGAGGCGGGGTCCTGGGGGCCGAGCGCCTTACGACTGTGTACGCGAATGTCCGCCGTGAGATCGTGCCGGGATGGACGGCGGCATTGCAGGGCCGATACGGAACCAACGCCACGATTACGGCAGCCTCGGCGGGCACGGCAACGTCGATCGACCTCACGTCGCTGGAAGCGTCCGTCGAGCGCAACCTGGGCAAGAAACTAGGTTGCTCGTTCAGCTACCGTCATGATTTCCAGCAGCAGTACGGAGTGTCGAGTGTTCCCGGATCGTTGGACAACGACCGGAATCGATTTGCGGTAACACTTTCCTATCAGTGGGCGAAGCCGCTGGGGATGTAGGCATGGACGAAGAATTCCAGGAACAGGGCGAAGCAATCGAATTCAGCGAGATCAAGGGAATCATCCGCCGGAGACGGTGGGAGTTTCTGGTGCCGCTTTTTATTGGCTGGCTGCTGGTATGGGGCGTGAGCTGGACGATTCCATCCACCTACCGGTCGGGCACGCTGATTCTGGTGGAACAGCCCTCGGTGCCCGAAAAATATGTCGTTTCGAACATCGACAACGACATTCAGCAGCAACTGGACAGCATTACCGAACAGATACTGAGCCGCACGCGTCTGATTCGCATCATCGATACCGTGGGGCTCTACCCCAAAGACCGGAAGCGAATGAGCGAGGAAGACCTGGTCGACAAGATGCGCAAGGACATCGACATCGAGCTGGTGCGAGGTGACGACAAAAAACTATCCGCGTTCAACATCTACTACGACAATCGCGATCCGAAGCTGGCGCAGGCGACGACCAAGGAACTAGCCAACCTGTTCATTACTGAGAACGTAGCGCAACGCCAGAAGCGATCGGAAAATACGACCAGCTTCCTCGAGGACCAGCTCGAGCAGGCGCGGCAGAACCTGGCGCAACAGGAAGCCAAGATGAGGGAGTTCAAGGACCGTCATATCGGGGAACTGCCTACTCAGACGCAAAGCAACCTGCAGATTCTCGCCGGTCTGCAGAACCAGGCGCAAGCGGCGGGAGACTCGCTGAATCGCGCCAAACAGCAGAATACCTACCTGGAATCGCTCCTGAATCAATACCGGACGCTCGAGCGCACGGCGGCACCGACGGGCGAGGGAGGGTCTTCCGAACTGGCGTTGATCGATAAGCAACTGGACCAACTGCGGGCCCAACTTACGGACCTGATGGCCCATTACACCGAGAAGCACCCGGATGTCCGGAAGACGAAAGAACAGATTGAACGGGTGGAGAAAACGCGCGAGCAGATTGTCGCCAAGATGAACAGTCCGTCGAACGCGGGGACCGATCCGGCCGCCGCGACCACGAACGGGCCCAAGAGCACGGCGATCCTCGAGATGGAAAGCCAATTGAAGGCGAACCGGGTGGAGATGGCCAGCCGGCAGCAGGAGATCAAGGAACTGCAATCCAAGATCGACCAATACCAGGGACGGCTGAACATGGCGCCGGTGATGGAACAGCAATTTGCGGACCTCACGCGCGACTACGATCAGTCGAAAGCGGATTACGAGACCTTGCTGAAGAAGAAGAACGAATCGGAAATGGCGACGGACCTCGAGAAAACCGAGCAGGCCGAACATTTCCGGATGCTGGATCCGCCGAATCTTCCGGTACGACCGTTCAAGCCGAAGCGACTGCTGTTTTGCGTGGGTGGGCTGGCGGCCGGGTTAGTGCTGGGAGGAGGCCTGGCGCTGGTGCGGGAGAAATTGAGCGGCATCGTGTACAGCGAACGGGAAATCAAGAAGCTGGCGCCGTTTGAGATCATCGCGGAAATTCCGCCCATCGAAACTCCGCCAGAACAGCGTTCCAACCGGCTGAAGGTCTGGGTGGCGGGCGCGGTTGCGATAGGGATCGCGGGATGCATCCTGATCGGGTCGGCTGCGACCTACTTATATGGATAGAGTTTCGTAAGACAAATCATGTACAAAGCTTTCTATCGGCTGCAACGCAATCCGTTTGAAATTACACCCGACCCGTCCTTCCTGTTTCCTACGGCGAGGCACAACGAGGCGCTGGCGACCCTGTATTACGGAGTGACGGCGCGCCGGGGATTTGTGGTGTTGACAGGGGAGGTCGGGACTGGAAAGACACTCCTGCTGCGTTCCCTGCTCGGGTTGTTGCAGCGGAGAGACACGTCGTTTGCGCTGATCTTCAATCCCAGCCTCTCGCCGCTGGAGTTCATGCGTTACATTGCGGGCGACTTCGGTTTGCCCCACGCGGGCAAGGCAAAAGACGAATTGATTCATGTTTTGAACGAGTTCCTGTTGCAAAGACATCAGCGGGGCTTAACGACCTTGCTGGTGGTGGACGAGGCGCATCATTTGTCGGCGGAGGTTCTGGAAGAGATCCGGCTGCTGACCAACCTGGAAACCTCGGCGCAGAAACTCCTGCAGATTGTTCTGGCGGGGCAACCGGAGCTTGACCAGAAGCTGGATTCCTACGAGTTGCGGCAATTGAAGCAGCGGGTTGCGCTGCGGTGCCGCCTGGATTGCCTGACCCTGGGGGAGACGGGCGAATACATGCGCAAACGCCTGGCGATTGCCGGTGCAAACGAAAGCCGCGCAATTTTTGATGAAGCCGCCATCGCCGCCGTGTACCAGTATTCCAAAGGAATTCCACGGCTGGTCAACACCATCTGCCACAATGCGTTGCTCGCCGGCTACGCGAAGCAGGAAGCGACCGTGAGCGTCGAGATGGTTGAGGGCGTGGCCCGGGACCTGAGGCTGGGGGCGCCCGCCTTGGAGGAGAAAGGCAGCGGGAACGCCGATGCGAGGCTGGCGGCGGAGTCCGATGAAAAGAACCTGCTGCAGGCGGTGAAGATGCTTCTCGATGTGCGCGATCGTATGCAGGGTACGGTCGATCCCAAGGGGCGGTTGCAGTAAGGAAGGAAGCTACCAGACGATGAGCTATATCTTCGAGGCTCTACAACGGGCAGAGGCGGAACGGACGGGCGGCACGGCTGCGCTGCGCGCCGAGACAGTTGCCGATCTGGTGCAAGAAATCGAGAGAGTGGAGCAGAAGGTTGCGCGGATTGAAGTCCCTGCGCCCGCCGAAGTCGCGATCGCGCCCGCGGCGGCACCGGAGAGGTCGACGGGAGAGCCGTTCGCGGCTGCGAAAGCGGTTGTGCCCAAGCTGGCGAGCGACTCGCGGCTGATCTGCATGAGCGATCAAGGGAGCCTGGCGGCCGAACAGTTCCGCGTGCTCGGGCTGAAGTTGCGGCATCTTCGGGAGCGACGCAAGCTGAAACGAATTGTGGTGACGGGTACGGCCCCGCAAGAAGGGAAGAGCCTGGTAGCCGCCAACCTGGCGTTGAATCAGGCGCGCAGCAAGGTCCTGAAGACACTCCTGGTGGATGGAGACCTGCGGCGGCCGACTCTGGCGGGGCGGTTCGGGCTCGATCGTTCGATGCCGGGTTTGAGCGAGTGCCTGGCGGGAGAACAGGAACTGGCTGGGTCGGTGTACAGGATTTCCGGATCCGGCCTGTGGCTGATGCCGGCGGGACGGCCACCCGAGAACCCGCTCGAACTGATGCAGGCGGGGCGGATTCCGGAGCTTCTCGACCGCCTGGGAACATTTTTTGACTGGATCATCATCGATACGCCACCCGTGACGCCAGTGGCGGACACCAGTTTCTGGATGAAGCTGGCGGATGGAGTGCTGGTCGTGATTCGGGAAGGCGTCAGTGAGAAGAAGATCGTTGAGAAAGCAATGAGTTCGTTCGACCGCTCGGCACTGCTCGGCATAGTCGTGAACAGCTGCAGGTCGAGCGAGCGTAAAGATTACTACGCCCGTTACGGCCAGACGGGGCGAAGCGGGGAAAATTCCCCGGAATAAGCAAGCGTAAGCAAAGCACAGAGTATCCCGGCAGGACTGCAACTCCCCCCGAAAAGATAATACAAGCCAGCCTCAAGGCATGGTTTGTTGAAGGAGCACAAAGTGGCAACGCGTCCGACAGATCCCATCCTAAGATCCGTCCAAATCCGGCAAGCGCAGGACCCATCGGAGGGCACGGAGGTATTCGGCGAAGATACTTTTCACCGAATGATTACGCTCGAACGAAAGCGCAGCGAACGCTCGCAGCGGCCGTTCGTGCTGCTGTTGGTGGATACGTGTCCCAGCGGTTCGCAGGGATCGCCGGAAAAACGCAGCCGCATGTTGAGCGATCTGCTCTCCGCCTTGCAAGGGGCGACGCGGGAAACCGACGCTACCGGCTGGTACAAGACGAACTCTGTCATTGGGGTGATGTTTACCGAGATCGTTCTGGACAACAACCTGGTCCTGAGCACGATTCTGTCGCGTATTGGAGGCGTACTGCGCGAACGGCTGGACTCAGAACAGTTTGGCCGGATCAAGTTCTCGTTCCATGTCTTTCCCGATGATTGGGACGTGCAGGATCGGGAGCGTCCGAGCAATCCGACGCTCTACCCAGATCTCGAAAAGCGGCAAAAGGCAAACCGGATGGGACGTGCGGTGAAGCGCATGATCGACATTTTCGGAAGTCTGTCGCTGCTGGTGCTGCTTTCTCCGGTATTCGTGGTGATCGCCGCGGCGATCAAACTGACGTCCCGTGGCCCGGTGCTGTTCCGGCAAAAGCGGATTGGGGAACATGGAACGCCGTTTACCTTCCTGAAATTCCGATCGATGTATGTGAACAACGATTCGAGCGAACACCGGGAGTATGTCCGCCGGCTGATCGAAGGTCGGGCGGAAAAGAAAGCGGCCGACAGCGATGGCCCGGGTGTATTCAAGCTGACAAATGATCCGCGCATTACGCCGGTTGGGAAGTTCCTGCGCCGGTCGAGTCTAGACGAGCTCCCGCAGCTTCTGAACGTACTTCATGGCGAAATGTCGCTGGTGGGGCCCCGTCCTCCCGTGCCCTACGAAGTGGAAGCCTATGCCCTTTGGCACCGCCGGCGGTTGCTCGAAGCGAAACCCGGAATTACCGGGTTATGGCAGGTCTACGGCCGCAGCCGGGTGGAATTCGACGATATGGTCCGGCTGGACCTGCGCTATGCGCGCGAGTGCTCCCCGCTGCTCGACCTGAAAATCCTCTTGCAGACTCCGAAAGCGGTCATCGGCGGAGATGGCGCCTGCTGATTCCCCCCTCGGAACGCGGTTCGATTTCCAGACCATTTTTCTCAAATCCTATTTCATCTTCTTTCCACTGCCCGCCGATTCCCCCGCCCGGGCGAAAACGCAAGATTAAAGGTGAACACTTATGCTGAGGTTCGGAGTGATCGGCTATGGGTATTGGGGGCCGAATATTGTCAGAAATCTGAGGGCGATAGAAGGCTGCGAGGTTGCCGGGGTGTGCGATCAGAGTCCCGCTTGCCGCAAGCGGATGCAGGCGGCTCATCCCGGAATTCCCGTTTCGAGCGACTTCCGCGAACTGGTGAGCGCTCCCGATGTGGATGCGATTGCGGTGATTACGCCGGTGTGGACCCACTATGATCTGGCGAAAGCTGCGCTCGAGAACGGCAAGCACGTGTTCGTGGAGAAACCATTCACCAGCAATGCCAAACAGGCAGAAGAGCTGATTAATCTGGCCGAACAGAAAAATCTGGTGATCATGGTGGACCACACCTTCCTGTTCACCGGGGCGGTGCGAAAGATCGAGAAACTGCTCGCCGAAGGCACGCTCGGCAAACTCTATTACTACGATTCGACGCGCGTGAACCTGGGTCTGTTCCAGCATGACTGCAACGTGATCTGGGACCTGGCTCCGCATGATCTGTCGATCATGAACCACCTTCTCCACAAAGATGCGGAGGCGATTTCGGCCACCGGGCAGTCGCACCTCAACGGGCACGAGGACATTGCATTCATCACCGCATATTTTCCGGACAAGATGATCGCACACGTGAACGTGAACTGGATTTCTCCGGTGAAGGTTCGGACCACGCTTATCGGCGGCGAGAAGAAGATGCTGGTCTGGAACGATCTCGAAGCGGACGAGAAGTTGAAGGTCTACGACAAGGGCGTGGACGTCAAAAGCCAGGAAGGTGTGTACAACCTGCTGGTGAGCTACCGGTCGGGCGATATGTGGGCCCCGCAAGTGGAACAGGTGGAAGCCCTGCGGCTGGAATTGCAGTACTTCGCCGATTGCATTTCTAAGAATGAAACGCCGTTCAATGACGGTCGCGCGGGCCTGAAAGTGGTTCGAATGCTCGAAGCCGCCAACGAATCGCTGGCCAAGCGCGGAGAGCTTGTCTACGTCTAGCAGAATTCCTGTCGGAGAAAGCCAAAATTTAAGCACGAGGCTGGGAGGAAGAGAATGAACCCCGTGAAACTGAAAGAAGATTGGCAGAGAAACCCACGCTGGAAGGATGTGGTCCGCCCTTACGACGCAGCGGAGGTGTGCCGGTTGCAAGGCTCGGTTCAGATCGAGCATACCCTGGCGCGCCTGGGAGCCGAAAGGCTGTGGAGTCTATTGCACTCTGAATCCTACGTGAACGCCCTGGGTGCGATGACCGGCAACCAGGCCGTGCAGCAAGTCAAAGCGGGGCTGAAGGCGATCTATGTAAGCGGGTGGCAGGCGGCAGCGGATGCGAATGAGGCGGGCACGATGTATCCCGATCTCAATCTTTATCCGTCGGATTCCGTTCCGAAGCTGGCGGCGCGGCTGAACCAAGCGCTGGTGCGGGTGGACCAAATCGCTCACGAGCAGGGCCAGAACGGCCTTCACTGGTTTGCGCCGCTGGTGGCCGATGGAGATACCGGTTTCGGCGGACCACTGAATTCGTTCGAACTGATGAAGGCGATGATTGAAGCCGGAGTGGCCTGTGTGCACTTCGAGGATCAGTCCTCGTCGGCGAAAAAGTGCGGCCACCTGGGCGGGAAAGTTCTGGTTCCGACCAAGGACGCGGTGCAGCGCCTGATTGCGGCGCGCCTGGCGGCCGACGTCGCCGGCGTTCCCACGCTCATCATGGCGCGCACCGATGCCGAGAGCGCCGGATTGCTGACCTCGGACGCCGACCCATACGACCACGAGTTCATGACGGGGGAACGCACCGAGGAAGGCCTGTATGTGATCCGCAAGGGTCTAGCGGCGGCGATTGCGCGAGGGCTGGCGTATGCACCCTATGCAGATTTGATCTGGTGCGAGACGTCAACGCCCGACCTCAAGGATGCGCGGGAATTCGCCGAGGGTGTGCTGAAGCACTATCCCGGCAAGTTTCTGGCCTACAACTGCTCGCCGTCATTTAACTGGAGAAAGCACCTGGACGAGCCGAGCCTGGCGCAGTTTCAGCAGGAACTGGCAGCGATGGGATACAAATTCCAGTTCGTAACACTGGCCGGCTTCCATGCCTTGAACCTTTCGATGTTCGATCTGGCGCGGGCCTATAAGGAGAACGGGATGGCGGCTTATTCCCGTCTGCAGGAAAAGGAGTTCGGTCGGGAGCGCGATTTCGGATACGAAGCGGTGAAGCACCAGCGTTTCGCGGGCACGGGATATTTCGATGCCGTGCAGCAGACGATCACCGGAGGCATGGCCTCGACGCTGGCGTTGCGCGATTCGACCGAATCGGAACAGTTCTGCGGCGAAAACGAGCGGGGCGGCGCGAAGAGCGGAACTACGAAGCCGAACGGGAAAGCGAACGGAAATGGACATGTCGTCGACAGCGGAAATGGCCACTGCGACAGTCATGGCAATGGCGATGGCCATAGCCATGGCAACGGCCATCAAGTGACGCGACTCGGGCACATGTTGGCGCGAGAGAGCGAGCAGGCTTAGGCAAACTTTATCCTCCCCCCACCAAAACTACATGAGGAACGTGTTGCATATGGATCAGTATCTATCGATTGCGCCGGATGTAAAACTCGGGGAAGGCGTCAAGCTGTCAAAGTTCATCAATCTGTATGGTTGCCAGATTGGCGACGAGACGAAGATCGGCGCGTTCGTCGAGATTCAGAAGAATGCCTCGGTCGGGCGGCGCTGCAAGATTTCAAGTCACACGTTTATTTGCGAAGGCGTCACCATTGAAGACAACGTATTCATCGGTCACGGCGTGATGTTCATCAACGACCTGTTCCCGAGGGCCACCACGGCGGACGGCGCGTTGCAAACCGAGGCCGATTGGAAAGTCGAACGAACGCTGGTGAAAAAAGGATCGTCGATTGGTTCGGGGGCAACCATTCTGGCGAACATCACCATCGGGGAAAACGCAATCGTGGGAGCGGGGGCTGTGGTTACCAAAGATGTGCCGGCCAATACCATTGTGGCTGGCAATCCAGCCAAGTTCCTGCGCAAAATTGAAGTGGGGGTAAGTCAGTGAATCCTACGCAGAATATTCCTTTTCTTGACCTGGTTACGCCGCACGTCGAGCTCGAACAGGAGTTGACCGCCGTATTTCAGAAGGTGATCCGTTCTGCCGGCTTTATCGGCGGTCCGATGGTCGAGACCTTCGAGAAGGAATTTGCCGAGTTTTGCCAGACCACCCGTTCGGTGGCCGTGAACAGCGGGACCGATGCGTTGCGCTTCGCGCTGATGGCGGCGGGCGTGAAGGCGGGCGACGTGGTGGTCACGGTTCCGAATACCTTCATTGCCACCACCGAAGCCATTTCGCAGGCCGGCGCGCTGCCGGAGTTTGTGGACGTCGATGAGCGCACCTACAACATGGATGCCGGCAAGCTGCGCCAATACCTGGAGACGCAGTGCCGCGTGTCCGAACAAGGCAAACTGGTCAGCAAGCGCAGCAACCGGCCGGTTACGGCGGTTGTGCCGGTACATCTCTACGGCCAGATGGCCGACATGGACGCGATTCTCGAACTGGCGGAGCAATACCGTTTGACCGTCATTGAAGATGCCTGCCAGGCGCACGGAGCCGAGTATTTCTCGCGCAAGCAGAACCGCTGGATGCGCGCGGGCTCGATGGGGCGCGCGGGCGCATTCAGCTTCTATCCGGGCAAGAATTTGGGCGCGTGCGGCGAAGGCGGCGCGGTCTCGACCAACGACAATCATCTGGCGGATGCGGTCAAGATGATCCGCGACCACGGGCAGGCGAAGAAGTACTACCACGACATCGAAGGCTACAACGGCCGTCTGGATGCGATTCAAACGGGCATCCTCAGCGTGAAGCTGAAGCACCTTGCCGGCTGGAATGCCCAGCGCCGGGAGCGCGCCGAGGAATACAAACGGCTGTTGGCAGCTTCCGAACAGGCCGTGAAGGCGCCGTACGAACCGTCATGGTCGCGGGCGGTCTATCACTTATATGTGGTGCGGACGCAGGACCGGGAAGGGCTCATGGCCCATCTGGGGAAAGCGGGAATTGGCACCGGGATTCACTATCCGATTCCGCTGCATCTTCAAAAGGCATACGTAGCTCTCGGTTACAAGCGGGGAGACTTTCCGGTAACGGAGAGAGTCTCTGCGGAGATCGTGTCGCTGCCGATGTTCCCGCAACTGACGGGACCGCAGCAGGCAAAAGTGGTCAGTGAGATTGGGCGCTATCTGCCCAGTGCAGTTTCCGCGGAGAAGTAACGGTTCATTCGAGGCCCTGCCGGTCCTCCGATGCGCGGGAACCGCCATAACATTTCTTGTTTGTCAGCATGGAGTCATGGATGTCTACGACGGAAGTAGTGAGTCCCACAGTTCCGGTGATCGTACGTTCTCAAGTACAGCGAAAAATCTGGATTGACCTGGATAACTCCCCGCACGTTCCGTTCTTCCGGCCAATCATTGACGAACTTAAACAGCGCGGATACGAGTTGCTGGTGACAGCCCGCGATGCCTACCAGGTGAAGGAACTGCTGGAGTATTACGGGGTCGAAGGCAGAGTCATCGGAAAGCATTATGGCAAGCACAAATCCCTGAAAGCCATGGGCACGATCTGGCGAGCGGTGTCGCTGATCCGGCTGGTACGCGAAGAGAGTCCGGAGCTTTCCTTGTGCCATGGGTCGAGGGGGTGTCTCATTACCTCGAAGGTTCTCAAGATACCGAATCTCACCATCACCGACTATGAATTCACTACTTCCGTGCCCTGGATGCGGCCGAAGTGGATCATGGTGCCAAGTGTAGTCGAGAGCGAGAGTCTGGGTGAGGGATGCGAGATTTTGAAGTATCCCGGAATTAAAGAAGATGTTTACCTGCCCCAGTTCCGGCCCGACCCGAGTTTGAGGAAACGGCTGGGAATCGCCGAGGACGACCTGGTAGTCATGGTGCGGCCTCCGGCGACCGAGGCGCACTACCACAACCCGGAAGCGGAAGTGCTTCTGAAAGCGGCTCTCGACCGGTTTATAGCGGACCCGAGGGCGAGGGTCATCCTGCTGCCGCGTAACAAGAGACAGGACGAACAACTGCGGGCCGAATGGGGCCAGGGGATTCAGAGCCGCAAGGTCGTCATTCCGGAGCATGTCGAGGACGGGATGAATCTGATCTGGAACTCGGATCTGGTGATCAGCGGCGGGGGGACGATGAACCGGGAGGCGGCGGCGATGCGGGTTCCGGTCTACAGCATCTTTCGGGGCAGAATCGGTGCGGTCGATCACTACCTCGCCCGCGAGGGGCGCCTGGTGCTGCTGGAAAGCGTGCAGGATGTGATGACCAAGATTGCCGCCGTGCCCAGGCAGAAGTCGACGAAGTCCATGCGCCCGACGGCACCCGCGCTTGAAACCATCGTCGACAATATCGGCAAGGTTCTTGAGAGCATTCCTCGCAAAGAGAAAGCACACGCCCGGTAAGCCGGGCAGTGGGGCGCGGCTCCGATCCTGATATGCAATCCGCGAATCAACCAGATCTTGCGGCAGCGATTCGCGCGCTGCTGACCTACTGTCGCGAGAACGAATGGGCTGGTTACGATCCTTACGATGCCCTGAACAGCCGGCTTCTGAAGCCGCACTCTTTTCTTGATTCGAGATTTCCGCGGCTGGCTTTGACGCAGTTCATGAAGCGCAGCCCGGTGAATTTGCGGCGGCTGGCGCTGATCCCAAGGACGCAGAACCCGAAGGCGTTGGCGCTGTTTCTGTCGTCGCTGTTCAGGTTGCCAGACGCGATTGCGGGGAACAGAGAAGCGGATATCCGCTACCTGATCGAGCGGCTGGCGAGTTCGCGCTCGGAGGGTCAGAGGTATTCATGTTGGGGCTACAGTTTCCCCTGGCAGGGACGTTCGATCCTGGTTCCCGCGGGGGCGCCGAATCTGGTGTGCACGACCTTCGTTGCGGAATCCTTGCTGGATGCCTACGAGCGCCGGCAGGACGGGCAGTGCGCGGCGATGGCGGTAAGCGCCGCCGAGTACATTCTGAACGAGCTTTATTGGAGCGATGGAACGAAGTCGGGATTCAGCTATCCCATGCCCGGCCTGCGGGGCGAAACGCATAATGCGAACCTGCTGGCGGCCGCTCTGTTCTGCCGGGTCTACAGGTTAACGGGCCAGGAGAGATTCGTTGCGCCGGCGCTCGGAGTTGCCCGCCAGGCCGTCCACAAGCAGCGGCCGGATGGTTCGTGGTATTACGGGGAGCACGCCTCGCAGAAATGGATCGATAACTTCCACACCGGATACAACCTATCGGCGTTGCATTCGATGGGGACGTTGCTTGGGACGGCAGAGTTCGAGGAGAACGTGAGACGCGGTTTCGAGTTTTATCGAGCCCATTTCTTTCGCAAGGATACGGCTCCAAAATATTTCCACGACCGCAATTACCCGATCGATGCCCATTGCGTGGCGCAAAGCATTTTGACGTTGCTCGAATTTCAGGACCGGGATCCGGGGAATCTTGACTTGGCGCAGGCAGTATTCGATTGGGCGATAAGACACATGTGGGACGAGCGGGGATTTTTCTATTACCGCAGGCTTCGCCTGTGCACGATTCGCACTTCCTACATGCGCTGGACGCAGGCATGGATGCTGCTCGCTCTGGCAACACTGTTCACACAGACCGAGGCTGCGCCCCGGGAAGGCAAAACGGTCGACGCGTCTCTGGTGCACGCCCTATGACGTCACCGAACTTTGTCGTCATAACGCCGGCACGCAACGAAGCCCAATTCATCGAACTGACAATCAAGTCGATGGTGGCCCAAACCAGGAAACCGGCCAAGTGGGTGATCGTCAGTGACGGCTCGACCGACGGCACCGACGATATCGTCCGGAGATACGCTGCCGAGAACGCGTGGATCGAACTGTTGCGCATGCCGGAGCGGCGCGAACGCCATTTTGCCGGCAAAGTGAGCGCATTCAATGCCGGATACGCCCGTCTGAAAGACATTCCTTATGACGTGCTGGTGAGCCTCGACGCCGACATTTCGTTCGATCCCGGCTACTTCGACTTTCTGCTGGCCAAGCTTTCCGAGGATCCTTCCCTTGGGCTGGTGGGAACGCCATTTGAAGACTCCGAGCGCCAGACCTACGATTACCGCTTTGTGAGCATTGAGCACGTTTCGGGCGCCTGCCAGGTTTTCCGGCGCGAATGCTTCGAGGAGATTGGCGGTTATGTTCCTGTCAAAGGCGGAGGAATCGATCACATCGCCGTGCTGACCGCGCGCATGAAGGGCTGGAAGACCCGGACATTCGCTGACCAGACGTGCGTCCATCATCGTGCCATGGGGACCGCCGAACGGAGCCAGTTGATGGCGCGATTCCGCTTCGGCATGCAGGACTACGCGTTGGGCGGCCATCCGCTCTGGGAAGTGTTCCGGTCGATTTATCAAATGACGAAAAAACCAGTTCTGACCGGCGGAGTGATGCTCGGCGCAGGATACTTCTGGGCGCTGGTGAGACGGGCGCGCCGGCCCATTTCGCCGGAGCTGGTCGCATTTCGTCAACGCGAGCAGATGGTTCGCCTGCGAAAATTTCTGTCCGGGAATCGGAGTTCGGGAGATTCCCGTCTGGCCCATCCCGAAGGGGCCTGAGCGCGCCGCCTCTCAGGTTGCAAGCTCCGCCTCAAGAAAACCGATCATGAACGACAGGGAAGACATTGCTGTGGTCGCGGAAGGCAGTGCTTCCGACGGGCAGGAGAAGACTCGCTCAGCGGCAGCGGAGTTGCGTCAAGCTTCCGGCTTTCCGGGCCGCCTGATTGTGAACGCCGACGATTGGGGGCGCGACCGCGAGACGACAGACCGGACCCTCGATTGCGTACGGAAGGGAACGATTTCCGGCGTGAGCGCGATGGTTTTTATGGAGGAATCGGAACGGGCCGCCGAACTTGCACGCGAGGAGGGAATCGATGCCGGCCTGCACCTGAACTTCACCACGCCGTTGACCGCAAAGAACTGCCCGGGCGGGTTGGCCGAACGGCAGCAGGAGCTCTCGGCCTACCTGCGGAGAACATCAATCCTGCGAGTGTTTTACAATCCATGGCTGAAGCGATCGTTTGAATATGTGGTAGCCGCGCAACTGGAGGAATATCAGCGGCGTTATGGCGCGCCCGCCGAGCGCATTGACGGCCATCATCACCAGCACCTGGGCGCGAATGTTCAATTTCAGAACTTGCTGCCTGCCGGCACGCTAGTGCGGCGGAATTTCTCATTCATGCCCGGCGAAAAGAGCTTTCTAAACCGCTGGTACCGGAAGACGGTCGACCAGCGCCTCGCGCGGCGGCACGTTCTGGTGGACTATCTTTTTTCGTTGGCGCCGATGGAAGAGAAGCGCCTGGAGCGCATATTTTCGGTTGCGCGCAACTCGGTCGTCGAGCTTGAGACGCATCCCGTGAACCGGGAGGAGCATCAGTTCCTGACCGGCGATAAGATATTCCGGCTCCTCGGAAACCTGCCGATTTCGCCGAATTTCACGGCGACGGTGGCCGCCAGCCGGCGCGCGCCGTGCTCGATGTCGTAGGCGTTCGATCTGGAGCCATGGACCCTCAGAAGCCGCATATCGTTGTTTC